>OFGA01002042.1_pt1 | contig 12950 bp, 12 predicted proteins | sample 1521471 | NCBI WGS metagenome assembly OFGA01 (sample SAMEA3504086, study PRJEB24116) | mouse gut metagenome | biome: mouse gut; feature: mouse-associated habitat; material: faeces | place: Denmark | collected 2011
TGCGCAGCGCGGCGAACATTTGCCGGTATCTGCTGCGGACGCCTGCCTATCAGCGGCTGGAGGGCAGGGAAAGCGAGCTGGACAGACAGCTGGCTGCCGTTGCCGCCCAGGAGCAGGAATCCTTCGGGGAACTGGAGCGGATTTCGGTGGGGGATACAGGGTGCTGTCTTCCGGTAGGGCGGATTCCCACGGAAAAGGGAAGCTGCATCACCTTTGAACTGAATGTGAAGGAGCGTGGTTTCTATCAGCTTTCCCTGACCTGCAGAGTGACAGGGCAGGGGAGCCTGGCCCAGGTACCCCTCACATTGTCCCAGGACAAGCAGATTCTGAAGACCATTTCCCTTACGGGAGAGGACAGGGAGTGGAGATGTGAGGAAATCAGGCTGAATCCTTCTTTCCACAACACCACATTCCTGAAGTTTTTCTTCGGCCAGGGAGGCATGGAAATCAGGGAGGCCCGCCTGGTGCTGGCGGAATCCCTGGAAGAGAAGTTCCGGGCTATGAAGGCTTCCGCGGAGGCATAGGAAATATGTTCTGAAAAATAAACGCTCGTGCGGCGGTGAGGCTGCACGGGCGTTTTACTATGGGCAGGGGCGCATATGGAATTTTCTATTTTTCATGATAAAGTTCCCTGTACTGGGAAGGGGTCATCTGATGAATCTTTTTGAAAGCCCGCATAAAATTTTCCGGATTTTCATATCCCAGCATCTTGCTGATCTGGTTTATGGTCAGACTGGAATTTTTCAGGAACAGATCTGCCTTCTGAAAGCGGATCTGGTGCAGCAGCTGGGAAAAAGTACAGCCAAAGAGTTTTTTGATGTATCTGGAGCAGTAGGGAACCGTATAGTGCAGGTGTCTGGCCAGTTCTTCCAAAGTGATGGTGGAATAGTTTTCCTGGAGAAAGGTCAGGATTTCATGGTCCATATTTTTTATCATGGCCGATTCCACGGCGGCCTGCCAGTTCCTGGATAACTTTACCAGCAGGGTCATCAGCATCCCCGTGATAATGCGGTCCGTATAGACATCGGCGGTAAACATTTCCTGAAACATATCGAAGACCAAAACGCGAATCTCATTGTTCTGCCCGGTGCGGAAGAGAAGATACTGTTCGCTGTTTTCATTGTAGATGCTGTCCAGGAGAAAGTGGCTCAGCAGATCCTGGCACTTCAGCAGCCCGGTACAGATATCCGTGAAAGCCGACGGACGCACCAGTATTTTGACGGCAAGCCCTTCCGGGCAGCAGTTCTGCTGATGTCTGGCGGCAGGGGGAAGGATGCAGAAATCCCCTTCGGAAAAGGTTTCCGGATTCTGGTTGATCAGGTGGACACTGCTGCCGGACAAGGTATAGATCAGTTCAAAATAGGTATGGGAATGCTCCGGGATTTCCATCCGGGGCTGTTTTAACAGAATGATATTATGCTCCATTCCCGGGACTGTGCCGTATGTATCCCGCATGACGGTCAGGGCATGGTTCCAGGTGAGCAGCGGCACATGGCGGGAGTCGTAATCTACGGGCAGTTTGGTGAGAAGGGTAAAAAGATCCGTGGAGTTGCCCGGGGGGGCATTATGCCTGAGGTGTGTATGCAGATATTTTTCCCTGGGGGATTCCATGCGGAGATATTCATAAACATACTCGTGGTCCATTGGGTGCCATTCCTCTTTCGATTTAGTATTTTACTATTATATCAAACAGCGGTAATAAAGAGAAAGATGGAAAATACACAATGTCAGCCAAAGCATATTTTAGGTTAAAAAATGACAGCCAAAATAGTTAAGTAAAACAACTGTAAAACGTTTGAGTTGCTGATATAATGACTTATACGCACGAAAAAAGTGCAAAAAGAAAATGAGGAGGTAATGGTATGGCTGGCAAAGGCCCAAAAGAAACCAAGAAAAAGCAGCAGATCAGTCCGGGTCTGTTGTGGAAGCAGAGATATCTGCTGATGATGTCTCTTCCGTTTGTGATCTGGCTTATTATTTTCAAGTATATCCCGCTGTGGGGATGGACCATGGCATTTCAGGAGGTGAAGCCGGCTACCTTCGCCCTGCCTATCTGGGAGCGGCCGTTTGCGGGCTTTCAGAACTTTATCAAAGCATTCGAGGACAGATTATTCCAACAGACCATGATCAATACATTGGGAATCAGCATTCTCCAGATTGCCATCGGCACTTTGGTGGCCATCGCGTTTGCGGTGCTGCTGAATGAACTAGTATTCTTGCGATTCAAGAAAATTACCCAGACCATTTCCTATCTGCCCCACTTTGTGTCATGGGTTATCATAGCAAGTATTGCAAAAAACATTTTTAACGATGGCGGAGTCGTGGACTCCCTGGTAGGGACGAACCTGCATCTGATGAGTACCAACTCTCCCCTGATCTGGCTGGTTATTGTGGTCATAGAGTGCTGGAAAGAGATGGGATGGAGCGCCATCATATACTTATCTTCCATGGCAGGCATTGACCCGGGACTGTATGAGGCGGCCCAGATAGACGGGGCGAACCGTTTCCAGAAAGTCTGGCATATCACACTGCCGGGTATCCGGCCCACCATCATTGTCCTCCTGATCATGAGTATCGGCGGTGCGCTGAACGTAGGCATGGAGCGGCAGATGCTTCTGAGCAATGCGCTGGTGCAGGATCACACCATGGTACTTTCCTGGTTCTCTTATATGAGAGGTATTAAGAGCAGCGATTACGGACTTGGTACGGCCCTGGGTGTGTTCCAGTCGGCGGTGGGCGTGACGCTTCTTCTGATCGCCAATAAAATTGCCAGCCTGGTGGGCGAAGACAAGTTGATATAAAGCGAGGTGGAGAGATGAAAAACTTACATAAAACCTGGTTTGACTATTTTCTGGTGGCGATGTTTGTCATCATCCTGGTGATTACGCTGTATCCGTTTCTGAATGTGCTGGCAATTTCACTGAACGATGCCACGGACACTTTAAAGAACATTAACTTTATCTTTCCGCGGAAATTTACCCTGGCAAACTATAAATATGTGTTTGAGGAGGGCGGAATCCTGCAGCCCTTGTTCCTGTCCATAGCAAAGACTGTCACCGGTACGGTGGTGGGTGTGATCTGTACCTCCATGCTGGCCTACACTTTGAGCCGCAGGGATTTTGTGTTCCACAAATTCTTTACCCTGCTGTTTGTGGTCACCATGTATGTGGGCGGCGGCATGATTCCCGAGTACCTGCTGATTGTCCGCACCCTGCACCTGGGCAACAACTTCCTGGTGTACATTATCCCGGGTCTGATCTGGGTCTATAATATGATTCTGGTCCGTTCCTTTATAGACGGTCTGCCGTCTGCCCTGCAGGAGGCGGCACAGCTGGACGGCGCCAACGACTTCCAGATCTGGTACAGGGTGGTGATGCCGCTGTGTACGCCGGTTCTGGCTACCATTGCCTTGTATTATGCGGTGGGACAGTGGAACTCCTTTATGGACACCTATCTGTATGCAAAAAAGCTTCCCACGCTGCAGTATAAACTGTATGAAATCATGTCCCAGGCTACCATGCAGCTGGATACCCATACTACCACCAATGCCACCCAGGCCGTGACGCCCATGGCCATCCGCATGGCGGTGACGGTGGTTGCAACGGTTCCCATAATCGTGGTGTATCCCTTTGTCCAGAAGTATTTTGTGGGAGGCATGACAGTGGGCTCCGTGAAGGACTGATTCCAAAGTTCCGGGAAGCAGAACGGATTTTATAATCACATTTCAATAAAGGAGGATTTAAAAGTATGAAGATGAAAAAGATTCTGGCTCTGCTGATGGCGGGCGCAATGCTGACGGGCATGCTCACCGGCTGCGGTGATGCGGAGGAGACGTCAGGGAATGGCAATTCCCAGGCAGACAGCGAGGCCGGCCAGGAGGACAGCGCCGGCGGGGATGAAAGTGATGCAGGCGGAGAACAGGCAGACGGTGGAGAAAAAGACCTGACACCCATCACGTTTGAGTACTACAATGCTGACGGCAAGAACGGCAACTGGAGTGAGACAGCGGTAGGCGCCGCCCTCACGGAGGCTACCGGCGTGACCCTGGAGATCACTTATCCGGTATCCAGCACCGGAGACGCCAGCGAGGACGTGGCCCTGATGATCGCCAATGACGAATATCCGGATATGATTTATTCCAAGGCGGCCGTGACGAACCTGTATGAGGCAGGGGCACTGATTGATATGACAGACCTGATTGAACAGTATGGTCCCAACATCAAGAAAATGTACGGTGATGAGTTTGATAAGCTTAAATGGGGCTCAGGGGACGAAGGCATTTACCAGCTGTCCTACGCAGGTGTCAGGGGTCAGATATTCAGCACCGGCGGAACCTGCCAGATTCAGTATGCGGTGTTAAAAGAAAATGATTACAAGTATCCGAAGACCCTGGAAGAATATGAGGCCATGATCAAGAGTTATCTGGAAGCACATCCGAAAACGGACGATGGCCTGGATACCATAGGTATCTCCATGAGCGCTTCCGACTGGCACTGGATGATCACGCTGGGAAACCCCGCAGGATTCATTGCGGATGCGGCGCCGGACAACGGACAGTGGCTGATCGATGAGAATTACAATTGTACTTACAAGCACACCAGCAATGACGAAAAGGAATATTTCAGATGGCTGAGCCGCATGTATGATGAGGGCATTCTGGATCCCAACTTTGCTACCCAGACAGATGACGATTATATTGCAAAGCTGGCCAGCGGCCGCGTGGTTGCCATCACGGATGCCAACTGGCATTACGGCCAGGCAGAGGCAACACTGAGGGCAGAGGGCAAGCTTGACAAGACCTATTGTGCACTTCCCGTAGTTATGGACGCCGGCAAGAAAGCTCCCACATTGATGTATCAGGGTCTGCAGGTAGGATACGGACTTGCCATCACCAAGAGCTGCGAGGACCCGGTACGTGCAATCCAGTTCCTGGATTATCTGTGTTCCGATGAGGGAGCGGTGCTCTACAGATGGGGTATTGAGGGCGAGCATTATTTCCTGGATGACAATGGAAAGCGTTACCGCACACCGGAAGAGATTGCCAAGGCCCAGAGCGATCCCGACTATGGCAAGAATACCGGAATCGGAAACTATGTGGGATTCCCTATTTACGGTGACGGTGTCCTGGACGACAATGGCGATTATATGACGCCCACCAGCAAACAGTCGGTTATCGCGGAGTACAATGAGGAACAGAAGGCCGCCTGTGAAGCATGGGGCGTGGAGATGCTGACTGATATCTTCCCTCAGCCCGGCGAGTTTGAGACGCCGCCGTATTCCCCGCTGTGGGCTTATGCGATTCCCCAGGAACTGAGCAACAATGTGAGCATCCTGGATGAGATCGCGTTCCCCAGCCTGGTAAAATGTGTCACGGAGCCGGAGTCTTCCTTTGACGCAAACTGGGATGCCATGATAGCCGAACTGGAGGCTAACGGTCTGCAGGAGACCAATCAGATGATGACGGATTTCCTGGCTACCAAAGTATCACAATAAGACAGAGTAAGGTGTAAAGGGGCTGATATGGGACTGATATCAGTCCCTTTTTGCGGCTGTCCGGATCCGCATAGAGATGACGGGGACGTGGGACTGCGAGAATCAGCCATTGCAGTCCCGGGCCGGATATGGTATGATTTTCATGGAAAATAAGTTTCATGGGTATGGGTGTACAAAGTGTGAAATAAGGAGAGCAGGCATGGAAAGAGTGATCAGGCCGGGGCAATATTACGGCAGCCGGAAGGGGATGCTGGCAAAGTATGACCGTCTGGCGCGGAAGGATGCGTTTACCGGGGCGTCGGCGGAGGAATTTGAGCAGTGGGGAAAGCAGGCCAGGAAGACTCTTGGGAAACTGCTGGGCCTGGAGAACATGGAGAAATGTCCTCTGGAGCCCAAAGTGCTGGAGCGGGTGGAGGCTGCGGAAGGAATTCTGCGGGAGAAGGTGCTGCTGCAGGTGGAGCCGGAAGTCTATATGCCGGTGTATATTCTGATACCGGAGAAAAAACAGGAAGAAAAGCAGGACTGTTTTATCGCCCTGCCGGGCCATATGGGAGCCGGAAAGTACAGTGTGGCGGGCTGCACGGAGATTCCCGTGGTGCGGGAGGCCATAGAACGTTTTCACTATGATTACGGAATGCAGCTTGCCAGAAGGGGATACGTGGCGTTGTGCCCGGACTGCCGGGGCTTCGGCGAGCGCAGGGAAGAGGATTTGCAGAAGGACACGGAAGAGGCCTTTTTGTCAGGCAGCTGTTACCAGCTGGCGCATATGGCGGAGCCACTGGGGCTGACTGTGGCGGGAATGTGCACCCATGACGTGATGCGCCTTGTGGATTATATTGAGGAGAGGGGAGAATGGCGGCTGGAGACGCTGGGCTGTCTGGGTTTTTCCGGCGGCGGCATGCAGACGCTGTGGGCGGCGGCCCTGGATGACAGAATCCGGCAGGCGGTGATCAGCGGATATCTGTACGGTTACAAGGATTCCCTTCTGATCTTAAACGGCAACTGCAGCTGCAATTATGTGCCGCATCTGTGGGAGCATTTTGACATGGGGGATATCGCCTCCCTGATCGCACCCAGGCCGCTTCTGGTCCAGTCCTGCCGGGACGACCATCTCAACGGCCCCAGGGGACTGGAGAATGTGTATGAACAGCTGGAAGTGATCCGGAAAGCATATGGTCTGTACGGAAAAGAAGATTTTCTGCGGCATGATATCCGTGAAGGCGGACATTGCTGGCACGGGGAGGCCCTGGATGCGGTGACGGTGATGACCGGACAGGCGCAGGGACGCTGACGCAGACACGCCGGTCCGGGGAAGAAAGAGGGCGGCAGACACGCCCGGGAATCCGGCTTTCGGCAGGAAAAAGGGCGAATGGAAGGAATGCCCCGGCGGGAAACCTGCCGGGAATGGGATACGGAGGCAGCCGAGATGGAAGCTTATCGGGATTTTGCGCGGGTTTACGACAAGTTTATGGACAATATTCCGTACACGGAGTGGGGGGAGAGACTGGATGCCCTGATACGAAAATACGGGGTGTCAAAACCGGAACGTGATGCGGAAGGGCTGCTGGATGCCGAGCGGAACCTGGTGGTGGACCTGGGCTGCGGCACGGGAACCCTGACAGAGATGATGTATCAGAAGGGGTATGACCTGGTGGGGGTGGACGTGTCGGACGCCATGTTGAACATCGCCATGGAGAAAAAGGAGCAAAGCGGCTCGGAAATCCTTTATCTGCAGCAGGACATGCGGGAGCTGGATCTCTACAGTACTGTGGGCACCGTCCTGTGTGTCTGCGATTCCGTGAACTATATTCTGGAGGAAGAGGAACTGCTTGGCGTATTTTCCCTGGTGAAAAAGTTCCTCTACCCCGGCGGCGTGTTCCTCTTTGACTTCAATACGGACTACAAGTACAGGGAAGTCATCGGCGATGCCACCATCACGGAAACCAAAGAGGACTGCAGCTTCATCTGGGACAATTTCTATGACGTGGAAGAGGGGATCAACGAATACGACCTGACTGTCTTCGTCCGGGAGGAGGGGGAGCTGTTCAGGCGCTTCCAGGAGACCCATTACCAGAGGGGCTATACCCTGGAGCAGATGCGGAACCTGATAGAGCAGGCGGGCATGGACGTGGTGGAGGTCAGGGACGTGGACACCGGGGAGGCTGTCAGCCCGGAGAGCCAGCGGATCTGCCTGGTGGCCAAAGCGCCGGAAAGATAAACTCCCTGTGCCGGAAAGGGCCGCTTTCGGCAGCGCCGGGAGATGCACAGGCCCTGGACGGCCCGGAGAGACCGGATACGATAGTATAGAAGGGAAACAAGGGAATTCAGATAGAAAACGAGGTGCGAAATGTCAGATTATTTGGTACGGGCCACCACCGCGGGGGCGCAGATCCGGGCCTTCGCCTGCACCACGAAAGGCGTGGTGGAGGCGGCAAGACAGGCTCATGATACAAGCCCGGTGGTGACGGCGGCCCTGGGGCGGCTCCTGAGCGCAGGGGCCATGATGGGCAGCATGCAGAAGGGGGAAGAGGACCTGCTGACTTTGCAGATCAAGGGGGACGGCCCCATGCAGGGCCTCTTGGTGACGGCGGATTCCAAGGGCGGCGTGAAGGGCTATGCCAATGTGCCCGACGTGATCCTCCCCGCCAATGCCCTGGGCAAGCTGGACGTGGCGGGGGCTGTGGGACATGGGACGCTTTCCGTCATCAGGGACATGGGTTTAAAGGAGCCCTATGTTGGGCAGACTTTACTGCAGACCGGTGAGATAGCGGAGGATCTGACCTATTATTTCGCCTCCTCCGAGCAGGTGCCCTCCTCCGTGGGGCTGGGGGTGCTCATGGAGCGGGACAACACCGTCAGGCAGGCGGGGGGCTTCATCGTGCAGCTGATGCCCTTTGCGGAGGACGCGGCGATTGACAGGCTGGAGCGCAACCTTTCGGGAATCACCTCCGTGACAGCCATGCTGGACGCGGGGGACACCCCGGAGCAGATGCTGGGGCGGATCCTGGAGGGGCTGGACTGCCAGGTGACGGACACCTGTCCTGTGGCCTTCTCCTGCAACTGCAGCAAGGAGCGGATAGAGAAGGTGCTGATCAGCCTGGGAAAGAAGGAGATTCAGGACATGATTCACGAGGGCCGGGAGGTGGAGGTGAACTGCCACTTCTGCAATACCCATTACAGGTTCAGCGTGGAAGAGCTGAAGGGAATCTATCGGAAGAGCAGGCTGCCGTAAGGCAGTGGGCGCGGCAGGCAGTGAAAGCAGTCAGGGGAAGACTGTGGTTAGAGAAGGCTAACAAAAACCTGCCGGAAAACGGAAAAACGGACGGGAAAGAGAGGATGGCATGGAGCAGGGATTCATCAAGGTGGCGGCAGTGACGCCAAAAATCAGGGTGGCAGACCCGGCCTACAATGCGGGGGTCATCTGCGAGAGGCTGGAGGAAGCCTGTAAAAATGGCGCGAAGATCATCGTGTTCCCGGAGCTGTGCATCACAGGATATACCTGCGGGGACCTGTTTTTGCAGGAGATCCTGTTGCGGGAGGCCTCCGCACAGCTGCTTTGCATCGCGGAACGCACCCGGGGGAAGGATGCTTTGGTGATGGTGGGGCTGCCCCTGGAGCGGGAGGGCAGGCTCTACAATGTGGCCGCCGTGCTCCGGGACGGGGAGATTCTGGGCATGGTTCCCAAGGCCAATATCCCCTCCTACGCGGAATTCTACGAGGGGCGGCACTTCGCGGAGGGCAATGCGGAGCCTGTGCCTTTTTCTTTCATGGGAAAATCGGTTCCCTTCGGCACTAATATCCTCTTTACCTGCGAGACCCTCCACGGCCTTACCGTGGGCTGCGAGATATGCGAGGATCTGTGGGTGGCGGACGCCCCGGCGGTGAACCATGCCCTGAAAGGGGCCACTGTCATCGCCAACCTGTCCGCCTCCAACGAGACCATAGGCAAGGACGAGTACCGGGAGCTTTTGGTGAAATCCGTAAGCGCCAGGCTGCTGTGCGGCTATGTGTACGCCTCCGCCGGGGAGGGGGAGTCCACCCAGGACCTGGTGTTCGGCGGGCACAATCTGATAGCGGAGAACGGCACGATCCTGGCCCAGGTGAAGAGGTTCACCTGCGAGACCCTCTACGGCGACATCGACGTCTGGAAGCTCCTGGCGGACAGGCGGCGCATGGGAACCTTCGGCAAGGAGCCGGAGGCCGCTTATGTGAAGGTGCCTTTCCGGCTGGAGGTGGCGGAGACGGATCTGCAGCGCAGTTTCCCTGCCCTGCCTTTCGTGCCGGGGGATGCGGAGAAGAGAAGGAAGCGCTGCGAGGAGATCCTGTCCATTCAGTCCTACGGCCTGAAAAAGAGATACGAGCATACGGGGGCGAAGACGGCGGTGCTGGGTATCTCCGGGCTGGACTCCACTCTGGCGCTGCTTGTCACAGTGCGGGCCTTCGACCTGCTGGGGCTGGACAGAGGGGCAATCGTGGCGGTGACCATGCCCTGCTTCGGCACCACGGACAGGACCTATGAGAACGCCTGCCTGCTGGCCCGGACGCTGGGGGCCACGCTGGAGGAGGTGGACATCAAAGAGGCGGTGACGGTGCATTTCGGGGACATCGGCCAGGACATGGCCAACCATGACGTGACCTATGAGAACGGCCAGGCCAGGGAGCGGACCCAGGTGCTGATGGACATCGCGAACCGTGTGGGAGGCCTTGTGATCGGAACCGGGGACATGTCCGAGCTGGCCCTGGGCTGGGCTACCTACAATGGGGACCACATGTCCATGTACGGGGTGAACGCGGGGGTGCCGAAGACACTGGTGCGCCATCTGGTGCAGTATTACGCGGATACATGTGACGATAAAGCGTTGGCTGATGTACTGCTAGACGTACTCGACACGCCGGTGAGCCCGGAGCTTCTGCCGCCTGTGGACGGGACGATCTCCCAGCGGACGGAGGATCTGGTGGGGCCCTATGAGCTGCATGATTTCTTCCTGTACTATATGCTGCGCTGCGGGTATTCTCCGGCCAAGGTGTACCGGGTGGCGAAGCTGGCGTTCCAGGGGCTGTATGAGGACGGAACCATCCTGAAGTGGCTGAAGACCTTTTACCGGAGGTTCTTCGCCCAGCAGTTCAAGCGCTCCTGCCTGCCGGACGGGCCGAAAGTGGGAAGCGTGGCCCTGTCTCCCAGAGGGGACCTGCGCATGCCCTCGGACGCCAGCGGAAGGCTCTGGCTGGACGAGGCGGAGAGGCTGGGCCAGGGCTGAAATAATCCCGGAAAAGGGTATGGAGTTTATCTTTCCGATTCAGAGAGGGCGGGGCGCTGCGGCACTAAGTAGGCCCCGCCCCGGGACTGCGGGCCTATACTGCAGACCGCCAGGATTTACAGTGGTGTCTCCGGGAAAGTGCTTAGCTGGCGGTCTGCAGTCGGGTTGCACTGCAAATTTAACCGGTGTGCAGTATAATTTCTCAGGCATTCCAGAATGGGCCGGATATATTTCCTGTCAGAAATGTCATAGGAAGCGGAGATCATCCGGATCATTTCCCTGTCCGCCGCTGTCTTGTCCTTTTTGGCCTCCAGGGTCTTTCGGAACATCTTCATCATGAGCCTGGAGGAGAGGGACATCTTCTCATAGTTCAGGCCGCCGGGGCAGTAGAACGCCTTTACCTTCGCCCATTCCGAGTCCGCGAAGGCGCGCCTGAGGGCCGGGGCTATATCCGGGCTGTCCATGGGGCTTGCGCCCACGCAGAACACGATCAGTTTCCTGCCGGTCCATCTGTCCAGGTTTCCTTTGAACCAGCTCAGCTTGCTGATGCCTCCCGCGCAGGCCCAGCCGCCGAAGACGATGGCTTCGTATGTACTCAGGTCCCTCTTCTTTGCCTCCGATAAGGCCATGCAGTCGGCGCCCGCCGCTTCCGCTATCCACTTTCCGTAAATCCTGTCCGGGAATTGTAGATTACGATTGTCTTCATCTCCCCGAACCTCCTTTTTTAATCGTTTTCCATTGCAGACTCTTTCGTTTCCTCATGGCATGTCCTCCGCTCCAGGTTCTCTATCCCGGCGTACAGCCTGGACAGCAGCCGGAAGAGGGTCTCCACTTCCCCGTCCGCATACACCTCAAAGAGATACCGCTTGCCAATCTGTCAAGAGAAAGCTTTGCGCCTTGTAGGGCCGCTTTCGATGTTTCCCGTGGGAAAGAATAAAATAGATCAATATCGGAAAATACTGTTTTTTGGTATACTATATAAAACGGAACGGATGAGGTGAAACAGTGAAGGACAAAGTGTATGAATACGAATCCCTGCTTTACGCGGCAGGGGAGTCAGGGGGCGCGTATGTGGTCTTCCCCTACGACATCCGGAAGGAATTCGGCCGGGGCAGGGTGAAGGTGCACGCCACCTTCGACGGGGAGGCCTATGACGGCAGCATCGTGAACATGGGCGTAAAGAATGAGGACGGAAGCGTCTGCTATATCATCGGCGTGCTGAAAAGCATCCGGGCGCGGATCGGGAAACAGCCGGGGGACAGCGTCCGGGTGACGGTCCGGGAACGGGAATGAAGCGGGAGAGAACAGGAACGATTTAGGAGATTCGGCTGAATGGAAGGAGGAATCGAAAATGTGGAAATGCCCCAAGTGCGGCCGCACTTTTCAGAGACAGGAACAGAGTCATTACTGCGGGAAAGCCCCGGATACCATTGACGAATATATCGCTGCCCAGCCGGAGGAGGCGAGACCGTATCTGAACCGGGTGAGGGATGCCATACGCGCCGCTCTGCCGGATGCCCAGGAGCGGCTTTCCTGGAGCATGCCGACTTTCTGGAAGAAGCACAATATCATCCATTTTGCGGGATTCAAGAAGCATGTGGGCCTGTATCCGGGACCGGAGGCCGTCCAGGCGTTCGCCGCGCGGCTGGAGGGATACAAGACCAGCAAGGGGACCATACAGATTCCCTACGGCAAGCCCCTTCCGGCGGAGCTCATCGCCGATATCGCCAGGTGGTGCTATGAGACGGGGAATCATCCATAAAATGTCATGCAGCATATACTATTTTGTGCTGGTATAATGGGAACTGCAATGTGGTTTCAAAAAAATAAAAAAATTTATTTTTTGAAAGCGGGCGATTATATGAAGACAATAACAAGAACAAAGTATCTGAATAGGATAATTGACTTGAACCAGACTCCTGATATTAAAATCATCACAGGCATTCGTCGTTCGGGAAAGTCAAAATTGATGGAGGCATATATTGAGTACCTGAAAAATCATTATGAAAACATCAATATTATCTTTATTGACTTTATGGATTTGATACATGAAGAAATCAGAGAGTATCATGCACTTCATGCTTACGTAGAGGAACATTTTCAAGAGGAAAAAGCAAATTACCTTTTTGTGGATGAAGTTCAAATAAAAGTTTCCCAATTTGTCGGACTATATCTTATTATATAGAAGCATATACCTTG
>OFGA01002043.1_pt1 | contig 12942 bp, 10 predicted proteins | sample 1521471 | NCBI WGS metagenome assembly OFGA01 (sample SAMEA3504086, study PRJEB24116) | mouse gut metagenome | biome: mouse gut; feature: mouse-associated habitat; material: faeces | place: Denmark | collected 2011
TCAAATAACTTACCAGCAAATATTTCCTGCTGTCCTGTCTTTTCATTCATGTATGGTCCGCCATCCCGCAAAAACCTGAACTGCTCCAAACTTATACTTGTTACTTCCATAAAAACATCATCAGGAATAATCTTGTCAAACGTAGCAAGCGTAACATTTTCATTTCCATATGCCATAAGGAAAGAAGGTATTGTTCTGGAAAATCCTCTAAGATGATCTTTTACAGAATCCTCAATACCTTTTTTCTGCTGCTCTTTCTTCTGTGTTTCCACTGTCCTGACAACAACTTCACCAGCCGACTTAACAAAATCATCAACAGAATCAGACAAAGTTTGTTTGAATGTCTCAACTGCGGCTTTTCTTTTTTCCTCAAATTCCCGATTAGCTACTTCGACTTCTTCATCCGTGTTGCATAGAGACAAAATCTCATCATGTTCTTTTTCTAATTTCTTATTGGTGATAGATAAATCCCCATATGCCTTGTTGATGATATGGTCCGAATCAGCTTTCAGCTTCTTTTCAAGACGTTTCTTATCAGATGAGCGTAAATCTGCTCCATAACCATACTGTGCTGTTTCCATTACTGCTCCGACAGCTTCGCTATGAAAAATACTTTTTAGATAATCTAATGGCTCAGTTTCATTATCATCTTTTGCTGCTTGTATATCATCAATGACACTCTTTAATTTTTCAGGAACATCACCAAATATTTTGTCTCCAAAGACTTCTGATGATTTGCCAATAACGTAATCATCTGTCAATGACACTTCGCCATTTTCGTCTAAAGACAATTCATCTTCTGTCTGCGGGGTAATATTTACATTGCTTTTTGGCTCCTGTACCGCTGTAAATTGCTGAATAATCTCTATTACTTCCATAGGCGCATGAAACACATTAGAAACGTTCTGAAATAAGAAGTCGCTCATAAATCCTCGGCGCACAACCTCCTGTGAACGTATTTTTCTCGGAATAGAAAGGACTTTTTCAGCATCAAGTTCTATCATTTCACCATCTTCATCTTCACCGATAACGGGGAAAAAGTTCAGTAAAGTACGCACATTGTTTTTACGCTTATCCATATCCCCTCTGCCATCTGATGTATCAAGAGATAAATCATTCGCAAATTCTTCAAAAATAGTAAGCGTTCTGGCAGGGTCAAAGTCAAACACATAAGCATTTTCTTTTCTGTAATACTGGCCGTTTTCTTGAAACAGGCAAGGGTTTTGTGCACGAAAAGCGGCCTGCATATACAGAGATGGGCTTTTTATATTGCTTAACATCAAAACAGCCGTCCACTCTGGAATTGTGACACCAGTAGTAAGCTGTCCTACTGATAATGTGATTGTCTTTTCATTATCACGGATAGCTTGTGTCACTCTATCAAAAGATTTCTGATTTTCCTCGCTTTCATCAAGCCTGCCATCACCAGCGGCAACGATGATTTTATAATCCTTAAATACTGGATGTATTTCTAATTTTTTAGCAAGAGCCTTTGCACTATCAACACGGTTTAACAGCCAAAATGTATGTTTTAATTTGTCTCTCAATTCCTGTATAGAGAACGGAAATTTCTCCTGTTTTGTAAGTGCGTCTAAAAACCTATCAACAGAGTTTTCATGAACAAACTTCCCATTTTTTGTTTCAAAGAAAACATTCAAATCGAAAGCATATTCCTCTGTCTCTCCCTGAATTTCTATTCCCTGCTCCAATTCTTCCTTAATGATTTCTGACATCTGGTAAGTAAACAGATTTAGCTGTGGAAGATTCTTATATGGGTTTTCATCATCTCCATTCCATTCCTTTTTTGCCCTCTGCTCATCGGCATACGTCCAGTTAAAAATTGCCGCTTCTGGAAATTTATCATTCGCCAGTGCTTTAAATGGCGTTCCTGATAAATGCAAGGTAAATTTACGCTTGATATGGTCAAACGCTACATCTGTTTTGTATGTATCTACGCCCTCATGGGCTTCATCAATGATCAAAACATCCCATACTTTCCCCTTTTTAGGGTCATCGCTGATTTCTTCCAGTTTGTCATACTGACCGCCAAAATAGATAGAGCCTTTTAAATCCTGCAAACTGACAAATTCTATACACCCAGACACTTCATCCCCAGATACTGCCGCTATCCTTCTGTATTCTTCCCTTGATATGACATACTTTTTCCCTTTAAGCGAATCCGTGGAACTTACAAACAAATATCCTGATCCATTCCCTATAAACTTTTCGTAATCAGAATACCAAGAGTTAGCAATAGCTGGCCTATTCGTGACTATCAAAATATTGCGTGCATTGACCTTTTTACAAAAATCATAAACAGATAATGTCTTGCCAAAGCGTGGTTTTGCATTCCATAAAAATTCGCCTTTCTCATGGTTATTAGCATAGTTGACAGTCTGCTCAACGGCCTTTTTCTGTTCGTTTCGCAGAGTATAAGGAATAACCTCGTCAATATCTTTTAGTATTCCTCTGCTCTCACGAAACTTATTGAACTCCTGCTTTGAAGCTGACCCGTCAATATGAAACCATTCTGTATCTTTTTTCCGTTCCACTCCCAATTTGCTTAGATATGCATGAAAATCAGAATCATGGAAAATCTCGCCAGAGCCATCTTCAAAGATAGCGTTTCCTTTCCATTCTTCCTTTAATTCAACGTCTATTGTATGGGATTGCTGCTTCTGCCTTTGTTCTGTAGTCTGCTTTTCTGTATACCCTATCTTTACCCATCCATCATGTCTGGCTATTTCAGGCGTAGAATAGGCATAAATCATAGGGATGACTTTTTGAGCGGTATTGATACTTATTTTCGCCATTATTCCATCTCCTTTACTTTTGAGTCGATGAAATAGATTTCTTCTTCTGATAATCCATATTTTTTATAAAGCTGCCTGTCTATATTGCTTATTGAAGCACTCCAATCTATGTCTGATGATGATGAAAAATCCTGTAGCGGAATCATTTTCCATGTATCCCTGTTATTGTCTTGGGTTATTTTAAGCGTTCCCAACATCGTCCTTGCAAACTTGCTTTTAACATACTTCAATGCGTTTTCTGCCTCTTCTTTGCTATTAAAACCGCCAATGCCAATAAATGTCTGTGTATACCCTTCATTTGGAGCGGCTATTATAGGATTACTCAACACTTCTCCTAACGCACCACTTCCGTTTACACGGACAACCAGAACTTTCCACTTATATAAATTTTCGTGTGTCGTATCAATATATTTTTGTGATATGTACCGCCAACAGCGTTTATTGCTGATAACGCCAATCACAGCAATGTCATTATCATTTTGTTTTTCTTCTACAAACAACGGAATTTTGTCAAAAATATTATTCCTTAAACGTTTATCTTTTCCATTGCTACCAATATTGTTTTTCAGTTCTGGATAATCTAAATAAAGTGCTTCAAGGTCAAATCTATTCTGGATATAGATGATACTTATAAGGCTGGCTGTTTCTTCTGTTGGAGCAACTTTTTTAAGAATTGCATTTAGCTCATCATATGGCGTGAATGTCCCTATAGCGCCAACACGCTGAGTTTTATTGTGATACGTGATAGCTATGCCACCTTTAATATCTGTATTACTGAATACCTTGCTACTGTCCTGCTCAAAATACAACACTTTAAGATATGGATCTTGAAGCATTTGTTCATTCCACTGTTTAGGCGTACTGCCTGCATTAAAAAGAAACCTTGCTGGGTGAATCATTTCTACCGTTTCACCTATATCATAGGCATTCTCCAAAAACTTATGATAAACTGGCGGTGCAAATTCTTTGTTATCACCCAATGTTTCATCTTGATATGGTGGATTACCTATTACAAAATCAAATTTCATAACTATTACTCCTTGTATAATTTTCAAACTGTTTGTTACAATGTTTCTATCGGATTCACAGGCTCAGCATATCGCAGTTCTGCAGAAAATCTATTTGGCATATTTGTTTGTGGATCAAATTCTAAATTACTAATCTCTACTATGATGTTTTTCCCATATTCTAAAGTAAAAAAATCAAACATTAAGGAATTGTCATTTTCTAACGGTAATATAAAAAAATCTTTTCCACTATCATCATTTATTGTCAGTCTATATTCTTTTTGCTCTTTATAATCATCTATTTTATGGTAAACTGATTCAAAATCATCCTTTAATGCTTTCTCAAAATATGCTTTATCCTGTAGTTTATCCTGCAAATCATATTTGACTAAACCCTTTGCCCAATTTTTTCTTTCTTTGTCGGCTGCTTCTGAGAATTTTTTAAAAAACACACTTGTATTTTTTATTATCATCATTTCCAAACCATCTTCATCCCATAATGGCTTTATGTAATCCCATGAAATATCATGATAAAATTTATTATTTTCTTTATCGTATGTTTTTTGATTAAATTCTATTTCGTACATACAAAATACATATGCATTATTTTCTTTATACATAATTCCATCGTTGTTTAAATGCACTTGTTTCTCTTTTCCATCCTCAAAGTATTTTACATCACAAGGGCCTCTTAATATTGCGCCTTCATATTTGTCATGTTGCCCATGATTATATTTCGGGTCGCGGAAATTTTTTTGACGGTTCATATAAATTTTATAATCTTGATAAAGCGTTTTATTATATGCAGGTTTGGAAATTCTAACCAATAATAACAATTTTCGCATATATTCCTCCACATTATAATGAAAGGCTTGTTTTCTTCCCTTTGTCATTCCTCTTCGCCCATACTATTTTTACAATATTCTTCAACCATTTTTATCAATTCTTCTGCTGTTTCAATCTGCTCCTGCGATTTTTCCCTCGTAGCGATATAAAAGTCATCATAGTCGCTTGCATGCCGGATTTCTTCTGCCCGAGAAATTTTTCTGCCTATCTCCCTTGGGAAAACCTCTGTTTTTACATACTCCCTATTAAAACTTCCCAGTGCATCTTTATGCCGTTTGTATGCTTTTCCATCAAGAGCATGAATCGCTGATATTGCATGAAATATTGCATAGTAAGCCCTGTTGTTTGCGGCTCTATATTCTTCAGCTTCTATCAGTATTTTTGCCGATTTCAAATCGCTTTTTGCTGATTCCAGCCTATATTTCATTAAATCGAATTTATTTCCTTCCTCATGCTGCTTCATACAGTTTTATCCCCTCCCGTTCCACATTTGCATAAAATGGATATGCTTTTAACCAATGTCTGAAATGCTCGTCATATTTTGCAATAGGCTTAATATCCACATCATGATCCATATTGAAGTCATAGGTCATATCTGACAGTTTATGCCCGTAGTTTTCAATTTCCAAATCTGTGATATTAAGCAGAATCATAATATCAATATCAGAATCTTCTCTGTAATCGCCACGCGCATAAGAACCATACAATATAACTGTCTTTAAATGAGAGCCATAGATTGCCTTTATTTTGTTTACATATTGTTTTAATAAATCATCTACTCTGATCGGCATAGGATTACCCCTCCTGTTTTTTCATGGATTCATATAGAATTGACTTGTCCGCCCTCCAATCAAATATTCTGCATCTGGGAGTTTTTTTATCTTCTGGTTTATTTTCCTCATTGCCGAACATTTCAAAAAGTGAATATTGATGAATTTCTTCTTCCGGTTCTCCCAATGGGACAGTGCCGGTTAATCCATCCATCTGCCAGAAATTCCATGCAATGATGTTCGCAATCTTTTTCAACTCATCAATGGCAGCTTCCCTATTCCATCTATCAGACAGATAATCTACGAATGTGATTAAAAGATTGATTCTGCCAATCAGAAGATTATCACCTTGATATTCATATCCATATACGCTTTGAAAAGCCCTGATTGTCCATTTAAGCCATTCTCCTTCATTGTCTGTATTTTCGTTAATTATTCTCAATTTCCTGTCTAAAATTCCTATTCTATCTTTTATTGGAATTGCTTCACCAGTAGAGGCATCATATCTGGAAGCTATATATGGAGCCTCGCCACATGTGATTTCAAGCCGACGTGAATCAATATATTGCTTCCATGTTTTATTTGGTGGAAATAATATTCTCTCTTGTGTAATGTCCCATTGCTTATCTTGCAAAATATTGAATACATTTTTCCTATAAAACCATTCTTCATCGCAATAATTATTCATCTTATTACATATCCATGCGGGGGTAAAAACTTCTGCATGGACTTTAGTGCGTGCTTGCTGCTGTTCCATCGTTTTCATAATTCGGGGTTGCAGCAGGATAGGGTTCAGACCTGTCAATGCTTCTATCGTTATCTGCTTATCATCTGCGTACTGATTGCCGAACTGCTCATAGCTGCTAGTCGCCCAGATGATGTTTTTCTTTGTGGTCTTATCTTGCAGCAGAATAGGAAGCACTGTTCTCACCGGAAAAGACTGTAATTGAATTAGCTCTCTCAAAATATCCGCCCTTTCGTACACCTTATTTTACGGTATATTATACTGTCGATTCCTTCAAAATGCAATACAAAACAATATAAAACCATAAGTATTCTCAATTTCAAAATACAACTTCAATCTCTCAATTTTGCAACCTAATTGAAAAACCTTCTATCTCGCCCCCTTATCCTTCTGTCTTGCCTGATGCACTCTGCCTGCTTCTCTTTCTTTTACGATTTTCTCTTTCTGCCTGAGTTTCTCCCTGACGCTCATGGTATCTACCGCTTTTTCTCCGTAAATTTTGTCATACTCCGCACGAGCCGCCTGATACTCAAGATTCTCTTTCTTTGCCGCATCAAATTCTTTATAGAATGCCTGAACAGAGTCAAATTTATATTCCCTCACGATGGACGAAAGCCTCTTTTTCATATTAGAAATCTGATTGTCGACACTGTTAATTTCCTGCTGTAATTCCTTCCGTCTGCCGCTCTTGAAGATACCCGTACATTCAGATAATTCTTTTTTCAGCCTATCCCTCTTTTTCTCACGCTCAAAAATTGCTCTATTCTGCTCTTTGAGTCTGCTGTCAATTTCTCTTAGGCTGGGATATTTACTTGCAAGTACGGAAGGCTTTGGCTGCGGCGGTCTTTCTGTTTCCAGCCGCTTTGTTTCAGCAAGAACAGATTTTTGCTCTACTTTTATCTGTCTGATAATAGATTTTTTGACTGTGGCAATGTTTTTCTGTTGTGGCAGTTCTTCTTTATTCTGCATATCCATTTTACGCTGTGCATTAGCAGGAAACAGTATCTTCTTCCTTTCCGGCTGAACCACTGGCTCATCTTTTGTATGGATAGGATTTTCAGTTTCTTTCGATGCTACCTTTATAATATCAGCAGCTTTTTCGATAACTTTTTCCGCTATATCCATTACCTTTTGTATAGCTTTTATAATCAGACACTCTAATAATAAAATCGCCGCCCTGACAATCTCCCCGAACAGCTCCGGCTTGTTACCGTTCTGCTCCACAGATTCCTTTACCTTTTCCGTGATTTCTGTCTTTTTCAGTTCCATAACCTCCGTTTCGGATACGCCGCTTACAATAGCACGGTCAACAGCCCTGTTCCATTCCATGCGGATTTCATTGTCTGCTTTTATCGCCTCCGCTTTGGGATTATTTTTACCGACTTTCTTTGTGGCAAGATACGGACCGTTTTTATCAAATATGCTGAGCCTGTCCTTATCGTCAATCACCATCTGGTTGATCAGATCCGTATAAAATACTTTCGCCTCGTCCAGAAAGGATTCCTGCTTGAAACGGCTGTCCTTTATGGTAAAAATCTTACGCTCGTACACTTCGCCTTTTTTGATGATTTTACAGCCTTTGCGGATATTCCCTTCACTGTCAAGTATCTCCTTCTTTGTCCGCACATGACGCCCCTGCTCGTCATAGAACATATTGCGGGTGGCAGTCTTTTCTTCCGGCTGGTCTAACCGCTTCCTCTCCGCAAATATCATATGGATATGCAGGTTTGTTTTCCGTTTATTGTGGTGGAGCGCGGCAAAACATTCCACACCGTACTTTTCCTTAAACTTATCAACCATTTTTTTTAGCAGATAATCATGGTCATAGCTGATAAAACTCTCCGGCAGGGCAATCATCAGCTCTCTTGCCTCAATACATTTTCCATTCGTCCCGCTTTTTTCAAATTCTTCCTGATTGCACTTGGCAAGTTCCCGCCAGAATGCCCTGTCCGGTTCTGTTGCATAGGCTTCATACAGATGCTCCTGTTTGGCGTGGCTTGAAATATAAGTGATGCGCCCTGATAAGTCATGCAGCTTTGCCATTTCTATAAATGAATTTCTCCTCATATGCGATTTTCCTTTCTTTTGGCAGATAATCTGCCGCCACAGATTTTTGTGAGCAGTCATTATCAGACGTCTGTCTGCGAACCGATGTCCGGATACGGGCAGTTTACGGCTGTCGCTTTCTGACAGCCGCATAGGGGCTTCGTTTTATGAAGTCCCTATGACGAACTGCACATCTGCCCTGAAATGTAGCCGTAAGCAGCAGCGCCATTCCTGCGCCCGTCCTCTGGGCGGTATGGATAAATACAGTCCGGCTCTTTCGGACTGTAAATTTGCGCAGGCGCAAATTTGCCCCCGGCAGGGCGAAATCCCCGGAGCATAAACCGAAGGTTTGTGCGTAGGGTGTATTTCGCTCTCAAACGCCGAGGGCTTAGGGAAGGGCTTATGCCCTCCCCGGAAATTACCCGCTGACACTCCCCGGAATCCTCCGAAACTGTCACCTGAACAGATCTTTTCAGAACATGAAAAAGCCACCTGTCTGAAACTGGATATATCAGTCCCAAAACAAGCGGCTACATTTACTCCCTTATTTGCAGCCTTTCGGCTGCTCTTTTCCCTTATTTTGCGGGCTTAAATGCCCGCCCTTTATCAAACATAAGCGCAGCGTTGTTTTGCGCCATTTTATGGCTGCCCTTTGTCCTTGTTTTGTAGCCTTTCGACTACACTTCTTCCTGTTACTGTAAAAATGCAGCTGCATTTACGTTTCATTCCATAAAAATAAGGCTACGATAAATCCGATTACCGTAGCCTTACCCCATAAACATATTAAAATGCGTCAAAATCAATCAATTCATTGTCCGGCGGCTCTGTGATGCTCTCTTGTTTATCCTGTCCCTGCGTATCTTCCGTATCCTGCACTGCCATATTTGGAGGATTCGTGCCATTGGACAAAACTCCTGCTTGCGCCTGTCCGTACACCATGCCGACCTGCGCCGCCGGATACGCCCCCATAGGGACGGATAAAGAAAAAGCCTGCATCTGCGCCATATACATACCGAACAGTGCCGGAAGATTAAACATCATTTTCTTTTCCACCGCCTCCACGATACGCTCCGCAAAGGCATCTTCTTTCTCCCTCGTTTCCAGATACGGATCATTCTTAATCGCTACACATCTGTCGTAATAATCATTGACCGCCTCTATCACGAATCTGTTCTGTGACTTGAACATCTGCCGCACCTTCAGGGAGTGCAGAAGCTCCCACGCCCTGCACTCGTCCTCTTTCTCCATGTTGAAACGGATATTGTGGTTTTTATTCTTCATTCGGATGCGCCCCCTTACCCGGCGGAAGCCATTGATTTCTGTCTGCGCAGCTTCATATAACAGAAGTATTCATAGCCTTTGGCATTTGCCCGTATATCGTGGTTGAAAGTGACATTACCGCTGTCATAATCTCCCACAAGCTCCACAACCTTTGCGCCGCCGCCCATGATATAAAGTTTCATAAGATTCGGATTGTATCCGTGTGCTTTCAGTTCCGCAAATATCCTATTTACATAGGACTTTGCCGCTTCCTCCATAAGCTGCTGGTATTCCCCGCCCACTTCTGTATCGCCGTAACGAAGATAATTCTCAATAATCTCTGCCGGAAGTTCCTCCGCTTTCCTGTCCAGTATAAGATTGCGGATTGCCATAAAACATTCATTTGCCCCCAGCTTTACCGTCCACGACTTACTCTCGCTCGCCTTTCCATTATTGAGTATCATCACATTCATTGTACCGTTGCCGATATCCGCTATCATGTGCATACCCTTAAAATCAGGCAGGCTCTCCGCTACCGCCGCATAGCACTGCGGCATGACCGTACAGTCCACAATGTCAACCGCATAACGCCTGCCCGCATACTTATAATCTACATGGCGGTTCTGCATCATATACTCACGGAACGAATCACGCTGCACCTGCACCCATTTCAGCGGAAGTCCCACAGCAAGATGTATCTTTGCGGCTGACAGCCCCCTCGCTTTCAGTTCCTTTGCAATGGCGGCAAGGGTAAGGATATAATTGTCATCATCCGCGCTTTTCTCTGCAACAAAATTTTTGTGTCCCTCGCCTATGGTGTAGTAGCCGCCGTTATATTCCAAATAATCCCTCGTAAAGACGGGCGACTGGCTATTCCTGATTACGGAAGTCGGGAAACAGCATCTCGCCGTTTTATAGTTCCCATATCCTGCATCCACGCCTAAAATAATTGTTCCGTTCATATTGTAATCTCTGATTTTTGTCATAAAAAAGTCCTCACTTTCATAGTTGTTATTTTTAATAAAATTATCTGCCATACTTACGCTTCACTTCCTCTTTGGTCGGAAGGCTGCCCTCTACGATAATCTTGTTTTCCCCTGCCACCATAGCCGCAACCTGTTCCGTACCGTCCGTATGCAGGAGTTCATCTGCTGACTGTCCGGCTTCCGCTATTTGTTTCTGTTTATCTGCCGCATTTGCGCTTTCAATCACACGCCGGATTTCCGGTCTGTGCTTTTCCCGGTAGGCTTTCATGTATTCCCTCCTGTACTGGCGGCTTTTCCGTTTCTTTTCTTCCTCCGCCATTTCTTCCTCCGATAGTTCCTGCGCCGAAAGTTCCACCTTCCCGATATAATTTAAGAAAATCTCAATCTCCTGCACACGGTCGCCGTCCGTTTCCTCTATCTTGTGTACCAGCACTTTGTCCACAAATTCATTAACGATGGCAGGCGTAAGTTCCTGAATATCGGTGTACTTATGGACAAGGCTTAAAAATTCCTCCGTCCTGTCCGTATCATCTTCAAACTGCATAAGTTTTTCCCTGATTTCCTGCATGGAAATTTCAAGTTCCTGCTGTTCCTTCTCATAATCGGAAGATAACATCTCATACCGCCTGTCCGTCATCTTCCCCATTGCGTTATCCTCATACACCTTTTTAATCAGTAAGTCAAGGTCTGCAAAGCGCTTCTCTTTTTTCGCAAGGTCTGTTTTCAGCTTTTTCACTTCGCCTTTGTCCCTGACCTCCGATGCACTCCGCATACTTTTTATAAATGCCGCCTCGTCCATGTGGACGCTTTTTAAGGCATACTGGATTGATTCGAGGATAAGCTGTTTTACCGTATCCTCTTTTATGGAATGGGAACAGCACACTTGTTTATACTTTTTTCTGCTGCTGTTATAGGTGCTGCAATTAAAACCTGCGGATGTATGCTGGACTTCCCCGTTCGGAATCCCACGCCAGTCCCTGCCCGCCCTTGTCGTGCTTCTGCGGTAGTGCATCTTCCCGCCGCAGTCCGCACAGTAGAGCTTTCCGGTCAGCAGGCTTCCTTCCCCGCTGGTATCCACTCTCCGCACCGTCTTTCTTAATTCCTGCACCAGATACCAAGTCCTGCGGTCTATGATTGGTTCATGGGTATCCTGAAAAACAAGGATGTCCTCACTGCTGTTTTTAACCGCTTTCTTATCTTTGTAGGATTCCTTATGGCTGCGGAAGTTCACTGTGTCGCCCATATATTCCGGTCTTTCCAGTATCCGCACCACCGATCCGCCCGTCCAGTTGTAGGGAGTTTCAAAATCGCACATGGTTTTGAAATTGCCCCTCTGCCTTGTCGCTTGATAATATGACGGTTTCTCCACCTTTTCTGCCATAAGCCGCTTTGCAATCTGATACGGTCCCATACCCTCCACGGTCAGACGGAAAATCTTTTTCACAACCTCTGCCGCTTCTTCATCGACAAACCAGAGGTCTTTATCATCAGGGCTTTTCACATATCCGTATGGCGGATTGCTTGTGATCGGTTTTCCTTCTTTCCCTTTTGCTCGCAAAACTGCGGTGATCTTCCTACTGCAGTCACGCAGATACCATTCATTCATGATATTCAAAAAAGGGGCGAATTCACTGCTGGTGTTGTTGTTGCTGTCAACACCATTGGAAACAGCAATAAAACGGACGCCCTTTTCCCGGAAGAACACCTCCGTGTAGAACCCTACCTGAAGGTAATCCCTCCCGACACGGCTCATGTCTTTTACTATGACTGTGCCGATGTCGCCGTTTTCAATCCGGCTTAACATCTGCTTCCATCCCGGTCTTTCAAAACTGCCGCCGGAAAATCCGTCATCCGTAAAATGCACCGTGTTCGTGTACCCGTTATTTTTTGCATAATCCTCCAGCATCTTTTTCTGGTTGACTATGCTGTTGCTGTCCCCCGCAAGATCATCGTCCCTTGAGAGCCGCTCGTAAAGAGCTGTTATTCTGTTGTCACCAGCCGTCCTGTTGTTCATTCCGAACTCCTTTCCGGCGGCTGGCTCATCTGTGGTGAGTCCATCTTAACATAACTTTCTGCGCCTGTCACCATTTCATTCAAAATTAACCGGGGAATTTTTTCATCCAGAGTGTCGGCATATCCCGAACCCGTATATACCCTGACCTTGAAAAGCGTCCCTCCGATTCTTCTGTAAAAAAATCCAGCCGGAACAGGGCTGGATTCTGCTGCATCATTATTCACTTTTAATGTTTCTGCCATACAATCCTTTCTTGCGCGCAATCCCTTCTTGCGATTCACACGTATATCCTTTATAATAGTTTTAACTTCCGCTCTGTGTAACCATATTTTTGTTTTATCCGTACTCCATAGCCCGCCCTCCTTTCCTGTAATTTCTTTTTAGTCAAAAAGAATTACTCCTTTCACTAATAGGAGAAAAACGGCTATAAAAACGGAAGTGTTTTTGAAAAAACA
>OFGA01002046.1_pt1 | contig 12929 bp, 11 predicted proteins | sample 1521471 | NCBI WGS metagenome assembly OFGA01 (sample SAMEA3504086, study PRJEB24116) | mouse gut metagenome | biome: mouse gut; feature: mouse-associated habitat; material: faeces | place: Denmark | collected 2011
GGGCGGACCGGCCTTACGGAAGAACAGGCAAAAGCTGCGGGGTTCCATGTGACTTCCGTGGTTTGTATTCTTGACGACAAGGCCCATTATTACCCGGGGGCGTCCTCCTTTATGGTTAAGATCACCGCTGAAAATGAAAGCCGCAGGCTTCTCGGCATTCAGGTATTGGGAGCGGGTGCGGTGGATAAGATGGTAGATATCGCAGTTACCGGGATTTCGAAGGGGATGAGGCTGGATGACTTTGATACGCTGGATTTTGCCTATGCGCCGCCTTTTTCAACGGCGATCCATCCTTTTGTGACTGCCTGCTACATACTGGAAAATAAAATGGACGGTGTCTTAAACAGCATGAGCCCGGCAGAATATGCGGCCGGTGCGGCAAACGGCTATACGGTCATCGACGTACAGCCGGCGGCTGGTATCCCAAACGCAAAATGGGTGAACCTCGCCGCTGTTACAGGACCCATAGAAGGTTTGGATAAGGATGCGAAACTCCTTCTTGTCTGTACCAAAGGAAAGAGGGGATATTTCCTTCAAAACCGTTTGAAAGCCTTTGGGTATACCAACACGCTGGTGCTGGAAGGCGGCGTGATGTTTAACGAAGTAAAAGTGCCCCGCAATGGAAATAAACTTTCTCCTGAAGATATTAAGCGGGTGAAAGGTCTTGGATGTTTGCAGGATAAACGGTACGATGATGTGTTTAATGTCCGTGTCATCACAAGGAACGGGAAGCTTACCGCAGAAGAGCAAAAGAAAGTTGCGGAAGCGGCAGAACGTTTCGGTTCCGGGGAAGTGACTATGACCACAAGGCTGACTTTGGAGATCCAGGGGGTATCTTATGACGATATCGACAACGTGATGGCATTTTTGGCAGAAGCAGGGTTAGAAACCGGCGGAACAGGCTCTAAGGTGCGTCCGGTGGTATCCTGTAAAGGAACGACCTGCCAGTATGGCCTGATCGATACCTTTGGTTTATCCCAAAAACTTCATGATCTTTATTATACCGGATATCATGATGTCTCCCTGCCCCATAAGTTTAAGATTGCAGTGGGAGGCTGCCCGAACAATTGCGTGAAACCTGATTTGAATGACTTGGGAATCATTGGGCAGAGGGTACCGGAAATTGATTTGTCCAGATGCCATGGCTGTAAAAAATGTCAGGTGGAAAACAGTTGTCCGATCAAGGTGGCACAGATGGAGGACGGGAAGATTAAAATTGATGCCGATGTCTGCAACCATTGCGGACGTTGCATTTCCAAGTGTCCTTTTGGCGCCGTGAATGAGTCGTTGATAGGCTACAAGGTTTATATTGGTGGACGCTGGGGCAAGAAGGTGGCTGAAGGAAGACCCCTTGATAAAATCTTTACCACTGAGGAAGAGGTACTTGCCGTAACAGAACGTGCGATTTTATTCTTCCGTGACGAAGGGATTTCCGGGGAGCGTTTTGCTGACACCATTGCAAGGCTTGGCTTTGAATATGTGCAGGATAAGCTGTTAAACAGTCAGATTGACAGGGAAGAGATTTTGAAGAAAACGGTGGTTGGCGGCGCAACTTGTTAGTATGGACTTTTGAAGATAAAAGGATTAGAATACTAATGAGATATAGTTGAAAGCATGACAGAAGGGATAAGAAATTATGAGTGAAGAAAGAACGATTTTTTGTACAGAGTGTGGAAGTGAAAACAATGGATCCGCTAAGTTCTGCTCCAATTGCGGTGCCAAATTGGAGCAGCCGGCTGGCAATGACCTTTCAGGAAATGCACAAACAGGTTCTGAGAATGTTTATGCAGAAGGAATCTTTTCCGGTACGGACAATGCCGCATCTTATGAGAAAGTGACAGACGCAGAAGAAATAAAACCGAAATCGGTGCCTGTGCAGGATGAGATTCATATCAATTATGGGCAGGCAGATAATGACCAAAACGCATCCGCATATTCAACCTCAAACCAACAGTATTATTCAGGCAGTGTAAACGAAAAGCCGGAGGGGCAGGGTGGATATATCGGCGTTTCTATTGCTTCTTTGGTATGTGGTATTCTGGCAATCATATGTTGCTGCGCAACCACTTTCAGTGTATTGCTTTCCATTGCGGCAATCGTGCTTGGCATTATCACGATCGTGAAAAAATATGATGGCAAAGGAATGGCAATTGCAGGAATCGCAACAGGCGGCGTGGCTGTCGTGTTGACCATATTTGCTTTTGTATCCATGTTTGCAACCGGCGCATATTCAGAACTTATGGGCGAGTTTATGAATGGGTTCTATTACTAAAACAGATGGCAGGCACCGGGTGGATGATATTTTCTATATGATTGGGAAGATATCTTTTTTCCCGGTATGCCTGTTTGGGATATGGTTTGCCGTAAATGGGTATGAAAATTATAGCGGACTGTTTGAATGTACATTTCGGAAAATGAGTGGGATTCCCTGCCCGGGGTGTGGGGGAACACGGGCTTTTTTCCACTTTTTCCGAGGAGAATTTTGGGAGAGTATCCGCTTAAATCCGGCCGTGGTTTGCGGCGTGGCGGAATATATCCATTTTATGTCACTGTCGTTTTATAAAAAGCATACGGGTAAAGGGCGGGAAAAGGAAATCCCCATCCAGATTTATCTGTATATCATGCTTGCGGTGCTTTTGATACAGTGGATCGTAAAATTGGTACTACTTGTGAGAGGAGAATTAAGATAATGGACGCTAGGACAACAGGTATTGTTGCATATATTACATGGATTGGCTTTTTGATCGCTATCTGCACCGGGGATAAGGAAGGCGCAAAGTTCCATCTAAACCAGGCCCTCGTAATTTTATTGTTTTCATTGCCGGCGATGATTCCCTGTGTTGGGTGGCTTTGGGGGATCTTCATGCTGGTGTGCTGGGTAATGGGATTGATTGCGGCGATCAATGAAGAGGAAAAAGAAGTTCCGCTGATTGGAAAGATCAGATTGATCAAGTAAAAGGGGAAATCCTTACCACGGTAGAAAACACGGCTTGTGTGGAAGAACCTGTTATCCATGGGGAAAAATGACCCATTGGGAGGATTTAAATTCCGGTAACGGTGAAGAAAAAGACTTTGCAACGCCGGTTTGGGAAATTGTGGTAAATCATGGAACAGCCCCGAAAGACCGCATCATATGCTTATTATGTGGAGAGCAGAAGAAGATACAAGGCCTGTCAGGGAAACCGGTTACCGTGAAAATACCGTTATGGATAAATCAATAAGGGAATTTTATTCTTGATCCGGGGGAACACTGTCTGCTTCCCCGGATTCTGTTTCCTCATCGTATGTAACGATCTCCTCCGGAATATCTCCATGGAGGATAGAAATAATATATTGAAGGCGCAGATTGGCGCGTTCATAATTCTGTCTTGCAACATCCTCTAATACCGCGTCAAAGGTTTCTCCTTCATAAGCCTGGTGGAAATAAGATACGGCTTCTGACATGTAAGCGCTCGCTTCCTTGGCAAGATCGGACACGCCGGGGAAGGATTCGGGAACTTCTAAGGATGCCATCTGTGCAAAGGAAGTATCCATGGCATCAAGAAGAGATAAGAGCTGGGAAGCCGCCGTATCGGAATTTGGGTCGATGGCGTCAATGGAGGAATCAAAAACTCTGATATTTTCAAAAAACTGGTTCATGTTTGCCTTATAATTCTCAAGTACCGGGTCTTTTTTGTTACAGCCCGTCAAAAATAAAAGCAGGAAACATAGCACAACATAACATATGGTACGGTTAAGGAAACGTGTTGGATTTTTCAAAGGAAACCTCCTGTAAATGATATAAGTCATAACAATATTAAATTAACATAGATATCCGGGGAAGTCAATCATTCTGAAAAAACCGGAACAACAGATGTGACAATGAAGCCCTGCCGTTTCCGCTGCTGCAAGGCCGCATTGTTACAACAGATAAAAAAAGTTAAGAATGTAAATTGTAGTTTCCACGAAATTATGCTAACATGGAAAAGATAGAAAAAAGTTGAGAATTTGGACGGTGTCTGTTGTGAAGAAAAAAGAGTTTAAAAATTGGATTGGAAACAGGCTTATTTATTTAGATGGGGCAACAGGCTCTAACCTGATGAAGCGGGGAATGCCTGCAGGTGTATGTCCGGAGCAATGGATCTTAAGCCACCCGGATGTTTTGATCGGGCTTCAAAAAGAATATGTGGAGGCAGGCAGCAATATCATTTATGCCCCCACTTTTACCGCAAACAGGATTAAGCTAAAGGAATACGGGCTTGAGGAGCAGATCAAGGAAATGAATGAAGCTCTTGTCGGGCTGTCTTTGGAAGCGGCTTCGGGGAAGGCCCTTGTGGCAGGAGATATCACGATGACAGGCCAGAGCCTTGCTCCCATTGGGCATATGGATTTTGAAGAGCTGGTAGATGTCTACAAAGAACAGATCAGGTATTTAGACGGCGCCGGCGTGGATCTGTTAGTCATAGAGACCATGATGAGCCTGCAGGAGACCAGGGCAGCTCTTATTGCCGCAAAGGAAGTCTGCCAGCTTCCGGTGATGGTGACCCTGACATTTGAGCCGGATGGGAGGACTCTTTATGGAACCGATGCCCTTACGGCGGCAGTAACGCTTCAAAAGTTAGGGGCAGACGCCATAGGCGCAAACTGTTCCACAGGGCCGGACCGAATGGCGGAATTGATCCGGCAGATTGCGGAAGCGGTCAAGATACCGGTGATCGCCAAACCAAATGCGGGGATGCCTGCCCTGGATGGGAACGGACAGACAGTTTACGATATGGATGAAGATACCTTTGCGGCGGAGATGGGTAAGCTTATTGATGCCGGTGCGGGAATCTTGGGCGGATGCTGCGGCACTTCACCTTCTTACATAAAGAAGCTGGTGGAAAAAACGGTTTCTATGGCACCTGCTGCCAGACACAAGGAGGGGATGCGTTACCTTACCAGTGAGAGGAAGGCTGTGACATTTCATCTAGACTCCCCTTTTATGGTGGTGGGGGAGCGGATCAACCCTACCGGGAAGAAAAAATTGCAGGCTCAGTTAAAAGAAGGTTCTTTGGATATGGTCATGTCTTTCGTGGAAGAACAGGAGACATGCGGGGCCTCGCTTCTTGATATCAATATGGGGATGAGTGGTATTGATGAAAAAGAAATGATGGGTAAAGTGCTGGATGAGGTGATCGTTGCCACCAATTTGCCGTTAGCCATTGATTCCAGTCATGTGGATGTAATGGAAATGGCTCTTAGAAGATATCCGGGCCGTGCACTGATCAATTCCATTTCCGGCGAGGAAGAAAAACTAAAAAAACTGTTGCCTCTTGCCAAAAAATACGGGGCAATGTTTATTTTACTCCCTTTATCGGATCAGGGGCTTCCCGGAAGTTTTGATGAAAAGATAGCAATTATAGAAAAGATAACCAGTATGGCGTTTGCACTGGGCATGGAAAAAGAGGATATCGTGGTAGACGGGCTGGTGACTACGGCAGGTGCAACCCCTGCGGCTGCGTTGGAAGTGTTAGAGACGATCCGCTACTGTAAGCAAAAGGGGTTCGCTACAATCTGCGGGCTGTCCAATATATCTTTCGGATTGCCGGAGCGGTCATTTGTAAACGCAGCATTCCTTACCATGGCAATCAGGGAAGGCCTTACTATGGCAATTGCCAATCCATCCCAGGAGCTGTTGATGAACACAGCTTTTGCCACGGATCTTTTGCTGCACAAGGAAAACAGTGATATCCGCTATATTGAGCATATGGAGACGTATAAGGACCGGAAGGCGGCTGCTCCTTCTCCTGTTTTGGAAAAAGTACAGGCAGGGGGTGCGGCGGAAGCGGACATGCCATCGGCGAAGGGCGCAGAAGGCCTATCCCGGGATCAGATTTATCTTGACGTGTTAAAAGGAAACCGGAAACAGATTGTGGATCATACCCGGGATGCGGCAGAAAAAGGGGTGGCCGCTTCTGACATTTTAAATGGCAGACTGCTTCCGGCAATCAGTGAAGTAGGCGATCTGTTTGACAGTGGGAAATATTTTCTGCCCCAGTTGATCGCAAGTGCGGAGGCCATGAAGCTTGCCATAGAATATTTGGAACCATTCCTTCTTGAGGCCTCTCAAAAGAAAGATATGCCAGTGGTGGTGATCGCAACGGTAGAAGGTGACATCCACGATATCGGTAAAAACCTGGTGGCATTGATGTTAAAAAATTATGGTTTTCAGGTCATTGATCTTGGAAAGGATGTTCCGAAGGAAGTGATCGTAGAGGAAGCCATAAAAAATAAAGCAAAGATCATTGCGTTATCAGCGCTGATGACTACCACCATGCAGGAGATGAAACGAGTGGTGGCTTATGCGAAAGAAAAAGGCGCACAGGCAAAAATCATGATAGGCGGCGCCGTCATCACGGAAGATTATGCCAGGGAGATTGGTGCGGACGGGTATTCCCGGGATGCGGCGGATGCGGTGAAGGTGGCAAAGCGCCTTACTGCGGAAGAATAAAAAAGAGCAAAAATGGAAAAAAGCAGAAGAGGCAGGTCAAAGAATGGAAGGATCATACTTAGAGGAATTGGTGAAAAATTCACGTAAAATGCTATTTTATGCCAGGATACGGACGGCAGCGGTCCTTGTGGCCGCAGCGGGCATCATCTACTGCGGGATCGTGGTCATGCCTTCGGTATTGGGAACTGTGCAGAAGGCAAATGAGGTAATGGCCCAGGCTTCTGACACGATCGTGTTGGCGGATACGGCGATTGAAAGCATTACGGAAATGAGCAGATCAATTACGGAAATGGGCGACAATATGGACGGATTTATTACCGATAACGCAAATTCCGTGGAAGAGATCATGAAAAAAATTGGAACGGTAGATTTTGAGGGATTGAATAAGGCAATAAAGGATCTGGGCGATACGGTAGAGCCATTTGCCAAGTTTTTTGGGAAATTCAAGTAAAAGAAAGGAAAACAAAGTATGATAGGAGCAGATGCAATTGTAAAATGTTTGGAGGAAGAAGGGGTTACTTACGTATTTGGGTATCCGGGCGTAGCTATTTGCCCTTTTTATAACAGTATTTTAGACTCTTCCATTCACACTATTTTGATCAGGACGGAACAAAACGCCGCCCATGCGGCCAGTGGTTTTTCGAGGGTGTCCGGGAAAATCGGTGTCTGTGCGGTTACCTCAGGCCCCGGGGCAACAAATGTGATCACAGGCATTGCAACGGCCTTTGCGGACAGCATCCCGCTGGTATGCATTACCGGACAGGTCAATTCAGAGCTTTTAGGCAGTGATGTTTTCCAGGAGGCGGATATCACCGGGGCGGTGGAATCTTTTGTAAAATACAGTTATCTGGTTCGGAATGTCCAGGATATTCCAAGGATAGTTAAGGAAGCTTTCCACATTGCGGGAACAGGGCGGAAAGGACCGGTTCTTATAGACGTTCCTATTGACGTACAAAATGCGGAGATTAAAAAATTTGCTTATCCGGAATCCATTTCCATGCGTACTTATAAACCCACCGTCAGGGGAAACATGGCACAGGTCAAAAAGGTGGCGGCCCAGTTGCAAAAGGCAAAACGCCCGCTTATCTGTGCGGGGGGAGGCATTCTTCTTTCCAACGGAGAAAAAGAACTGCTTGCCTTTGCCGAGAAGCACCAGATTCCTGTGGTCTCAACTATGATGGGGATTGGCTCTATGCCTACCAGGCATCCATTATATTTTGGGATGGTAGGCAATAACGGGAAGCCTTATGCCAACCGGGCTATGAACGAATCGGATCTGCTTATGATGGTCGGTGCAAGAGTGGCGGACCGGGCTGTAAACCAGCCTGACCTGATCACGGAAAATAAAGTGTTGATCCATATTGATGTGGATCCAGCGGAGATCGGCAAAAATGTAGGGCCTGCCATTCCTTTAGTAGGGGATGCGAAGCACATTTTCAACGACCTGCTTGACCAGGAGATAGAAGGAGACTACGACGGATGGCTGGAGCTTTTAAAAGATTATCGGATGACCATGCGCCCAAGGCGGAACCCGGATCCCGCATATGTTGACCCGGCAGCGTTTATCACCATGCTTTCCGAAAAGATGGAAGATGACGGTGTGTATGTTGCGGACGTAGGGCAGAACCAGATATGGTCCTGTGGGTATCATATTGTAAATAAAGGGAAGTTTTTGACCACAGGCGGAATGGGGACCATGGGGTATTCTATTCCGGCAGCAATGGGGGCAAAGCTGGCGGATAAGAAAAAACAGGTCATTGCGGTCTGTGGGGATGGTTCTTTCCAGATGTCTATGATGGAGCTTGCTACCATGTGCCAGCATGATATCCCGGTGAAGATCGTGGTGTTGAAGAATAATTTCCTGGGAATGGTAAGGGAATACCAGCATTATACCTACAAGGACAACTATTCGGTTGTGGATCTTTCAGGAAGCCCGGATCTTGAAAAGCTTTCGGCGGCGTATGGGATGAAATTTCTGCGCCTTAAGACTATGGACAGGGCACAGGAAACGCTGGATGACTTCTTAAAAAATGATGAATCGGTGCTTTTAGAATGCATCATCAACCCCATGGATCTGGTGAGATAGGAGGGAGGTCTTGTATGAAAAAAATATATTCCGTATTAGTGGAAAACCGTTCCGGTGTACTTTGCAAGGTTGCGGGGCTGTTTTCGAGAAGATGTTTTAACATTGATTCCCTTGCAGTGGGTGAGACGGACGACCCTGATGTTTCCTGTATGACCATTGTAAGCAGCGGGGATATGCGGACCATTGAACAGATTGAAAAACAGCTGAATAAAAAGCTGGATGTTATAAAAGTAAAGACCTTTGATGAGGTTAGCAGCATCAGCAGGGAACTACTTCTTATGAAAGTTAAATACAATAAATCAAACCGCAGGGATATCATGGAGGTATGCGGGATCATGAATGCCCAGATCGTGGATATGTCAAAAAACATGATGCTGATACAAATGTGTGATACCCCGGAACGGATCCAACTCCTGATCGGCATGTTTAAGACGGTAAGTATTGTGGAAGTTGCGCGTACCGGAACATTAGCTCTTCAAAAGTGCAATGAAACAGAATAAAATAAGTCAATAAACCCATTAATTATGAAAGTTGACTTTTACAGGGTAAATTGATAAAATAGTTGACGGATGTTAAGGAGGAGGAAAACGTGCGCAAAAAAGTTTTTCAGCTGTTGGTAGACAATACTTCCGGTGTGTTAAGCCGGATTTCAGGGCTGTTTTCGAGAAGAGGGTATAATATTGAAAGTATTACGGCAGGGCTTACGGCGGATCCGCGCTTTACCAGGATCACCATCGTGGCTTCCGGTGATGATGAGATCCTTGACCAGATTGAAAAGCAGGTAGCAAAGCTGGTGGATGTGAGGGATATCAAAGAATTAAGGCCGGAGAGCAGTGTGTACAGGGAGCTGGCGCTTATTAAAGTAAGGGCAGACCGGTCACAGAGGCAGGGCGTGATTGCCGTTGCGGATATCTTCCGGGCAAAGATCATTGACGTGGCACCGGATTCCCTGATCATTGAGTTGACCGGTGATCAGGATAAGATTGATGCTTTTATTGACCTTTTGGACGGTTATGAGATTTTGGAGCTTGCAAGGACCGGCATTGCCGGGCTTGGCAGGGGAACGGAAAACGTTACTTATTTATAACTTTTTAACATAATTTTTATTGGAGAAGTTTCTCCGCAGGAAAGGAGTCATACAAATGGCAAATATTTATTATCAGGAAGATTGTAACCTTTCTTTACTGGAAGGAAAAACAATTGCAGTGATTGGTTATGGGAGCCAGGGACATGCCCATGCGTTAAACGCAAAGGAGTCCGGCTGTCATGTGATCATCGGTCTTTATGAAGGATCCAGATCATGGGCAAAGGCCGAAGCACAGGGGTTTGAAGTATACACTGCAGCGGAAGCCGCAAAAAAGGCGGATATCATCATGATCCTTATCAATGATGAACTGCAGGCTGCTATGTATAAGAAAGATATAGAGCCTAACTTGGAAGAAGGCAATATGCTGATGTTTGCGCACGGCTTTAACATTCATTTCAACCAGATCGTGCCACCGAAGAACGTGGACGTTACCATGATCGCGCCAAAAGGGCCTGGCCATACCGTAAGAAGCGAATATCAGGCGGGAAAAGGTGTTCCTTGTCTGGTTGCCGTCCATCAGGATGCTACCGGCAAAGCTCTTGACAAGGCATTGGCTTATGCACTGGCGATCGGCGGCGCAAGGGCAGGGGTTTTGGAGACAACCTTCCGGACAGAGACAGAAACTGACCTGTTTGGCGAGCAGGCAGTGCTTTGCGGCGGTGTGTGTGCCCTGATGCAGGCTGGTTTCGAGACTTTGACAGAGGCAGGGTATGATCCGAGAAATGCATACTTTGAATGTATCCATGAAATGAAACTGATCGTTGATCTAATCTATCAGTCAGGATTTGAAGGAATGAGATATTCCATCTCCAATACGGCAGAATATGGCGATTATGTCACAGGTCCTAAGATCATCACCGATGAGACGAAAAAGACCATGAAGAAGATCTTGAAAGATATCCAGGATGGTTCTTTTGCGAAGGAGTTTCTGCTTGATATGTCTGCGGCAGGCGGACAGGCACACTTTAAGGCTATGAGGAAGCTGGCGGCAGAGCATCCGGCAGAGCAGGTTGGTAAAGAGATCCGCAAGCTCTATAGCTGGAACAATGAAAGTGATAAGTTGATCAATAATTAATTTATGGCGGGCAGGGAAGTTAATTCCCTGTCTGCTTTGTTGCGCAAATGCAATGGCATAGGGTATAATGTGTGTAAGTAATGAATAGAAAGCAGGGATATCATATGCAAAAAAGAATTGGTATTGGAAAGCAGGATTTTGCGGCATTGATGGAAAACCAATGCTTTTATATTGACAAAACAGACTTAATACGACAATGGTGGGATTCCGGGGATGATGTTACATTGATCACCCGTCCAAGGCGTTTTGGGAAAACTTTGAACATGAGCATGCTTAACTGTTTTTTTTCCAACCAATATGCAGGACGCAGTGACTTGTTTGAAGGACTGTCTGTTTGGAATCATGAAGAATACAGGCAGATCCAGGGAACCTACCCGGTTTTATTCCTAAGCTTTGCATCCGTAAAAGCTGATAATGCGGCAGATGCCAAAAAACAGATTAAATCCCGGATAACAAGCCTGTATCAGGACCATGAATACCTGCTGGAAGATGAAGCGCTCAATGAATCGGAAAGACGTCTGCTGACAGAAATGATAAATATGGATGATATCACAGCCTGCGACAGCTTGAATCATTTATGCAAATATTTGACGCATGTATGTGGAAAAAAACCAGTCATTCTGCTGGATGAATATGATACACCTATGCAGGAGTCTTACGTATATGGATATTGGGAAGAGCTTACTTCCTTTTTAAGGAATCTTTTTAATGCAACCTTTAAGACAAATACATGTCTGGAACGCGCGATAATGACGGGTATTACAAGAGTGTCGAAAGAATCCATGTTTTCAGACCTTAACAATTTGAATGTTGTTACGACAACATCGGATCAATATGCTGCTTGCTTTGGTTTTACAAAAGAGGAAGTGTCTGCCGCACTTGCCGCATTTTGGATGGAAGATAAAGAGGAAGAGGTAAAGCGGTGGTACAACGGATTTACATTTGGATCGCAAAAGGATATTTATAATCCATGGTCAATTACGAATTATCTGGATAAAAAAGAACTTCGGCCATATTGGGCATCCACTAGTTCCAATGGTTTGGTAAATAAATTGCTGCAAACTGCGTCTGGGGAAATGAAGACCATGTTAGAATCGCTTTTAGAAGGGAACCGGATTACGGTTAATTTGGATGAACAGCTTGCTTTTAACCAGTTAGGGCAGAATGAAAATGCGGTGTGGAGTCTTCTCTTGGCAGGCGGATATCTGAAGGCGGAGCATGTGGAATACAGGGGAATCACCAGGGAACCATGGTATACGCTTTCTGTAACAAATCTCGAGACGATCAGTATGTTTTCAAACATGTTTAAAGGCTGGTTTGAGAGGTCGCTGTCAAATTATAATGGTTTTTTGAAAGCCCTCCTTAAGGATGACGTGGAGGCAATGAATTATTATATGAATAAAGTTGCCATGGCAACATTCAGTTACTTTGATGTTGGCGGTGGAAGAGTGGAAGATTCTGAGCCGGAACGATTTTACCATGGCTTTGTGTTAGGGCTTATGGCCGATCAGGCGGATGTCTATGAAATCCGTTCCAACCGAGAGAGCGGGTTTGGACGTTATGATGTCATGATGATTCCAAGAAAGATGGATGATGTAACATTGCCGGCAATTATTCTGGAATTTAAAGTGCATAACAGCAGGCGGGAAAAAAATCTGGAGGAAACCGTAGAGGCTGCACTTGCACAGATTGAGACGAAAAATTATGATGCGGAACTTTTGGCGCTTGGCATCGGCAAAGAAAAGATAAGGCACTATGGTTTTGCATTTGAAGGAAAGAAGATTTTGATCGGATAGTTTCTTCCGATGCATTAAAACCGTATCAGGAGAGCAAAATATTGGATATAAGGGTATCTTCTATAAATTTTTACGGTAACGGGAAAGGGATTTAGGCTGTGCTGCTGGAGATTGACTACTGCATATCATTAATGCAACTTCAAAAATATTCTGACACCGAGCTGTGTCAGTTATTCATATACGCAAGCCGGGATAAGAACGATATTTTCCGGGCAGACTGCACGTACCGGATGTGCATTATGGAACTCAACCGGAGGAACCATGACCGATGGCCCTATGAGATGGACGTGATTTCTTATGTCAATATTTATGACGAAGACGGGGAGCTTATCTTCGGGTACGGCAGGCAGTATCAGATGTTCATTATCCAAGGGGCCGTTTTGGTGTATGACGACGGCTGGGTTCCTTATCTG
>OFGA01002055.1_pt1 | contig 12895 bp, 12 predicted proteins | sample 1521471 | NCBI WGS metagenome assembly OFGA01 (sample SAMEA3504086, study PRJEB24116) | mouse gut metagenome | biome: mouse gut; feature: mouse-associated habitat; material: faeces | place: Denmark | collected 2011
CATGCTTGCCAGGGCGGGCGGTTCCCTATGCCCCGCCTAAGGTTTTTGCGCCCTTTGACCAGGCTGGGACTGGAAAAAATGAGGAATTTATCCCCCAATATGGTCCTTTATTGGACGTTTTTATTACCTTCGTCTGTTTGCCTGGCTTTTACCTGCTTTAATCAGTGCTTCCCTAATTTTATTATAATGCTGATAAATATAAAAAAGTTGACAAACTCCAAATTTCGGTCACTTTTTGACCTTGAAGTTTGTCAACTTATCATGGTCCCCCGACCGATTTCAAATCCGAACTTTTTATGTCCTCAAAAGAGACCCGTTCCGAGCCTTCTTTATAGTTAAAGGTAATCAAAATATAGTCATCAAAAATCGTGACTGAGTTCACAAAGCTGTCGATCAGCCGCCGCCGTTCTTCCAGCTGCGTCACATCCAGAGTACGGAACCGACAAATCCAATAGGTCACATCCTCACGGGAGAGCAGAGGATGCTTCATCTCCTCCTGGATGATTTGCAGCTCAATTTTCTGCTTGGCATCCTCCAGTTCATCCAGTCGCTGTTTAGTGGAAACATTGATGATACCGGCCTGGATCGCGTTGAGCATATTTGTAATGCCGCGCTCCGCATCTTCCAACTGTTTCCGCAGAGCAGGGAGTGTGCTGCTTTCCCGTCCCTGCAAGTCCATTACTGCATCTGTTATGTATTCCACAAAGGCGTCATCCATAATTTTTGCCATCACAGAATTGACAACAGCATTTTCCAGCGGCAGCTTTTTGACGCTCTTGTGCTTGGCGTTGCAGGTGTGATTTTTCTTTGTGTTCACACAGCGGTAGTAGTGGTATTTTCGATTGGTGGAACTGGTGCCGCTCTCGCCTACCATCATGGCCCCACAGGTGCCGCAGAATAACTTGGTCGTCAGCAGATAATCGTCCTCCGCTTTATGCCGGGCGGGGGCCTTTTTGTTTTTCGCCAGCTTGCTCTGTACCCGGTCAAAGAGGTCCTGGGGAACGATAACAGGGATGCCGTTGGGGATAACGATCTCCCGATATTTGTACTCGCCCAGGAACTTCCGATTATGAAGGATTGCCGCCACAAAATTGAGGTCAATTGCCTTACCCCGGACTGTCGTGACACCTGTGTCATTGAGGTAGTCCCGTATCTCTTTCATGGTAGCGCCATTGTCGTAGCGGGTAAACATCTCCAGCACCACGGGCGCGGTACGGGGGTCGATCTGGTAATGGAGGTTGCTGTCGATGGTGTAGCCGAAGGTAGGTGTGCCGCCGTTGTATTTGCATTTCAGCGCGTTCTCTGTATGACCCCGGATGACCTTCTCCGCCAACTCCGCGGAGTAATATTCCGCCATGCCTTCTAGCAGAGATTCCAGGACGATGCCTTCCGGCCCTTCCGAAATATTCTCTGTGGCGGAGAGAACTTTGACGCCGTATTTTTTGAGCTGCGCTTTGTAACGGGCACTATCATAGCGGTTGCGGGCAAAGCGGTCCAGTTTCCAGACCAGGACTACATCAAACAACCCCTTGGCACTGTCCTTTATCATACGCTGAAAGTCTGGACGATTGTCGGTCTTGGCGGATAGGGCCCGGTCAATGTAGGTGCGAACAATGCTGATGTCATTTTTCTGGCAGTAGGCGGTACACTCCCGCAGCTGGCCCTCAATGCTCTCCTCCCGCTGGTTATCACTGGAGTACCGAGCGTAAATCACTGCTTTCATCTTCTGCCCTCCATCATCTGGAACAGAATTTCTTTTAACTTCTTATTCATTGGTGAAGCAGGGTCAAAGCACATCTCGATAAATCGACGCATGTCTTCTTTGTCCGGTGTAATAGTTGGATTAAAGTCATAGGTCGTTCCTTGGGGCTTGTCCGTCCGACAGAAAATATAATCCAGGGATACATCAAAGAAGTCTACGAACCGCCTAAGATAATCAAGCGGCGGTGGGCTTTGGCCATTTTCATAACGGTTGACGCTGGACTGTGTGGCGTTGATGCGTTCTGCAAGTACTGCCTGCGAAATACCAATGCTTTCCCGAAGTTCTTTCATGCGCATTCCAATTTCCGGTGTTGGCCGCCTGGCTTCTTTCATGGAGATACCTCCTCTCTTTTGTCAATATTATAACTCATAATCGCAGGCAATACAACCCAAAAACAAGAAACAATTTAGACTTTAGTAAGTCTACCAATAAAAAACGTCCCGTTTATGGGCTGATAATCGTCTGCGGATCGAATTTGGCCGGAGGCCAGCAAAATAGCGACTGTTTTCTGCTTGCCGGGCGCTATTTGCGAGAGCTTCATACGGAAAGGAAGGGCGGGAAATGTCAACATCGGTTACAAATCCGTAGCGCACAGCAAAGCGTCAGGGCGTGAGAACAGATTTAACTTCTACGCAAGCCGCACAGAAGTTGTCTGTAGAAAAAGTTGGCGCTGCGGCTGGCACTAACAGAGATTAGATCCTCCGTCCTGTTTGCCTGACAGAGTTAAATCCATACCTCTATAGATGTTTCGGTTATGGTGGGTCTAACTCCTATCTGATAAATGGTAACGTTTTAGAACCGCGTTTTTGTGGTGTTATAGGAAAAGATATGGGTGCTTCTGATGCAGGGACAGAAACGCCTGAAGACAGTAGCTTTTCAGAGGGCCTAAAGCGTTACAGCCGCACCTCTCGCTGGACGCAGCTGTCACAGTACATGGCCTGGTTGCTTATAACGATAAACCGCCATTTGCAGAGGACACACTGCTTCCAATTATGAGAACCGACCATTGATATGGCTCATGTGAAAGATGTTCCTATCTATATTACGAAAAAAGCGAGCGCTGATCGCTTTTCCATATTCTATCGGGCCGAAGGGCCGGATCAAGCGTCCCGCAGGGACGCGCAGCCAGCTCCAAAATGGAGCTGTTCAGCGGGGGATTGGGGCGCAGCCTCAACAAGCAAAAAAGACATCCGGTCTCACGGCCGGATGTCCTTTTTTCGCAAGTGTATTGACACTTGCCCTGCTTGCTACTATTATACCGAATTCGGTACAAACGCAGTTATACCGAGAAAAATATTATACCGAGTCAGCAGAAGGAAGGCAGATGGCACAAGGGGTTCGGCTCTAAAAACTCGGTATAACAAATTAGGGCGGAACACCCCAAAGCCCCTGCCAGCGAAGGCCGGCAGGGACAAAACTCGGTATAATATTCAATCGTGATTTCATGGTAAAATTGATAGAGAACCTATATTATTCATGCTCAACCGCTGCAATATTTGAACTGTTGCTTGATTCACATGAGAAATAGCGCCTCTCATTATTATACCGAGTTTTGTCCCTATGGAACTTCTCCAGCAAAGCATGATTGTGTTGGAGTTCTATTTGTTATACCGAGTTTTTGCGATTGAAACCCTTGTAGTACAAGGAATACATTTCAAAACTCGGTATAACTTTTTTCTCGGTATAACTGCGTTTTCTCAGCCCCCGTTTTCTTCGTTTCCCCAGTTCCTCTATAACAGCTCTTCTTCCTCAAAATCCTCTGGAAAATCGTCTGTTTCCGGCTGAAAATATTCCCGCAGCGCAAAGAATAGCTCGTCTGGTTTGTCAAAGAGGTTGTCCTGATAGGACACGATCTCTTGCTCAGCCCCATCTGCGTACTCTATCTTCACGCGCCAGTAAACATCTGCCTCCGGTTCGGATTCCTCCTGTTCCGGCGCGTCATCTTCGGGCCAATCATCGTCTTCACCGTCTGGCCAGTATTCCGGCAGCAGATCAAGATCGGGAATATCCGCAAACGGAGTGTCTGGTCCCAGCTGATAATCTTCCTCCCACACGAAAATCTCTAGCGTGTGGATCACCCAGCGCAGAAGTTTCCCCATCTGCTTTTTCTCCAGCATGATGACCTGCTCCACACCGTCTGCGTCAAAGTCCGCCATGGTGAGGACGTTTGACAGCCGGTCAGCGGTGAAATGCATGTTGACCGGATACTCGTCTCCGTATTCATCGTAGACTGTTGTGTTGTGGAGCTCAAAGGACAGCGTATTGATAAGCAGCTGCTTTTTCCTGGCGTTGCGCTCAGCATAGGGGAAATGCGCATTGTATACTTCCCGCGCCAACGATGCCACCTCCGGGCGGCGGTCGTGGACACGGTTCTCCAGCCACTTCTTCTCACTGGCATTCAGTCTGCCCATGTGGAAATTCATTAACCGATTGATGGTCATTGCCTCCGCTTTTTCTGCGGCGGAGAGTTTGGAGCACGCTTTGCAGATATGCGCGGCATGACCTTTGCCGGAGAATTTTTCATTCGCTTTGTACTCGCCGCAGATTTTGCAGTAGTGACCGTGGGGGCGGCCTGATTTCTTCTTTGGCATAGAACTGTCCTCAATTCTATAAGCGTCTAACCAGTACAAACCACATTTCTATGCTATGCGGAAACAAGGATTTTTGCGAAAATCCTACCAATATACCACATAGGCTGTCAACGGCTCATCACCGCGCTCAATGACCCAAGCCGCCAGATTTTTGGCTAGGTCATCCAGAATGGCAAAGTCCAAATTGTCTACAGTATCATAGATGGTGTTTAACGTAGCAGTTATGTTTGAATCGCTCAGGCACGCGTCCTGAAACAGGAGAACACTACTCATCGTTTCTTTATAGAATGCTTTCTCGTCTGAACCAATATCCCGGTCAGCGTACTGAAGCCCCAGGCCACCAGCCAGACTGCTGCGCAGAGCAGCTTCGGAATTTACCCCATAGACTGTGATTGGCTGGCCCTTCCACCCAATACACTTCAGGTTGACCATGCGAATCTGTGTATACTGTTCCTCGATATGGTCAGACAGTGCAGCAGAACCGTTCTTGCGGTTATCCTCTGTGTTGAAGGCGGCAAAGATCACATCACAGGGCAGTTCATCCGATTGCGCCAGCCACGCTGCTGTTTGAATCAGCGTCGCCACGCCAGAAGCATTATTGTAAGCGCCAGGCATTAAGAGCGGACCGCACTGACCTGGTCCGTCAAAATTTGCGCCGAGGACAACTGCCTTTGTATGGTCCTTGCCGGGGAGAAAACCAACAACATTGTCAGCAGAGCCCTCTTCATCAACGGCATCAGGAAGTCGCAGATGGAGCTGACAGCCTTCGGTTTTCAGCTGCTCATAGACAGCGTCTGTAACAAGGATTCGGCTGGGATTTCCTGACGCATTGGTGTAACTGATGCCTTTGGACACATCTCCTGATGTTAAACAGAGTTTTCGGTTCGCGTTCTTAGGATCTGCTTTGGCATCCCATATCGCCATACCATCACTGTAAAGCGTACTGTCTGTAGAAAGAGGGGCCGTAAGTTCCACTATGTCCGGGGAAGCGCGGAAGATCCAGTCTTCGCCAAGTTTCAGCTCTGTTTCCTGCCCGTCAGGAGAAACGATAAAAGCCTCACCTGGAAAAACGGACGTAACATTGGTCTGATAGCTCTGTTTCCAACTGCCGAGCGTTGGGAGCTGCTGCAAACCAATCCGGCTGAACTGCTCTGCCAGCCAATCAGCGGCGGCGCGGCTGCCTTCACTGCCGCCTGCGCGGCCTTGATATGCTGGCTTTGTCAGTTCCTGAACGTAGGTTTCCGTTGTTCCCTCAACCGTCCAGTCCATCTTATACTGTACCGGGGCGATTACTGTTTCCCAGAACAGTGTTGTTCCCGGACTGACCACGGTATCATTTGAGGAATTGTTTTCTGTTGTTATATCAGGCGTTTCTTCCGCAGATACAGTCTTCTCAGAGGCAGGCACTTCCTCATGACATGCTGTCATGCAGAAAACCAGGGAAAGCCCCGCCAAAAGGCACAATACCTTTTTCATAAAGCAGCTCCTAATCTACTAATACGCCGTCCTTCAAGCGCAGGACTTCGTCGGCCATATCCGCTATCGCGAGATCGTGGGTCACAACAATAATGCAGTAGCCATCCTCGTGCGCCAGCCGCTGAAGCAGTGAAAAAACGATCTCACTGTTTTCCGTATCCAAGTTGCCGGTGGGTTCATCGGCAAGGATAATTTTTGCATCGGAAACAAGCGATCTTGCAACTGCCACACGCTGCTGTTCGCCGCCGGAAAGCATGGCGGGCAATCTCTTATAATATGAGCTGTCCAAACCAACAGCCTTTAACTTTTCATGGACAGTTTTTTCCGCTTGACTTGGGTTCACTCCCCGCAAAAGCATGGGATAGGTCACATTTTCTTCCACAGTCAGCAGAGGGAACAGATTGTAGTTCTGACAGACCAGGGAAATTGCTCTCAAGCGATAGCGGTCCCTGTTGCGTTCCGCTGTGCTTTTTCCGTCATATATAATCTGTCCTTCCGTTGGCAAATCCAAGCCAGCCAACAGAGATAAAAGAGTGGTTTTCCCGCAGCCGCTCTTGCCGACAATGGCGTAGAATTTTCCTTCCTGAAAATCAAAATGGATTCCTTTTATGGCATGTACCTTTTGATATTTACTTTGATAGATGTAATGCACATTTTGCACCTGCAAAATACCCATGGGCTCACTCCTTATCGCGCAGAATATCCATAACATTCACACGGACAGTCAGCATCACCGCTGCCGCCGCGCCCAAAGTATAGCAAAACAGGATCATCGCGCAAATCCCTTTATCGAATCTGACCACGTCAATAAAATGACCTGCCGCCACGCCCAAAACCACACCGGCAAGGCAGAGAATAAACTGCTCCAGTAAAGCTTTCAAAGTGATCTGAATCCTGCTTTCTCCCAGCATCCCCATGACCGCATACTCCGGTTTTCGGTCGCGAGCCAGCAGGAAACTGATGAACGCTCCAAGAACAGCGATCATCAGGAAGAAAAACAGATATGAGCCCTCCAGCTGGGCAAGGTTGCTTTCGATCGGGCCAACAGTCTCCTTCAAAATGCGGTCGTCGATACGGACGCGGAGGGTATCGCTGCCGCGAAGGCCACGTTCTGTTATCATCGTTTTGATTTCGTTCAGCTGCCGGTTGTCTTTGACCGTAAAATAGACCTCGTCGATACTGAAGCTCCAGTTATAACTGTTGCCATGCTGTTTTTGAGCGGCATTCGCGGCGACGGTCAGTTCCTCCATGGTTTTCAGCGGCATCACACCGGCAAATTCGGTTATTTTACCTGGATAAGTCCCAGCCACTTTCAGACGGAAGATCCCCTTCATCGGTCGTTTGTATACAACAACTTCCGCCAGGAAAGGAACGGTATCGCCCGGATGGTAGCCCCATTTTTCGGAGATAATGCAGATGCGCTCGTTCCCTTCCATGCAGCTTTCATCATAGCCATCCATCCAGCGGATGCTGTCTCTGATGCGGACCAGCTCATCAGCTGCGCGAAAGGTGTTGTATGCCCTCATCCGGCCCCCAACGCGGCCGCTGTCTTCGGTCTCAAATTTCGGAAGGAGTGTCTGAAAAGCTGTCAGCTGTTCCTGCTCTGACGCGCCTGCGCCCGCCTGCTCTTCCAGAAGGCCCCTTGGGATGGTGCGGACAGAAAAACGGCTGTTGGCATATAACTCGCTGAAATGACCGCTTGCCTGCATTTCTTTCCACACATCGTTTGAAATAGCTGGGTCATTGCCGATCCCAGCGGTAAGGATACTTCCTGTCACCGTAATGCCGTCGTATGTTTCTTCCAGCTCATTTTGGACGTTTGCAATGAGACTGGGATAAAAAAGCATGAATACCGTCGCCGCCATGGCGGAAAGTATCACCAGCAGGCAGGCACCTTTCCGCCGCAGCGCCATGCGCCAGATATAAGGAAAACTTTTCATACCAACACCACTTACACCTTCCCTTTCGGAAGAAGTTCCCGAGGTTCTTTGTTGATATCCAGCGCCGCAAATCCCAGCAAAAGGGCCGGACAAATCAGTACGGCACCGCAGGCTTTCAGCGTTACCAGCAGGTCCGCTTTGATCTGGATGTCTGATTCCTGCTCTGTCAGGGCAGAGACATCGTTCTCCTGGGTCATATCCATCTCGATCGCCTCGATATTCTTCTGCATGATGCCGTTTCCTACAAGGCTTGTCATGCCGCAGCCGAGAATTCCCCCCACGCTACTGCCAGTGACCATCAACAGCATGGCGCAGAGCAGTACCGCTGAAAGCGCCTGCTGCTTTGTACCGCCCAGCATACGGAAGATACCCACCGTCTGCCTCTGGCTCTGCCAGAGGAAATATGCTACAAGGGTGCAGATAATCAAAAGAAGGACAGATGAGAGAAGCAGCAGCAGCTTTGCGGTGCTGTTCATAGACAGCAGGCTGGACTGAACAGCACTGTATCCCTGGTCATAGAAGGTAAACTTCGGATTGTAGCGGCCCGGTTCCTGTATTGTCAGACCTTTTTCTTCCATATCCTTCATAAACTGGTCTACAGAGCCGTTTTTCAGCTTGACGCTGAATGTGGAACCATGGACCAGCACTTCCTTCTGATCCCTTGGCTTGGAGACGGAATTGGCGGGGATATAAATGTTATATGGAAGTAGGTCCAGTGTATTAGGGGCAAGCTCTGTATTACCAGCGGTGGGATAGATGGAATAAATCCCCACGATCTCATATTCTCCTTCATGTATGAACGGAGTTTTCTCTGCGTCATAGACCGGCTGGTCGAGGAATGAGATGATAGAGCTGGGGATATAATTGCTTTCAAAAAGCCGCATATTCAGTTTGTCCCCGATTTTCCACTGCTGGTTTTGCGCCACATCTTCGCTGATAAGACAGACCTTCGCGCCGTCGGCATATTCTTCAGGGGCGATCAGTCTCCCCTCTGTCAGACCAGCGCCGCCGATGTGATAGGCCGGTATAGAGGTAAAGTCGTTGGTGGCAATAACATTATGCGTGTACTGCTGTACGCCGGTGTCCTGCCATACATCCTCAAAGTAAGCTTTCAGTTCCGGGTCCTTCTGCACATCTTCCCATCGCTGGATCGGGAAATGCACAAATTCCTTGTCATACTCCATCCCTTCTCTGGAGCCGTCATAGGTCAATCGCAGCTGCTTATAATCCTGAACAGGCTTGGCAAACATAAATTCGTGGCAGCGAGCCCACCTAGTGTTATCAACGTATTCAAAAACGCCTGCCTCATCCTCCATCCATTTCCAAAAACCATGGTAGCGGAGGATCGCAACATACTCCACGTCTGGATAGAAAATCAGGTTTTCGGTATTGTCAGTTTGGTTAAATTGTTTGATTTCCTCACTGTAAGACGCCCACATCTCCTCGTCAAATCCAAAATCCTCATAGTACAAGGCGTCTGGGTAGGCAAAACAACCGGCAGCATTATCTATGACATCCAGTTTTATACGCTTGTAGTTATGGTTTCGATCTTCTGGATAATATCTCAATGAGATGGGCGTGTCTGCCCGGATCTTGAAGCGGATGACGTTGTTGCTGCGCATATACCAACTATCACTATTATCAAGCTGATTATAAGGCGTGTAGTACATTGCAGGATGATCCTCTATGTAAGCGCCGTACTGCGTTCGTAAGTCCCAGCTTTCCACTGCTTCGCTGTCGGTGATATCACTAAAATCATACCCCATGACACCCACAGCCTTATATCCGATGTGCTCATCGCTGTTTCGTTCCACCAGCTGGCCATATTTATCCACCTCTCCGCATAGCTCTATAACGGCCAGGGTGGAAAAAGTATTTTCAGCGATCCGCAGGTTACGGGCGCTGTTCTGATATAGATTCATGCTCGACACAAAGAAGGCTGCGGAGATCAGCAAAAGGCAAACATAAACAACAGTTTTTTTACTGCGTTTCACCTGATCCATAAAAATTTTATGGTACATATGGCAGTCCACCTCATCAAAATCTGTAATAATTATAAGCAGCACAGCATAGCTGTGCTGCTTATAATGCTCAGCATGAAGCGCCTAAACAGGAATAGACTTACCTATACACCCCATCAGCCTCCACATGCGTAGCCCATCTCGCTTGTAGGAACGAAAGCAAGGCAAGACCTGTCAGTACACCGCCAGCCCCAGTAACGCATACCGCAGCCATTCTTGCCGCACCTCCGGCACGGATACTCCTTGATGAGCACCCAGTCATAAATCGTCTCGCCACCGCACTCGATACAAGTCGGAGACCTAGGCTGGATATTTCCGGCAAGAGCAGGTACACTCATGCTCAAGATCATGACTAACGCCATGATAAGAACAGCCATTTTCTTTTTCATCGAGACACCTCCTTCCTTTTACTATTTTGCTCATTAACTTCGCGCTTTGGATATATGTAGTGTATCATATTTTGCCTACACTTTCAATGCTTTATGTGTTGTTGCTATTTACATATTTTACCTCCTATATTCATGCAACTTGCCCAAATATTTCTTTTTTGAGGCGGTAATTTCCAAACAGTTGACGAATTCCCCGATGGGGCGGTTGAGTGAACACGAGAAAAAGTTGTTGGAAGTCCTTGTAATGTGGCGGAATCTTCTCTAATTTTATGAAGCATAATATCCTCGTGTCGGTTCCGGATATAATCCCGTTGCTGCTGGGATGGATATTGAGTATTGAGCAGCAGCCAGATATGAAACCCTGTTTCAAACAGTTCATCAGCAGGGATATCATCTAAAAGCTCAGAAAAAAGGATCGTCTCCCCACGCTCTTTCATTTCTAAAAATCTGTTCATCTTTTCCCCCTGCTATTCACATACATTTCCGCAGATATGAGTGGTTTTCCGCGATATTGGGTCAACGATCCAAATGTCTCGGCCCAGCTTCTGTGCATAGCGCACAGTTGCCGCCGTCCCTCCGCGCCGCTCTCCGTTGTAGACTGCCAACAGATGAGCAGCTGCATCCACCAGCCGGTGGTTTCTGTCAATCATACAGCCATCATAATATTTGCGGCTTATATAGTCTGCTGAATCAGCCTGATTCAAAATCAAACGATACCGTTCCTGCGCCGATGCACTCCATTTGTCCGCCTGCCCCTCGCAGGGGAGGACACAGTGGAGGCTCAGCACAGGATTTTGTTTGCGCAGGTCCAGGACGATTTGCGACAGCCAAACGTCAGACCCATCTGCCATGCCACTGTAATAGTCTGTTACCCCTGCCGCTATAAGGTTTTTGATTTGCACTACTAAAGTAGCTTTCAAGGCTATACAGCGTGGGTCAGATTCGTTGTTCTTCCAGGGAAATTTGTGCGGACGGTGGCCCGTGAACGCACAGGTAGTTGTATACATACTGGCCTCCTTTGTCTATGTAACACCATCCTATTCTTCAGAAACCGCTCGCTTAGTCATCTTTGGGATAATTATGACATATTTTTTATGGTATTGTCAATAATAAATATAGTTATCTATGGGATAAGGATTGACGAAAATGCGTTTGCTCCTATATGAAGGAAAATGTAATATTTGCGGCGAGCGCGTGCGTATAGCTCGAGAAGATAGGGGCCTTTCTCAAGAGGAACTTGCCGCGAAGATTCAGCTAAATGGGCACTCCTTGACGCAAAAAGCGATTAGTCGAATCGAGACAGGACAACGAGTTGTCGCTGACTATGAAATACCGCTCCTTGCTGATGCTCTAAAGGTAGACCATCTGTGGCTTTTGAAGATAATCGACGCAGAAGGGAATTTGCACGATGGAAAATGATACTTTAAGAGATATTGGTAAACGGCTTGCTTCTGCTCGAAAAGCCAAAGGCTACACGCAAGAGCAGTTAGCTAACTTAACTGGACTTTCTATTAAAATATTTTCTGCGGCGGAGAATGGACATAAGGCCATGCGTCCAGAAAACATTATCAAAATATGTGAATGTCTTTCGATTTCTACTGACTATTTGCTATGTGGGGAATCTGCTAAACTAAATGCTTTGTCTGAGTATAATGAAATTCAGCAGTTATCGCCTAAGCAAAAGGAGGCGTTATCCCAAATTATCGAGTGTTTTCTTTCTGCAATCAACTCGCGTAATACAACATGACTGTATCCTGCATTAAATAGCACATTCTAATTTTGTCTGCCATATTATTTATTGTGGTGCAAAGGAGTTCATGACCCTATGATACTCCGCATCTTTATCGCCCATGGCAGCTGCTAGGCAGCACTATAATCCGGCGTTGCCTTTATATGTCGAACGTACAAGCTCCCTGTTGGGAGCTTGTACGTTTTTTTCCTACGCATTATTTATCCAGGGGGCGAAACATTTCTCTATTGATCTGCGCAACACAGTATCAATAGGAACATGTTGTATATGCCCCGCCCTGCAAATCTCTATCTACACCCGAAAAACATGGTATAACGCCCGTGGTCCTCCTGGACCTGATGTATCAGCGCAAATGCACAATACATCAGATTCAGGAGGATTTCTAATTTGTTTAACTCTAAAAGCATCTATGCTTTGAATAAAAAGGACCCAACCGCTATTGTCTATCCCAGTGTGGATGGGACGCTGTGCAGGCTGACCCGTGAGGACTTTGCCAGCGAGGCCGAATTTCTTTTCTGGAAGGAGAGATCAGACAGGAACTATCACAAGCAGGAGAAAGCAGACCATATCCAGGCCAACCATTCGATCTCCCTTGAAAGTCTGCCAGAAAAAGTCACCGCTGTAGTTTCACCGGAGCTCACAATGATTGACCGGCAGGACAGACTGGACCGTGAACAGCTGCGGCAGCTGCTCCTGGCTGGATTGGATAGCTGCCTGACCTCTACACAGCGCCGCCGTCTGTGGCTCTACTGTGTAGAGAGGTGGACAGAGAAAAGGATTTCTTTGTCTGAGAATGGAGCTGTTGACAAAGTGCCTGAAATATAGAGACAAGGGAGATTTCAGGCAAGAAAAAAGACGCCTTTCGGCATCACACTGAGTGTTTAATCATTCTTTTGAGGTTCAAGGCCGCAGCGGAAAGGAGACAGTGGTCCTCCGCTGCCTCTAAACCTCGCCGCAGGAGACGCG
>OFGA01002057.1_pt1 | contig 12889 bp, 8 predicted proteins | sample 1521471 | NCBI WGS metagenome assembly OFGA01 (sample SAMEA3504086, study PRJEB24116) | mouse gut metagenome | biome: mouse gut; feature: mouse-associated habitat; material: faeces | place: Denmark | collected 2011
CAGCAAAGTGTAATCTTGATTGCGTGCATTGCTATGCAAAACCTGGACGTAGTCATACGGATATGTCGACCGATGAATTTAAGGCCATCGTTGATATCCTTGCTGAGCGCGGCCTTATGGATGCTTACTTTACAGGCGGGGAGATTTTTACTCGCCTTGATTTCGAAGAGCTTTTTTTGTATACCAAAAGAAAAGGTGTATTGCTTTCACTGCTTAGCAATATCACCCTGCTGACTAAAGAACATATTAAGCTCTTTAAGGATTATCCGGTCGAAATTATCAGCACAACGATGTATGGTTACACGGAAGCGGCATATGAACGTGTAACCGGTGTCAAAGGCAGTTACAAGCAATTTATGCGTGCACTAGACCTTCTACGGACAAATGACATTAACTTTGAACTGAAATACGTTGCCATGGAGCAGAACTACGATGATGTGTATGCGATGAGGGAGTTTGGAAACCGACTAGGCGTTCCGATGGTTATTATTCTTGATGTGCATCCGATGAGCGATGGAACTACAACGCCGATGAGTTTCAGGCTGACGCCAGAAGATGCATTTGAGTTTGATATCAAGGATGAGGGGCGCCGAAATTTCTGGAAAGATGTGGCTAGGGATTTGCTTACCGGAGAAATCAGAACGGTTCCACGTCGAACTGCGGAAAGATTCAAAGGCGGATATCTGTATCCCTGTTCTATTGCTAATCAGCACGTTTTCATAACATCTGACTATAAAATGCAGGGGTGCGTCAGGGCCTCCTATAGGCAATTTGATTTGCGTAAAGGTACTTTTGATGAAGGCTGGGCTTATTTACAAAGGGAATTCGTTGATAAGAAGTCTAGCGCAAGCTACAAGTGTAGCAAATGTCCTAATATTCGCTTCTGTGAACATTGTGTAGCAAACTTTATGCTCGCATACGGTGACGAGGAACATCCTGACCCATTTTTTTGTACAGTCGCTGGACTCAGAAAAAAGTTTGTTGATGAAGAGATAGCCCATCTCTTAGAGGTGAACGGATGCAAGAGTAATGGAAAGGAGGCTACATAAGTGTTTACAATTATATTTGATATTGTAGGAGCACTTGTTAGCCCCTTTATATCGCTTTTTGGTGTATTTCTTATACTTGCTGTTGTTATCGGTGCAGTGTGGTTTCTCATTATACTACTTTCATCACGCATTCAACCGTCTGAGGCAGAGAAGGATAGCCTTATAAGATATCAAAATTCACGCACACCTGCCGGGTATAGAATATGCGTTTCTTATGAACGAACGTCGTGGTCCCCTTCTTGCTATTACTGCCCTCATAGCAAGGAAACATATGCGGAACACGGAGCCTGTATTAAAACAGACGTTATTACACAAGCCGAAGAGTGGATTGCCAATACAGTTTACTGCTCAAAATATGATATTGATGTTCGTTCATATTATACCTGCGATATGCGTTATAGCACTGAATGACAAAGATGGCATTAAAAAAATTGAGACTTAATCTGCAACATCTACAGTTAGGGCGTTTATGGGAGAATAATCATCATGACGTTTTATGACAGCAATGGTGATCGCCGTGAGAGAGGCGATTGCTTTTATGACGGTCAAGGATACCGTCGGAACTGGGGCGAAGGGTTTTATGATGGCAAAGGATATTATCGAAGCTGGGGCGATAGCTACTACGATGCACGCGGTTATTTCCGCTCCTGGGGTGAATGCTTCTATGATGCACAAGGGAACCTCGTGTATCCGAATTGGTGAGAAAATCAATTAAACGCAAGAATTCATAAGTTGTAAAGGAGATACGGTGATGGGCTTATTAGGAAATTTACTTGGCGATGCCGCAGGCGCAATTGGAGAAGCAGGCAGAAGGGCTCGTACTGCGAAGCGTGAGCAGACAAATATGACACCGGAGTTGCAACAGGCAATTGAAAATCTCGTACAGCAAGCAGAAGCCGGAAACATTGAGGCAATGGGTAAACTGGCGGATGCCTACATAGAGGGGACACAACTTCGCTATGATCCTGACGAGGCTTGTCGCTGGTGGACGGCAGCGGCACAAGCTGGTCATGTAAATTCTATGTACAACCTTGGTCTGCTCTATCATGGGGATGTATCAAAGCACTATTTCAATCCCGAGTTGGCTGGGTATTGGCTTTACGAAGCAAGCATTCGCGGCGATACAGAAGCAAGCGAGGTTCTTGAGCGGTACTATAAGTACAGCAACTTTTCTCAAAAATGGAAACGCCGGTAAGTAGGAGAGAATAATATGGGACTTTTTGATCTGTTTAAGAAAGAACAGCGCAAGGTATATGATGATGGCGTTGTGATTAAATACGAAACGCTGCCCCCAAACTTCAGGGAACCTGTTCCAGATGAAATTGGTATAAGGGATACGTGTGGCTCATGCAAGTACTGCGGTAATATCCGCAGTACACAACCTGTGTGCACAAAATACGGAGTGCAATACGAAGGTATTGGGTGCCTAGATAAGACTGTTTGTGACGATTTTAAAAATGTTTTATTTGATCTGCTGTAAGGAGGAAAAAGGAACGCATTATTTCAACGTCGATTAGCAAATCATAATCGCACATTATGGCTCAAACACATTGAGGGTCCAGAATCTTTATCGTCAAATTGACAATTATCGAAATAATAAACAGCTTATGACCAAAGAGGACGATTCAAAAGGAATCGCTCTCTTTGATGCAACAAGACATAAAGTCCTATTATTAAACAGTTTCAAGCAGCAAAATTTGGAAAACGGCAATTAGAGAAAACTACTGCAAAAGGACTAGCATAATCAGTAAATACAGAAAGAAGGAACATAGTTGTTACAGTTATCAAAACCGCAAAAGCTGATTTATGAGATGGAGAAGTACGCAGGGGGGTCAATCGCTGTAATCTGCGGCAGTGTACTTGTTCACGGCCATCGGGAAACTTCTGAACTTACACGGGCCGTCAATGAAATTTACCATCTCAACGAAGCGTTTCGTATTCGCGTTGTCGAAAAAAGCGGCAGTATTTGGCAGACTATAGATGATTACACTGAACAAGCGGTCGACATTTTAAAATTTGACCGAAAGGATGCGCTTGTCGCTTTCGCAGAGGCATATGCCAAGGAATTGGTACCGCTCTCCGGTCCGCTTTGCAAAATCCAGGTAGTCCTTCTTCCCGACTGCTATGGCCTTCTAGGGAAGTTCCATCATTTAGTTGGGGATGCTTGGACGTTAACTTTAATTGTATCGCAGTTCAATGAAATCCTTGCTGGGACAAAACCGGATGCGTTCCCCTATTCAGATTACTTGGAGAAGGAGACTTCCTACACGCAAAGTCCTCGTTACGCAAAAGACCGAGCTTTCTTTTTGGAGCAATACAAAACCTGCAGCGAAATCACATATCTGTCCGAAAAGCAGAGCGATTCCTATACCGCCATCCGCCGCACTTTTTTTATCGAGACTGAAAAGGCGGCCCAGATTCGGGAATACGCCAAAAATCGGGGGACATCTCCCTTTGTACTTTTCCTAACGGCTTTTTCCATTTATTTCAGTTGCGTAAAAATGAATGTCGAGCAGTTTTACATTGGAACGCCTATTCTCAACCGGGGCAATTTCAAAGAGAAGAATACCGTGGGAATGTTTATCAACACCGTTCCCATTCTAGCCCATGTGGATTATGAGCGATCCTTTTCAGAAAACCTAGCCTACATGCAAAGCGAGGCATTTTCTGTAATCCGCCACCAAAAGTTCCATTACAGTGATGTGTTGTCAGCCATCCGACAGGAATTTAATTCTGCGGAAACATTGTACGATGTGCTTATAAGCTACCAAAATGCTACCGTCACAGGAACGGACCAGGATGTGGAAACCACTTGGTATCACAATGGTGCACAGACGGAGAGTCTGCAAATTCACATTGACGACAGGGACAGTAAAGGTTTCTTCCGCATTCAGTGCGACTACCGGCAGGACAAACTGACAGAACAGGACGTTCAAAAAATATATAAGCACACCTTGAATCTGCTCTTTGACGCCATTGCTCACGACGAGAAAAGACCAGGGGAGCTTGTCCTGCTCTCCCCGGATGAGGAACAGAAGCTGCTTCATGATTTCAACGACACAGCGGCGGATTATCTTAAAGATAAGTGCATCCATACCCTGTTTGAGGAACAGGCCGCAAGAACGCCCGATAAAACAGCCGTTATTGCCTGTGACCGGACATTGACTTACCGAGAGCTGAACGAACAAGCTAACCGCATTGCTCATGGTCTGGTTGAACAGGGCGTAAAGGCTGGAGACATCGTGGCATTTATGCTGCCTCGGAGGAGTTGTCTGATTGCCGCCATGTTCGGCATTTTGAAAACGGGAGCGGCCTATCTGCCAATTGACCCGGACTATCCGCAGGACAGAATCGATTATATGCTGGAGGATAGCGGCGCGGCGTATTTGATTACAGAAGAAAACATTCATATGCTTTTGGCAAATAAAACTGCAACTGATCTTTCCTTGCCCGTATCCAGCGACAGCGTATGCTACTGTATCTATACGTCCGGTTCTACAGGAAAGCCGAAGGGAACGCTCCTAACCCACAAAAATGTTGCAAATTACGTAAATAATAATAATAATAACGTAGTTCACGCTGTAATTCATGAAGACTACCAAACTATCGCTTCTGTTACAACCGTCGGTTTCGACATATTTGTAACGGAAAGCATTCTTCCGCTTATCAATGGCATGACGGTTTTATTTGCGAATGAGGAACAGGCCAAAATCCAAACCGCACTGAATACATTCCTGCAACAAAAACCGGCAGATGTGATGCAGACTACGCCGACAAAAATGAGGGCCTTAATTGGTGACCCTGACCAATGTGAGTATTTAGCATCCCTAAAAGCAATTATTTTGGGCGGTGAAGCCTTGGATTCCGCTCTCGTTTCCGATCTTAGCAAATTGACATCAGCTCATATTTTCAATATTTATGGGCCAACGGAAACGACTGTGTGGTCTACCAACACAGAAATACTGCCTACTGATGATATCACGATTGGCAAGCCGATTGCCAACACCCAAATCCATATTGTGGACAAGTATCTGCATCTGGTTCCCATCGGCGTCACTGGTGAGTTGTGCATAGCTGGGGACGGCGTAGGAGCTGGCTATCTAAACCGTCCGGAACTGATGGCGGAAAAATTCGTTGACAATCCCTTCGGCACAGGGAAACTCTATAAGACCGGCGATCTTGCCTATTGGCGCGAGGATGGGAATATCGTCTATGTGGGCCGGAACGATTTCCAGGTGAAAATCCGGGGTCTGCGCATTGAGTTGGGCGAAATCGAAAATGTACTCCAAGAGTTAGATGCAGTATCTCGGGCAGCGGTGGTTGTGCGAAAAAACGAGACAGGCCGTCAGTTCATCTGCGCTTTTTACACAGGGCAGGAAACGGACAGCAGGACTTTCCGTACCGCTATTGGACAGAAACTGCCTAAATATATGTTGCCCCACAGCTTTACCCATCTGGAATCCATGCCCCTCACCAGCAGCGGCAAAGTAAACCGTAAAGCTCTGCCCGAGGTGGATTTGAACAATATAGCGACTGCGGTAGAATATGTTGCACCAAAGAACGAGCGGGAAATCATACTGGTCAATGCGGTGCGGTCTGTCCTGCATGCAAAAAAAGCGGGAACTGCGGATAATTTTTTCGACCTGGGCGGCGACAGCCTGAAAGCCATTGAACTGATTGCAGAACTGGAACGGTCTGGGTATAGCGTAGAAGTCAAGACCATTTTCGAGGTTAATACTTTGGAAGAACTGGCCGTACGTTTGACAGCCGCCAGTGTTGAACGGGAAGCGGTGATTCCCTCTGGTCCAATTCCCGCCACGGATGCCCAGATACGGGTCTATACCGCTCAGGCCATGGCTGGTGGAACTGCTTATAATGTCCCCTATGCCTTTCGGGTCGAGCATCTTGATCCTGCAAAACTGCAAGCCGCTGTTTCTAAGTTAGTGGAACGACACGAGAGTCTCCGCACAAGGTTCGAAAACTGGAACGGTCAAATTATGCAGATTGTGGAGGACTCTGTAAACTGTACCGTAGAGGTGTTGGCGAGTGAGGATATCTCTGCTTTTATCCGCCCGTTTGATTTGGAGACTGCTCCCTTGCTGCGTGTCGGATACTATCAAAACACCGCAATGGTCGATATGCACCACATTATTACCGACGGCAGTTCCATGCCCATTTTCTTCCGGGAATTGAATGAGCTTTATATGGGCCGAACACTGGATAAAAAACCGGTACAGTATCGGGAATTTGCTATACAAAAACACGATTATACGCAAGCGGCGCAATATTGGCGCTCTGTCTTTGCTGATGAGCTACCTGTGCTGGAGATGAATACCGATCATCCCCGACAGAACCGGCAGACCTTCTCCGGAGCGGCCCTGTATGAGACATTTCCTGGTTCCCTGCATGAGCAAATATGTGAGAAGTGCAGGACGGTGAATATTACGCCCTATGCCTTTTACATGGGTGCGTTCTATGTTCTGCTGTCCAAATTCAGCGGGAATGAGGACATTGTGGTAGGAGCACCCGCCAGCGGCAGAAGCGGGAAATTCTTAAATACCATTGGAATGTTTGTCAATACTTTGGCTCTGCGCGGCAGACCGGAGGGCGGAAAGACGGTCACGGCATTTTTGCAGGAAGTCAAAAACGCGACCATCCAAGCACTGAACAATCAGGAATATCCTTTTGGGGAACTGGTAAAAGAATTAAATGTCCATGCTGAAAACCGCCACCCTCTGTTTGATGTAATATTCGCATATCAAAGCGGGGAAATGACGGATATACGGTTTGAAGACAAGCCCGTAGAACTTTTGCCCATTCCCATAACGATTGCGAAATGCGACTTTACCTTCAATATTTACCCTCGTCTAGGAGACATTGTTATCATGGTGGAATACTGCACCGACCTCTATAAAGAACAAACCATTCGACGTTTGCTGGAGGGATATCGAATCATTCTCGCGCAAATGCTGGACGATGGAAAGCGGCTATCCGATATTTCCGCAGTAACCTACAGCGAAAAACAGCAGCTTCTTTATAGTTTTAATAACACGGCAACGGATTACCCCAGGGACAAGTGTGTTCATACGATGTTTGAGGAACAGGCCGCAAAAACACCGGATCGGAACGCAGTGATTGCCTGTGACCGTACTATAACTTATCGGGACATGAATGAACAGGCCAACAGGATTGCCCACAGCTTAATTGAGCAAGGCATTAGGCCGGGGGATATTGTGGCTTTCGCCCTGCCAAGAAGAAGTTATCTTATTGCTGCCATGTTCGGTATTTTAAAGGCCAGGGCTGCCTATCTGCCCATTGATCCTGATTATCCACAGGATCGAATTGCTTACATGTTAGAGGATAGCAAAGCAGCACATTTCATTACGGAAGAAAATATACAGTCACTTCTGAAAAATAAAAATTCTTCCAATCCTTCTTTACCGGCATCCAGCGGCAGCTTGTGCTATTGTATCTATACTTCTGGCTCTACGGGGAAGCCAAAGGGTGCGCTTTTAACCCATCAAAACGTTGGAAACTATGTGAGCAAAGGCAAAAACGGCATTGTATATTCTGTGATTCCAGGTGATTGCAAATCCATAGTATCCCTGGCAGTTCCTGGATTTGATATGTTTACAACGGAAGGGGTTCTTTCTGCTGTAAACGGTATGACTATTTTATTAGCTGATGAGGAACAAACTAAAATACAGTCTGAATTGAATGAATTTCTAAGCAGGAATCCAGCGGATGTGCTACAAACTACACCAACTAAAATAAGGATGCTGATTTGTGATGAATCACAGCTTGAATACATGAAATCCTTGGAAGTCATTTTGCTTGGTGGGGAAATTGTAGATGATGCAATTGTATCGGAACTTAAAAGAATAACAACAGCTCACATTTTCAATATGTATGGTCCAACAGAGGCAACTGTATGGTCTACCAAAACAGAGATATTGTCTGCCGACGATATTACGATCGGTAAACCAATTGCCAACACCCAGATTTATATTGTGGATAAACACCTGCAACTCGTTCCTATCGGCGTCACCGGGGAATTATGCATTGCCGGAGACGGCATAGGTGCGGGCTACCTCAACCGTCCGGAGCTGACGGCGGAGAAATTTATCGACAACCCCTTTGGTGCAGGCAAGCTCTATAAGACTGGCGACCTTGCATATTGGCGCGAAGACGGCAACATCGTCTATGTGGGGCGGAATGACTTCCAGGTGAAAATCCGGGGCCTGCGTATCGAGCTGGGCGAGATCGAAAACGCGCTCCAAGCGATTGAGAGCGTTTCCCAGGCCGCAGTAGTTGTGCGAAAAAATGAATCTGGCCGTCAACTCATTTGCGCTTTCTATACCGGGCGGGAAATGGATAGCAGAACCTTCCGCGCCGCGATTGGACAGAAACTGCCCAAATATATGCTGCCTCATAGCTTTACCCACTTGGAGACGATGCCTCTCACCAGCAGTGGGAAAGTGAACCGCAAGGCCCTGCCGGATATAGATTTGAATAACATTGCCAGCGCGGTGGAATATGTTGCGCCGATAGGTGAGATGGAGAAACGTCTTGCCTCCCTTATGGAACAGGTATTAGATTATTCTCCCGTTGGCAGAAACGATGATTTCTTTGACTTGGGCGGCGACAGCTTGAGGGCAATCGAATTTGTCACGAAAGCCCATGGCGAAGGGATTTATTTCGCTTTGCAAAATATCTTCAATTACCCCACCGTAGAATCGCTGTGCAATTACTTGCAAGATTTCCCCAAGAAAGATGAAACCTTCACATCAGAGCAATTTCAAAAGTATGTACCCATATTAGAGCGCAACGTCTGGGACTCTACTTTTGTTCCAGAGCGGCACAATCTCGGAACAGTGCTGTTGACTGGTGGAACAGGTTTTTTAGGTGCGCATATCCTTGACGCGCTGATGAATCATGGCGTGACCAAGATATACTGCGTGGTTCGTGGTAGCGAGGACAGGCTGCGGCAACGTCTGCAATACTATTTTGGAGAGCGGTACACCAGAGAACTAGGGAGCACGATTATCCCCATTACAGGTGATTTGGAGCATAAGGATATCGTGGAAAGTTTGCCGGAGAATGTAGACTGTGTGATTCATGCCGCGGCGTCTGTGAAGCATTATGGTTCCTGGCAGTATTTCAAGAGCGCAAATATTGACGCAACTCAGTATATCATTTCCTACGCTAAAAGGGTTCACGCGAAGTTGCTCCATGTCTCCACTATCAGCGTATCGGGTAACAGTATGGCTGACCAGTTCGACGGGTACATTTCCGAAGAAGAAAAGCATTTTAGCGAAAGCTCGCTCTATATAGGTCAACCTTTGGACAATGTATATGTCAGAAGCAAATTTGAAGCTGAGACTCTCGTCCTGGATGCCATACAGGAGGGACTACAGGCCAATATCGTCCGTATGGGCAATCTTACAAACCGCAAATCTGATTTAAAATTCCAGCCTAACTATGCGGAAAACGCTTTCTTAAAGCGGGTCAAAGCCGTATTGGAGTTGGGGTGTGTCCCGGATTATCTGATGTCTATCTATGCGGAATTTTCGCCGGTGGATGCCGCCGCCGAAGCCATCGCCAGAATAGCGGAGCATATGAACGACAGATACACTGTCTTTCATATAAATTCAGACAAAGAATTGTTTTTGGATAGAATGTTAGATTATTTGGAACAGGCAGGCCATCCCTTGAAGGTCGTAACCGGAGAAAAATTCGCACGGCTCATCCGTGATACCATAAATTCACAGCAGTCTTATATCTTTGAGGCGCTCTTGAATGATCTGGATCAGAATGACCAAATCCAGTATGATTCCAACATCCGAATTGAAAACAGTTTCACTGTTCAGTATTTACAGAGGCTTGGGTTTGAGTGGCCGGAAATTGATTGCACATACATAGAGGGCTACCTGCAATATTTTACCCAGATAGGCTATTTTGGAGGGGAAAATTATGATGCGAAATAAGGATTACCCTCTATACGAGCTGAAAGAATACGAAAGCCTCAGCCAGATGGTATGTGAAAAAGCCCGGACATGCACTGATAAAATTGCGTTTCAGTACATGCGAGGCAAGAATATCCAAAGTATTACTTACCGCAAGTATTTGGAGGATATTTTAGCTACGGGCAAGTACCTTTCGGAGCATTACGGTCGCCGGAGCCATATTGCGATTCTGGGCGAAAACTCCTATCAATGGCTCGTGGTATTTATGGCGACAGTAATGAGCGGCAATGTTGCGGTGCCGTTGGACAAGGAACTGGATACCGCTGGTATTCAAGATCTGCTGACTCGAAGTAATTCACAAATATGCGTTTATTCTGATACCTATAGCGATGTCGCAAAAGAACTGGATGGAAATCGCTCGGTGGAATTTCTTTCAATGAAGGTCTTGTCGCAGGCGCAAGGCGTTGAAAATGTGGATTGCAAACTCTTGGATGAATGGCGTTCCGTCAGTAAAAAAGATATGGCCGCACTATTCTACACCTCCGGAACCAGTGGCAAAAGTAAAGGGGTGATGCTCAGCCAGGAAAACATAATGGAGGATATCAATTTTGCCTGTAAGAATTTCTATCTTAGCGGAGACACACTAGCAGTTTTACCGTTTCACCATGCTTTCGGATTGCTGACAGCAGTGTTTGCTCCCTTCAATTATGAGCATACAGTATTCATCAATTCCAGCTTGAAACATATAAAGCGGGATTTGTTGGAGGCCAAACCACAAATGATGATGCTGGTGCCGCTGTTTGTGGAGACCTTCTATAAAACCATCCGGCAGACGGCAAAGAAACAGCGGGCAGAGCGGAAACTTCATCTTGGGATTACATTCAGTAACTTTTTGCTTCGATTGGGTGTTGATATTCGGAAAACGCTGTTTCGTACCGTGGTATCTGCTTTTGGTGGTAGATTAGAATATATCATTTGTGGGGGCGCACCGCTCCAAGAGAAATATATTCAAGAGTTTCGGTCGATGGGCATTGAAGTGCTGAACGGATACGGCATTACCGAGTGTGCTCCGGTCGTTGCCACCAATCGTAACTTTTATCATCGGGACGGCAGCGTAGGGCAGATTTTGAAAGGGAGTCAAGCCCGGATTCAAAATGGCGAAATTCAGATTCAGGGGAAAAACGTTATGCTGGGCTATTATCAGGACAAACAGACCACAAGGGATGCGTTCGAGGATAGTTGGTTCAGGACGGGCGACCTGGGGTATATTGACGAGGATGGTTTTCTCTATATAACCGGACGGACAAAAAATCTGATCATTCTGTCAAATGGCGAGAATGTATCCCCTGAGGAATTAGAAAGCCTATTGTTGGACTATGAATTGGTCAAGGAAATTTTGGTCTATGCCGAGAATGAATCCATCACAGCGGAGGTTTATCCTGACCCAGAGAACAGCATTGATGATGTTCAGAAACAACTTCAAGACATTCTGGATGCCTGCAACCGGAAATTGCCCGCTTATAAGAGGATTCAAAGGTTGAAAATTCGTCAGGAGGAGTTTCCGAAAACAACAACACGGAAAATCAAGAGATAGGAGATGCAATAATATGCTGGAAAAAGTGCAAGAAATTTTACAGAGTTACACCGAATTGCCCACCAGCGAGATTACATTGGAGACGGATTTGGTTAAGGACCTGGATTTAAATTCGCTGGACGTGGTAAATATTGTGGTGGCTTTTGAGGACGAGTTTGGTATTGAGATTCCAGATCGGGCAATCAGCGGCTTGACAAAAGTGGAGAATATTGTAAAATATTTAGAAGAACATGTGTAAGCTGTATCTTTTTGACGAATATGAGAATGTAACCGAAGAATTTATTGTTCGCGCCCTACAGTTGCTCCCCAAGAATCGCCGCACCCGTGCGTTGCGTTATCGCAGAACGATTGACAGATGGAACTGTGTCATCACGTATTTGATGCTCCAATACGGTTTGAGAGAATGCTTTGGTATTACATCTTTTGAGTTTGCATTTGGAAAATATGGGAAACCGTATCTTTCCGAGTACCCAGACGTTCATTTCAATATCAGCCATTGTGATGCCGGGTGCGCTGTTGTGGTGGCGGATTGTCCTGTCGGGGTGGATATACAGGATGTCCGGCCTTTTTCCTGGGATGTTGCCAAGCAAGTTTGCTGTGCGCAGGAATTGGCCGAATTGGATCGGAGCGTAAATCAGGACGATCTGTTTGCTAAGATATGGGCAATGAAAGAAAGCTATAGTAAAATGACAGGGGTAGGAATATATGAATTAAGAAGGCTTGATACAACACATATTCTGACTCGCTCTCTGCAGTTGTTATACATCTGAATAATATACGAAACTTAACCAGTCTGAATTTGGCTGGTTAAGTTATTTTGTGGTGAATTTCTCCTTGACAAATCTGCTCTCAGAAGCGAATCCTTGAAAACTACGCAAAACAGAACGGCTTCGGCAATCTGAAATGGTACACGGACGACGGATTCTCCGGGGCAAATTTCCAAAGACCCGGCTTCCAGTCCATGCTTGCCGACATTGAAGCGGGGCTTGTGGGAACGGTTATCGTAAAGGATATGTCAAGGTTAGGGCGAAACTACTTACAAGTGGGAATGTACACGGAAATGATTTTCCCACAGAAAAACGTCCGTTTCATTGCAATCAATGACGGCGTTGACAGCGCACAGGGCGAAAATGATTTTGCGCCTTTGCGAAATATTTTTAACGAATGGCTGGTGAGGGATACGAGCAAGAAAATCCGGGCGGTAAAACGCTCAAAAGGCATGAGTGGGAAGCCCGTCACAAGCAAGCCCGTGTACGGCTACCTCATGGACGAGGACGAAA
>OFGA01002067.1_pt1 | contig 12850 bp, 7 predicted proteins | sample 1521471 | NCBI WGS metagenome assembly OFGA01 (sample SAMEA3504086, study PRJEB24116) | mouse gut metagenome | biome: mouse gut; feature: mouse-associated habitat; material: faeces | place: Denmark | collected 2011
CCAGGCACTGGGCCAGGACGGTAGCCGCCGCCGCCCCCTGGACGCCCCACCGAAATCCCAGCACGAACCAGAAGTCCAGGGCGATGTTGGTCACAGAGGCCGCCGCCATAGCGATAAGGGGCGTCCGCCCGTCCCCCAGAGCCCGCAGGGCGGCGGCGGCGAAGTTATACGCCGTCACCACCGGCAGGCCCGCGAACAGCAGACGCAGGTAGGCCATGGCAATGGGCTGGATCTCCTCCGGAGTCCGCAGGAGGACCACCACCGGTTCCGCCAGGGCCTGGCTGCCCGCCGTGATCACCGCTGCGCAGAGAACTGACAAAAGGACGGCGTTGGCCATGGTCTGCCGCAGGCGTCCATAGTCCCCTGCGCCGAACCGCTGGGCCAGGAGAATGGAAAAGCCCTGTGTAAATCCCTGAATGGTCCCCAGGGTCAGCCAGTTGAGCCAGTCCACCGCACCCAGGGCCGCCAGGGCGTCCACGCCCAGAACCTTCCCTACCACGGCGGTGTCCACCACGGTGTACATCTGCTGGAAAATATTCCCCGCCATCAGGGGCAGGGAGAACAGGAGCAGCAGCTTCCACGGACTGCCCTCCGTCTGCACCATCATGCCTGCCTGTCGTTTCATGGTTCCCTCCACGCTATTTTTCACATTGGGACTGTTATACACTATTCCGTGCCAAATTGCAAGACGAAAAACAAAGATTACGGCAGAATTGCGGGAAATATCCGAAATTCGCGCAAGAATAAAGCGGCGGCCCCGATAGGGGGCCGCCGTTGCTGCCGTATTACAGGTTTTCCTCGTCCTCGGCGAAGGGATCGCCCAGAGGCGGTACGACGGGATCGTCGAATATCTCCTGGGGAATCACTACCTCTGGCACAGTCACCGCCTCCGCCTTCGGCAGAGGCGCGGGCTCCGGTTCAGCCGGGGCGGCGGGTTCCGGTGAAGGTTCCGGAATGGGTTCCCCCGCTGACTCCTCCGCCTGCGGCTCCTGCAAAGGCGCGGGCGCAGGCTCCGGAAGAGGTTCGGGTTCCGGCTCCGGCTCGGCCGTCTTAGGATACTCCAGGTTGTGTCCCGTCTCCGGGTCAAACACGTGTGCCGCGCTGCCCCGGAAGGTGAAACGCACCGGCATCCCTATGGGCATGCTCCCGCTCTCTTCCTCCTCTCCCAGGGGGACCACGATGACTACGTCCTGCCCGCAGGCGTTCACGTGGATATGCACCGCGCTGCCCATCATCTCCGACACGTCTACCACGGCGGATACCGCGTCCTCCCGCTCCGTAAGAGACAGGTGTTCCGGACGCAGGCCCAGCTTGATCGGCTGGCTGTCCACCTCCGCCGCCAGAAGACGGGCGGACTTTTCCGGGCTCAGCTCCACCCGCAGGCCCCCCAGCTCCACGAAGAACCGCTCGCCCTCCCGAATCAACTGGGCGTCGAAAATGTTCATCTGCGGCGTGCCGATGAAGCCCGCCACGAAGAGGTTGGAGGGGTGGTGGAACACCTCCTGGGGCGTGCCCACCTGCTGGACAAAGCCCTCCTTCATGATAACAATCCGGTCGCCCAGGGTCATGGCCTCCGTCTGGTCGTGGGTGACGTAGATGAAGGTGGTATTTACCTTCTGGCGGAGCTTGAGGATCTCCGAGCGCATCTGGTTGCGCAGCTTGGCGTCCAGGTTGGACAGGGGTTCGTCCATCAGGAATACCTGGGGCTCCCGGACGATGGCCCGGCCGATGGCGACGCGCTGACGCTGGCCGCCGGAGAGAGCCTTGGGCTTGCGCTTGAGCAGCTCGGAGATATCCAGGATCTCCGCCGCCTCCCGGACTTTCTGGTCGATGACCCGCTTGGGGAACTTCCGCAGCCGCAGGCCGTAGGCGATGTTGTCGTAGACCGTCATATGGGGGTACAGGGCGTAGTTCTGGAACACCATGGCGATGTCCCGGTCCTTGGGGGGCACGGTGTTGACCTTCCGGCCGCCGATGTAGATCTCCCCGTCGGTGATCTCCTCCAGGCCCGCCACCATCCGCAGGGTGGTGGACTTCCCGCAGCCGGAGGGCCCTACCAGCACGATGAATTCCTTGTCCGCGATCTCCAGGTCGAAGGCCTGCACCGCTACCACCGTGTTGTCATATACTTTTTTTACCTTACGAAGGCTCAGATCCGCCATCAGGCTTCCCCTCCTCCTCTTTTTTCTCAAACGCCTTTTCCAGACGTTCCTCCCGGCGTTTCTCCACCGCCTCGTCCACCTTCTCCGGAATCTTCACCTTGGCGAAGCGGTAGGCGCGGCGGATGTCCTTGATGATCAGCACCAGCGCCGTCAAAAGCGGGTACAGCGCCAGCAGCACCGCCAGGGTCAGCAGCAGCGCGGCGTAGTCCTCCGTCAGACGGACGGCGTTCTCCCAGTAGGGATAGATCACGCCGTTGGTCCGCATGGACCGCTGGCCGAAGGTCCCGATGACCTCCCACAGATGGGTCAGGCTGTAGCGGCTGGAATTCTCCACCAGGTCGCCGTTCCCCAGGGGGAAGTTGTCCGCCGTGATGTTCCTGGCAAAGCCGGTAATGGGGTTGGGCATAACGATTTCATAGCTGGTAATGGAGGCGGTTTCCACCAGGCGGTTCAAGGCGGAGAAGGACATGAACACGCCTCCGTCGCCGGTATACGCCTTGTTGGTGGCAAAATCCGTCTCCCGGGCGATGACGCCGGAAACCACAAAGGGCTTGCCGTTGATGGTCATGGTCATGCCCGCCAGGTCCGTGCCGCCGAAGAGCCGCCAGGCCATTTCCTCATCCAGCACCACCAAGTCGTCCATCAGGTCGTCGCTCTTAATGTACGCGCCGGCGCGGAGGCGCAGGGGGTGGAAGTAGAAGAAATCCCCTCCCACGCCGATGGCCTTGACGGAGGCGTTTCCGCCGTTGTCGGAGCCCACGGTGACCTGGGCCGTGCCGCTGTAGGCGTCGATGTACAGCCGTCCGCCCTCGGCGGCCTCCAGGGACTGCTCCACCAGCTGGGCCTCCAGGCTCTGGCGGAACGAGCGGATGTCGTCCTCCGTCTTGCCGTCGTCTACCGGCAGGTAGCAGGCCAGCTGGGCGAATCGGGTGTCCCCCTGCCCCCGGAACTGCTCGGCGGCGTTGAGGGTGCTCAGGGCATGGCTGACGGAGCCCAGCCCCGCCAGGCAGCCGATGGACCCGCCCACCAGCAGCACGTTCAGAACTAGAAAAAACCACTGCTTGAAGCCGAAGCCCTTGACGGCGGACAGCATCCGCCGGAAGATGTTGGGGCGGTTCATCATGGATTCTCCACCATCCTCACCTGACTGCCGGGATCAATGGGCTTGGAGGACGTGGTAATAACATAGTCGTTGGCGGACAGGCCGGAGACAGCGGCGCTGGTGTCGTCCTCCGCCAGCACCTGGACGTCGGCCCGGGTAGCGGTGTAGCGGTTGCCAAGAGGCGTGCTCTTGGCAGTGACGACCAGGACGAATTTGCCGTTGGCGTCCTCCCGGATGGCGCTCTTGGGGACGAGGGCGTCAAAGTTGGCGCTGCGCTGTCCCACGGAGAGGCTGATATTGGTGCCCGCGTCGATGTCGCCGGAGACGCGGAATACCAGGAGCTTCTTCTGCCCGCCGCTGTTGGGGTCGGGGGCGATGGATTCCAGGGTGGCGGAAATGTCGCTGCCCCAGTAGTAGTTGGTAACCTCGGCGGCGTCGCCGACCTTCACCTGTTTGGCCTGCTCGTTGGTGACGGGGATCTTGATGATATAGCCCCGGTCCACCACGTCGATGACCGCCAGGGCCGTGCTGGGGTCGGTCTTCTTGCCGGCGGAGACACTGATGGAGCTGATGACGCCGGAGACGGGGGAGTGGACCTCCGCGCCAACGGAGTCCTTCTGGTACTTCTCCACCAGCTCCTCCTGCTTCTCGATCTCCAGGCTCAGGGACTGCAGGGTCAGGTTGTTGAGCTTCTTGTCGATGTCGTCGCCGGTAAGCATGGTTTCCAGCTCGCGCTGCTTGGTTTCCACGGTGGTTACCGCAGTTTTGTATGCTTCCTGTTTGGCTTCTAGGCTTTCCACCTGGGCTTTCAGCTCGGTAATGGCGGCTTCCTGCTCACGCTGGACGGATTTCTGATAGTTGATCTGATCCTTCAGCTGGGAGTTTGCGCTGGAGGCGGAATCCATCCGCTGCTGGGCGTCCCGCAGGTCCCTCTGAACGACAGAGAGTTCGCCCTGGGCGTCGCTGAGGTCCTTCTGTATGGAATACCGCTCGTTGGAGGCGCTGTTCTCCGCCTTGTTGGCGTCTGCGGTCGCCTGACTCAGGGCCTTGCTTGCGGTTTCGATGGCGGCCATGTCCTTTGCCAGCAAATCATAGATACGCTTCTGCTCCACAATATTGGGGGCTTCTGGATTGTCGTGGTTTGCAAAATATGTATCAATATAGCTGCTTTGTTGATTGAACTGTGTTGCAGTGATATTTTTGTCGGCGCTGGCGCCGGCGCCAGCATATTTACTATTTATTGCATTAATCAGCTCTCCATACGCGTTTGCATTCGCTTCATAATCGTTATTCCACTTTGCCTGCGCCTCGTTCAGCGCCTGCTGCGCCGTACGGACCGCATTATAGTCCGCCTCGGAGCCGCCAAGGCTGGACAGCTTCTTCTCATAGCCGTCGATTTCCGCCGTCAGAGCCTCCACCCGGGCTTTCAGAGCGTCGTACTCCGTTTTAGCCGTGGTGTACTCATCACTCTCCTTCTGGGAGGCCTCCAGCTCGGTTACGGTGAAATCGGTGGCCCGTTTGTTGGCCTCCATGGCGGCAAGGTTGCCCTTGGCGTAGGATACCTCCTCGTCGGTGACGAAATTGGCGTCCCGCTCCTTGATGGCCTTTTCCAGGTCCTCGCGGGTCGTTTTGACCTTCTGGTTGTCCGTGGCATAGTCCTTGGAGAAAGTGAGCATCTGCTCCTGATAGCTGATGCGGGCCTTATCCAGGGCTTCCTGGGCGGCTGCCAGCTCGGCGCTCTCCACGTCGCTTAATACGAACAGAAGATCGCCCTCCTCCACCTTGTCGCCTACCTTGACGCCCACGGAGTGGATCTCCCTGGTCTGGTCCAGCATCACCTCGTAGCTCTCGTTGGCGGCCAGGGTGCCGCTGCCGCGGATTTTGGCGTTGATGGTACCGGAGGAAACCAGCTGGGTGGCGACCTCGGGCAGGGAGTAATTCATAATCGTCCCGGAAAAGAAGGTCAGCACCAGCAGTACCGCCAGGAAAACGATGGCAATGGTCTTGATAAGTTCCCTCTTTTTGGATTTTTCCTTCACTTCCATAGATATATCGTCCTTTCAAGTGGAGTTCGGGTAAACGGGTTATCCCTTCACCGAGCCCTGGTGGGCGATTCCTTCCACCAGATAGTCCTCGCCGTGGAGGAACAGCAGCAGGGAGGGCACCATATAAATGGTGGCGATGGCGAAGGCCAGCCCCACCTCGCTGGTGTTGATGGTGGACAGGTACACGCTCAGGGGCTGCAGGTCCGCGTTGGGCAGCAGGATGATGGGCTGCTCCACCATGTTCCAGTAGTCGATGAACACCAGGATGGCGATGGAGTACAGCGCGCTGCGGCACTGGGGCAGGCAGATGTCCTTGAAAATCTGCCACTCGCTGGAGCCGTCCAGCTTGGCCGCTTCAATAAGGGACACGGGAATGCGCCGCATGGACTTGGTCAGCAGGAACACGGAGAAGGGGGCGAAGGTCCCCGGCAGGATAATGGACCACCGGGTATTCAGAATCCCGATCCAGTCGCTGACCAGATAGTTGGGCACCAGGGTGACCTGGGTGGGCATCAGCATCAATATCACGTAGAAGAAGAACAGGAAGGACCGCAGTTTCCCCCGCCAGCGGGTAAAGCCGTAGGCCGTCACCGAGGCGATCACCAGCTGGAGGAGCACGATGGGCACCACCAGGATCACCGAGTTCCAGAATTTCAGCAGATAGTCCGGGCTGCGGATCAGCACGGAGATATACTGGTTGAAGGTGACCTTGTCGGGGATAAACTTCAAGTTGACGCTCTCGGCGATGTACGCCTTGCCGTCGCTGCCGGAGACGTTGGCGAACACCTTGCCGTAGTTGGAGCTGATCTCCGACTGGGTCATGAAGGAGTTGGAAATGGTCAGCACCGTGGGCATCAGGAACCACAGGGCGAAGAACGCCGCCAGGACCGTCAGGGTGAAGCGGCCGAAATAGCGTTTCTTTTTCATCCCTCAACGTCCTTTCCGAAGATGTCCTCCACCTTGAACAGCAGCGCGATCAGCGCCACCATCACCAGCGCCATCAGCACCGCCGCCGAGGACATCTTCTGATAGTCCAGGTTATTGAAGGTATTGTTCATGAAGTGCTGCATCATGTACAGCCCGTCGTAGGGGTAGTCTCCCGTCAGCAGGTAGATTTCCCGGAACACCTTGAAGGAGTTAATGATGGAGAGGATGGCCACGAACAGCACCGTGGGGGAGAGGTAGCGGAGCTTGATGTTGAAGAACTTGTGGGCGGCGGACGCCCCCTCCACATCCGCCACCTCCAGAAGGTCCTTGGGGATGTTGTTCAGGGCCGCCATGAAAAGGATCATGTTGTACCCCAGGTTCTTCCACAGAAACAGCACCACGATGACCAGAAGGCAGTAGGGGCTGTTGATCCAGTCCACCGCCGTCACCCCGAAATTGTCCAGGATCACGTTCAGCGTCCCTCGGTAGTGGAACACCACCTGCCAGATGAGCACCACCGACGCCACCGGCACCATCATGGGGCTGAGGAAGAAGGTGCGCAGCAGGCTCTTGCAGGGAATGCGGCACTCCAGCATCAGCGCCAGCGCCAGGCTCAGCACCACAGCCAAAGGTACCGCTATGGAAGAAAACATAGCGGTATTTTTGGCGGCGGTGCGGAAGGAGGGGTTGTTCAGGACGGTGAGAAAGTTGTCCAGAAACACAAACTCCGGATTCATGGGCGAGCGGATGACGGAGTAGTACACCACCACCAAAAACGGCAGGATGAAGAACATCGCCACGCCCGTCACGCTGGGGGTCAGGAAGGCGACGGAGTGCAGGACGTCCCGGACCTTGTCATTGCCCTTGTCCCACGCCTTCCGCGCCTTCCCGGCCTTTTTCTCCCGGGGCGCCTTGTTTTTTACTTTTTTTTCTTTAACGGCTTTCATTGACATAAATCGTCACTTTGTTCTGGATGAGGGCGGCGGCGTCGTCCAGGGAGCGGTCCCCGGCGAAATAGCTGCCTGCCACTTCGTTGACTATATCATAAATGCTGCTGTCAGAACTGGCGAGCGTGTCGATGGCGTTATACAGATCCATGACCTGGTCGTACTCCTCCTGGGAAGTGGCCTGGATGTTGACCATCAGGTCGCCCATGCCGTAGCCCGTGGAGGATTCCTGGATGGGATCGCCGTTGAGGTCCAGGATGGGATTGCCCTCGCCGTCGGTCATGTACTCTACCTTCATGGCCTCCGCCGCGTTCTTCTCAAACTGCTCCTTGTTGGCGGCAAAGCCCCAGTGGTTCCAGCCCCACCGCTCGTCCTCGCTTGCCGGCTCCCAGGGCAGCAGCAGCTCCCGCATGAACTGCCAGGCCCCCTCCTTGTCCTTGCAGGAGCTGGACATGGCCAGGCCGCTGTAGATCTCGAATGCGCTGCCGCACCGGCCGTCCTCACGGGGATAGCCGATATAGGTGAGGTACTGTCCGGGCTTTACCCGGTTCTGGGCGTCGCTGTAGCCCCAGTCGTTCTTAACGGGCACGTCGGAAACCGTGGGCGGATAGGAGCTGTAATCCAGATAGAAGGTGTTCAGCGCATCCGCGCCGCCGAAGATGGCCTGGTTAAGCTGGATATTTTCGAAGCCGCTCAGCGTCTCCCGGCTCAGCATCTGCCGGCCTTCGGAGATCCGGCTGTTCTCGTCGTCGTACTCGCCGTCCACGGGGGTATACTCCGTGGGGAAGCTGTTGCAGAACTCCAGGACGGACTTGAAGGAGTCGCTGTCAAAGCCGCACTCTCCCGTCTGCCAGTTTACGTAGCTGTCCAGGTTCATGCGCAGCAGTGTGCTCAGCATGCTTTCCTTGGTATCCCACTCGCCGAAGATGGCGCAGCCCTCGGGCATGGAGGCCAGGGCCTCCTTCAGCTCGGCCATCGTCCAGGAGGTCCGGTCCCCCAGCTGCTTCCGGGAACCGATGACGGTGCTGATGCCAAAGGTGTCAAAGACCTGGTAGAGCTTGCCGTCCTGCTCCGCCGCCTGGAACACCCGCTCCATGACGCCCTCCCGTCCGCCGATCTCCGTGTCGTTCTCGATGTAGGGCCACAGATCCTCCAGGATGCCCTTGGCGCCGTACTGGCGGATGGGCAGGCTGCTGACGCTGATGATGTCGGGTACCTTGCCGGCCAGGATCTCCGTATTCAGCTTGGTGATACCGGCGGTATAATCATCTTCCGTAGAGTACTCAGAGTAATCCGTTATCTGGATGCGGTGGGTACTGCTGTTCCGGTTGAATTCCAGAATCCGGCTGCGCTCGTCGGAGCTTATGCCCATAGTGGCGTAGGTCAGGGTGGTCTTTTCCGGCAGCTCGGAGCGGTCCGTCTCCGTCAGGATGGCCAGGGTGATGTCGTCGTTCCCGCCGTACCAGGATTCGGTCATGACCACGACCCGACCGTCGGACAGGAAGGAGAAAAAGGAAATGTTGTCGGCGTTGATGTCCGACTCCAGCCAGCTGAGGAGCCGCTGTTCCTGGGGCTTGCCCTCCTCCGCTTCGGCCCGGTAGCCGTACAGGGCGTCGCCGTTCATGTAGTAGAAGAGGTAGTCTCCGCCGCCGGAATATAGGTTATAGGAGGCGTAGAGGGGCAGGTCGTAGCTCTTCTCCGCCCAGCCCTTGGCGGCCTTGTCGATGGTGCGCAGCTGGGCGGTGGTGGACTGGTTGGCGGCGTCGGTGACGTATACCGTGGCGCCGATGCTTCCGTCCGACAGCTCCACCAGGGAGCCGCCCCGCATATTGCTGTCCTCCACGGTGAAGCGGACGTTCATGGAGGAGTCCAGCACCACGATCTTCTGGCTGTCGGTGATGAAGATATCCCCGTCCTTATCCACCAGGAGGCCGTTCTGATACCGGCCTTCCACGCCAGCCTTCTCCTGCAGGTCGCTGGTGTCGATGCGGGTAATCTCCGTGCCGGTGGAATCCAGCTGGACCTGGTACTCCTTGCGGACGGTGTCGGTGGTGTAGTTGTACTTGCTGTCCGTCTCCTCGTCAAAGTCTTCGGGCAGATCGAATACATAGCTGTATGTACTCTCCTCCAGCCACAGCGACCCGTCGATGCCGGTGCGCAGGCTGTTGAAGTTCCGGTTGACCTCGGCGCCGTCCTCCTCCGAGCTGCCGCTCTGGAAGTTCTTCATTTCCGTCGGTTCGCCGCCGTCCAGAGGGAAGCGGATGAGGAGGGTTCGGGAGTCTCCTTCTTCGCCGGCCTCGTAGTCGGGATAGACGTAGGCCAGCAGGTAGACGTTGGTGCCGTCGGTGCAGCCGCCGCTTATGTTATAGTTCTTTCCCAGAATGTCCAGGTCAAGACTCAGAAATTCGGGCACGTACACCGTAGCGGACAGCTGCTGGGTGTCGTCCCCCTTATCCTTACTGCCGCAGGCCGCCAGGCTCAGGAGCATACACAGCGCCAGCAGCAGCGTCAGGACCCTTTTTTTGCATTTCATCATCAGATAAATTCCTCCTTATGCAAGATCACTGTCCCTAATCTACCAGCGCCGTGCATCATTTTTGCATCTTACTTTTATCACAGTTGTTTTATTTTTCCGCCCCGCCCCGTTTCCGCCGAAGCGAACGGGCGGGGCGGAGGGGCGTTACCGGCTCTCGTTGACGTACAGCGACACCTTGCTCTGGATCAGGCTGGCCGTGTCGTCCAGAGGCTTGTCGCCGGCGAAGTACTGGCTGGCCACTTCCTTGACCGCGTCGAAGATTTTCTCGTCATAGGCGTACATGGATTCCACCGCGTTGTACAGCTCCATCACCTTGTCCACGTCCTCCTGGGTGGCGGCGCGGGAGGGGACCTGCAGGTCGTTGGTGACCCAGATGTCCCCCATGTATACGGGGATCTTATTGCCGTCCTCGTCCAGGACGGGCTTGCCGTTTTCGTCCGTCTCGTACTCGATCTCCATGGACTGCCGGACCACCTTGTCAAAGTCGGCCTTGTTGATGGGGAAGTTCCCGAAGTACCGCCCGTTCTCCACCTGGGGCAGGAGCGTCTGCCGGATGAAGGACCAGGCGCCCTCCTTGTCCGCGCAGCTGGAGGTCATAGCCAGGCCCCGGTAGAAGCTGAAGTAGCTGCCCGCGCTGCCGTTCTCCCTGGGGAAGCCCACGAAGGTGAATTCGTTATTGAACACCGCCGCCGGAGACTGCACCGACCATGTGAAGTCGCTCACATTCATCGTGGACAGCAGCTGCCGGCCGTTCATGATGCGGGAGTTGGCATCCTCATAGTCCTCCCCCTGCTTTTCCCAGTCCCACTCGACGGGGAAGCTGCGGCAGAACTCCAGCATGGCCTTGAAATCCTCGCTGTCAAAGGAGCACTTGCCGGTGGTCCAGTCCACAAACTGGTCCATGTTCAGGCTCATCAGCAGCCGGAGCATGCTCTCCTGGGTGTCGTCCTGGCCCATGATCGAGCAGCCCTCGGGCATCTTCTCCAGAGCGGCCTGCAGGTCCGCCAGGGTCCAGCTGAGGCTGTCGCCCACGATTTTGGAGGGGCCCGCCGCCGTTTGGATGGAGAAGCTGCTGAAAATCTCGTAGAGCTTCCCGTCCTGGGCGTTGGCCTCCAGGGGCCGGACCATCAGCGCGTCCCGGCCCAGGTCGGGGTCGCTGTCAATGAAGGGCCACAGGTCCTCCAGGATGCCCTTGGCCCCGTACTGCCGCAGGGGCAGGTTGTTGGTGTCCAGAATATCGGGCACATTGCCCGCCAAAATCTCCGTGTTCAGCTTCTGCAGGGCCATCTGGCCCCTGCCGTCGGTGTCATACTCGGCGTAGTCCCGGACCTCGATGCGGTACTGGTCGCTGCGCTTGTTGAAGTCGAGAATCTTCCTTCTGGCGTCATAGCTCAGATACAGGGAGGCGTAGATCAGGGTGGTCTTTTCCGGCAGCTCCTCCCGGGGGGTGGCGGTCAGGATGACGACGCTGACCTTCACATTGCTGCCCTTGCCGTCTTCCGGCCACTCCATCAGCAGCGCCGCCACCCGTCCGTCGGGCAGGAAGTAGAAATCGTTGACATCGCTGTAGTCGATGTCCGCCTCAATCCAGGAGAACAGCCGCTCCCCCTCGCCGGCGGCGCTGCCGTCCGAGGCGGCTTTGAAGCCGAATATGGAGTCGTTAAGCTGGTAGTAGCAGAGATAATCTCCGCCGCCGGGGGAGAACTCATAGACATTGTTGGGCAGGATGTACTCCGGGCCCCAGTCCTGCTTCGCCGGATCGATGGTGCGCAGCTTATTGGTGCTGGTTTCGGAAGCATCGTCATCCTCCCACGCCTGCATTCCCATCAGGCCGCCGCTCAGCTGGACCGGCTCGGTCCACATGTCCTCGCCCTCCACGCTGAAGAGAATGTTCATCTGGGGGTCCAGCGCGTAGATTTTGCTGGCGGTCACGACGTAGAGGTTGCCCTCGCTGTCAAAGGTGCGGCCGCTGATGTACTCGTCCTCCCCCAGGACGCCGGCAAGGGCCTCGTCCAGATTGGAAATGTCGATGCGGTCCAGCTCGTTGCCCTGTGCGTCCAGCTGCCGCCGGGTAATGATCTCCTGGTCCTCATAGACCTCGCCGGCGGGCGTGTCGGGGGTGGCCTCGACCTCCGTGTACCCCGGCAGGGGTTCGGCTTCGGCGGCGGATCTGGCCATGACGCTCACCGCGCTGTCGATGGCGATGCCGCCGATAGCGTCGACAGCGATGTCAGGGTATTTTTCCTGGTCCCGGCTGCCCCATAAGTAGAGATACTCCGTCACCCACAGGGTGCCGTCTTTGCCGGTTTCCAGACGCTCGATGCTGGCCCGGCCCTCCCGGCCCTCGGGCACGGCGGGCGCGGTGTAGCCGCTCAGCTTCTCCGATGCGCCGTCCGCCAGGGAGATGCGGAAGATGTCATACGTATAGGTGCGGCTGGTGTAGGTTTCCCCGGTGTCGGGGTCCGTCTCTGTGGCGTCATGGCCGATCTGGCCGATCACGTACAGGTTCTCCCCGTCGCAGCACCCGCCCCGGACATACTCCAGATCCAGATTCAGGTCCAGATACTGGGGCACGTACACCGTGGCGGAGAGCTGCTGGGCGTTGTTTTTCTTCCCGCAGCCCGCCAGCAGGCCCAGCAGCATGCACGCCGCCAGCAGCAGGCACAAAGTCCTCTTTTTCATCCGATCCATTGCAAAGGTCCTCCTTGTTTCTGTTCGCTTGGGGGAGGCCGGACCGCTCCGGCCTCCAGTTGTTTCCTCGCATGATATAGACGCAGACAGGGTCTGGAAAGTTCCTCCTGCCAACTATTATTTTACAGGGTCATGTATCATTGTTGCATCTTTTTGAATACGATTCGGAAACAATTTCGAGAAAGATGCCTGCGCCGGCCTGCAGGGGAAAAGGGCCCGGACGCGAAAGCGTCCGGGCCCCCTGGGGCTGTGTTACACTTCGGTTTCCTGCTCCGGCTCCTGCTTGGAGGCGGCCTTGGCCTCGTTTTCCACGCTCCTGACTTCCACGGTCACCGGCTGGGAAGCGGCCATTTTGCCGCCCACCACGCCGGCCAGCAGGGCGGTGAGGTCCAGTCCCGTGGACTCCTTCACCCCGTCCATGACCTGGCTGGCGGAGGACA
>OFGA01002068.1_pt1 | contig 12848 bp, 15 predicted proteins | sample 1521471 | NCBI WGS metagenome assembly OFGA01 (sample SAMEA3504086, study PRJEB24116) | mouse gut metagenome | biome: mouse gut; feature: mouse-associated habitat; material: faeces | place: Denmark | collected 2011
AAAACATCAGAAAGGAAAATCAAAAATAATGAAAAACAAAACAGCCACAGCAGAAACGCTCTTTGGACTGGCCTGCGCCGGGGATACCGGGGCACTGGCGGAACTTTACAAAAATGGCGTGTCCATGGATGCGCGCTACAGCAGGTTAGGGGAGGAGCATTCCCTCATTATGGGAGCCTTCCGCAACCGGCAGTGGGACACAGTACGCTGGCTGTTGGCGCATGGCGCGAAACTGACAAGGGCGGAACGGGAAGAAGTCGATAACCGTTACCAGGAAACGCGCCTCATGGCAGAGATGCAGAAAGTTTTTATAAGGTAGCACTTTTCCGGGAGGGGGCCATGTTACACCAGTGCCAGCCTCCCTGAGTTAATCTAAAACAAAAAAGAAAAAGGAGGGCAACACACATGAACCTTACATTGAATGTCAGAGAAAGAAAACCATTAGTGCGGCTCATCAGCCGTTTCACCCAGGAAGATGCCGTTTATATGCGGACACCGACCTACGCTTACCGGATCGGCGGCTACATTGTGACACGGGAGGGCGATCTGGAAACGCCAGACGGCTTGGATTCTTCCACCCTCCATGCCCTTTACGAGGCTTTGGCGGGCGGCGGATATTATCCTAAGGAGCCAGAACCTGTTACAGATACAAGCGTTGAGGAGGGTACGGATAACGCCGAAGCCGAGGAAGTAGCAGACCGAAGCCGGGAAACTGAGGAAATTTCTATAATGGAAGAAATCACGGAGCGGGTTGGAGTTATTGATAAAACTCCACCGGGGAATACTAATACTTCAGCATCACTCGGTTTGCCTGCAGATGTCCTAAACCGCCTGAATGCTTTGCGCACATCCCTAATCAGAGAAATCAACCGTCAGTTTAATGGGATCATGCGCGTTGGGGACATAAACATAACGCATAGAAATATCCCTATGCTACGGGAAAATGTCGGGCAGGCGGCTGCGGGAGGAACCATGAGCATTTCTCTTTATGGAAATCTTAGCACCTTGAGAGGAACAAAACCTACGCTTGTCAGGTATGGTGATGAATCTATCCCTGTGGCCTCATGGAAGCGGGCTTTTGCCGCTGTCCTTGATATCTGCAACCGACAGGAGCATTATCACGAAGCGCTCCTCTCCATGCGAAGCGAGATCGTGGGGCGTGGTCGGAAAGTCATAGCGGATTCCCCAGCGGGAATGCTATCCCCTCTGGAAGTTGATAATGGCCTTTATGTCGAGACCAATTTCAGCACGGAGGCGTTACTCAAAATGCTACGTGACCGCATCCTTTACAGGATCGACTTTGACGGAAGCAGCATTAGCTTCGAATACTGGCGCCCATAGCCAAAAAGATAACAGCACTTTAGGCACCTTATTGATTTTGGACCCGTTTCTTAAAGAAATGGGTCCTTTTCCACGCTATTTTTACGACGCATATTATGGCTTTCCGGAAAGGGCTTTTTATGCTGTTTATGGCAAAACCTTTTCCGGTGATATATAATTAGCTTATGATTACAAAAGATGCCCGAACGATAGCCACGAAAAAGGCTATTCGTTCTGCCGTCTGCCAAATCCTCTCATCCGGGCATCCTGACAATTTTACAATTAAGTCTGTTGCGGCCAAGTCTGGCAGCAGTGAGAAAACTGTGCGTGGATATTCACCGTCCGCATGGAGGCTGTTAGAATTATTTGATTCTGAGATCATGGCTGAGTTCAAAAAACGCCGCGCCATCCAAAAGGAAGAGCTTGGCGTCAGCGGCCTGGCGGGCGATTTTTTTATGCGGTAACCGTTACGGTCTGCCATAACCGGGAATACATCGAGGCCATATTAAACTACCATAGCGGCAAATATCGGATTATCGAGGAGTTTTTAGGAGGTGCTGCTCCGCTGTTATGGAAAAGCCCTCTCCCAACAATGGGGCATAATATCCAACGCAAAGACCGGTTTATGATGTTTTATGACAGATACTGCCAACCCTTATTATCCAATATCATTTTGGAGTGGTTCCGTGTTTATAATTGCAATGAAGCCTATCGGGATTTTTATGCCCTGAAATTACTGGAAGTGGCAAACTTGTTTATGTTCGGGGAACGCACACAAGGTGACTTGAAGCATGCGATTCAGAAGAAGCCCGATGCCCAGATTCACTTTTTATATGATAGTGATGCGTGGGAGAAATTAGGAGATTAGGATTTCTTTATGGTCGGAGTTCCAAATAGAAATAAAATATGATATTATAAAAATATAAGATAGATAACGCATCATAACAGCGGAGTAAAATAGGCAAAATGAGTATAAGAAATGAAACGAGTAAAACGCTATGGAGCAGGCTTTAGCCTGACGTGATGCCATATCGAAACAGAGTACAGCAATCATACATTCCGCACTGTTGTTACATTATCTTTTGAAGCAGTAAAGGCGTGATTAATGTATCGAAAAAGCAGACCGTTTATTTTGGCGGTCTGCTTTTTCGTGGACAAAAACCTACCGATTATGGACATATCCGCAGAATAATTCTGCTTCTGCTATCATGTAGGCGTGTAGATGTGCCGTATGGCAATAGAAAAGCGGTACGGTATATATGAGCATATTACAGATATGCAATTTACAAAAATCTTAGTGCCATCAGCAAAGGAGGGTACACTATGCTGCAAGTACAGAACATCGAAAAATATTATGGGAGCAAAAACAACGTCACCAAGGCTCTGGATCGGGTGAGCTTTGATGTAGAGGCCGGAGAGTTTCTGGCTATTATGGGTGCGTCAGGTAGCGGCAAGACCACCCTGCTCAACTGTATCTCCACCATTGACACAGTCAGCGCGGGGAAAATTCTGCTGGACGGAGTAAGCCTCGCGGACTTATCCGAGGAAGATTTGGCCCGGTTCCGCAGGGAGCGGCTGGGGTTTGTGTTCCAGGACTTCAATTTGCTGGACACTCTGACCATCGAGGAAAACATCGGTCTTGCTCTCTCCTTGAACCACACGGATGCGCAAGCTGTGCAAAACCGAGTACAGGAGGTAGCTCAAAAGCTGGGCATTATGGATATTCTTTCAAAATTTCCCTATCAAGTTTCCGGTGGGCAGAAGCAGCGGACAGCCTGCGCCCGCGCTATGGTAGCGGGACAGTCTCTGCTATTGACTGACGAGCCGACAGGGGCATTGGATTCCAAGGCGTCAAAGAATCTGCTGGAGATCATGACCACCATGAACCAGGACATGGGAGCTACCATCCTCATGGTCACCCATGACGCCTACAGCGCCAGCTACGCCAAACGGGTGCTGTTTCTTAAAGACGGCCGGGTATTTAACGAGCTGCTCCGGGAAGAACGGGGGCGGTCTGTATTTTACCACGAGATTTTGGATGTGCTGGCCGCGCTGGGAGGTGATGTCAGTGATGTTATCTAAGCTGTCACTCCGTAATGCCCGGCGGCAGGCCAGGGACTACCTCGTCTATTTTGTCACCGTGGTGATTGCTGCCGCTCTGCTCTATGCGTTTAACAGTCTAGTGTTTTCCGCTGAAATAAAAAGTCTGTCGCAAAAGATGGATTCTCTGCCCCTGGTGATTGTTCTGGTCAGCATCGTGGTGGTGTGCGTCTTTGGGTGGCTGGTATCCTACTCCACCCGGTTTATGCTCACCCGGCGTAGCCGGGAGCTGGGGACCTATATTCTCATTGGCATGACAAACAAACAGGTAGCCCGCCTGTTTTTTCTGGAAAACCTGGCGGTGGGCGGTGTTGCTCTGGTTCTTGGTATGGCTTTGGGCGGACTGCTCTACCAGGCCCTAAGAGCTATCGTAATGGCCATGTTCTCCATGCCTTACCGTTTCTCCCTGGCTCTTTCTTTTCCGACCATCGGCCTGACCACAGCCTACTTTGCTCTTATCTACTTGTATGCCCTCCGCAAGAGCCGAAAGCGCATCCGCAAAATGAAAATTTATGACCTCGTCTACTTTGACAGGCTCAATGAAGGTGCGGTCATTCAGACAAGTAAAAATCGCCGCCGGATTTTTACAGTATCCGTTATTTTGGGCGTGGTGGGAACATTATTGCTCATGGCGCAAAGCCTGCCCATTGGTTTGATTGGCGCGGTGTGCGTTATCTTTTTCCTGTTTGGTTTCTTCATCAGCTTCGCCTCGGGCGTCCCGGCCTTTTTTGATAAGCGTCCCGTGAGGAAATACCGGGGACAGAATCTGTTGGTTTTCCGCATCCTGACCGCCAAGCTGGCAACTATGGGGATCGTTATGGCGGTCATCTCGATGATCTTTACCGCCACCCTCATCGCTGAAGGAACAGGTTTTATTATTCATGGGTTGGTCAAAGGACGCTCAGCGGGGATTGCCTGCTTCGATCTCTATTTCGGCATCGAGGGAAATGCCCCCAATCCCGACCCTTATCTGGACTATATCACGGAACATATTCCGGTGGAGCAGTCGCTTTTATACCAGGTTTATCTGACTGGCAGTTCACAGGTGAGGGACTATATCAACGACCATATCGTTTACTACAGTTTTGATTACGATCAGACCCCCGTTCTCCGCTGGAGCGATTACGCCGCCATGCGGGCCATCGCTGGCTATCCGGCAGTGGAACCGGAACCAGGGAGGTACATTATCCACTGTACGACTTATCTGGAGGACACCTTGCGGGATTATACCCAGGCGGTCACCCTAGGGGAAACCGTCTTAGCCCCGGGTAGCGTTTACACCGAGTATCTTTCTCAAAGCTTTGGCGTCAGCAACGGTGAGGAATACATTCTGGTAGTTCCGGACGAAGCGGCGGAAGGATTGCCTGTGCATCATCTGGCCTATGCTGCTAAAACAGTGGGGCCGGTAACCGAAGCGGACTATGATGTGCTGGGGAATATAGCCTACAAAGCCAACAGAGAATATGACGAGCTGGGCAATCCGCCGGGCTATGCTTTTGTCTCCACGAAAGCAAACGAAACGGCGGAAGTGGCATCGCAAACTACCGTCTTTGTATTTCCCCTGTTCTATCTGGCCCTGGCACTCACCGTGACCGCCGCCTCGATCCTGACCATTCAGCAGCTTAGTGAAACGGAACATTACCGCCAGCAGTTTGTACTTCTGCGCAAGCTGGGCATGGCCCGGCGGGAAATGGCCCGCGCCCTCAGAAATCAGTTCGCCATCTACTACGCCATGCCCGCCATTCCACCAATTATGATTGCAGTTCCGTTCATCCTGAATCTGGCTCTAACCCCGGAACCGGGAGTTATGATAGGAATGAGCAGTCCTGCTGCCATCCTGACAATTTCGCTGGGAGCGTTTTTCTTGATCTATGCGCTCTACATCCTGCTGGCCTACACCAGCTTGAAACGGAATGTGCTGCCGAGATAGTGCTTTACTTGTTCTTTGAATCAGCGTCAGCTGCTTTGTCATATGGCCATAAAATGCTTAAACACTGCCCAAAAGAACAAGGCGGAGGATGCCAAAGTGGGGACCTCCGCCTTCCGCTGGTACAGTATTATCTGTTTGCTCGATATGCTGGGATCAGTAGCCCCTCTGGATAATAAACAAAGTTGTGCTGCTGTCTGTTGGGGCTGTACTCTGGCTCTACATTTTTCTGTTTTGCAAAAACGCATTTGGGAATAAACAATGTCCTATATTATGTCATGGACAAAAACATACCAATCATGGACAAAGCGGCACAGAAGCTATTTTTGCGGTATGCTATGACCGTAGCAATACACATACTAATTTTAACGGAGGTCATCTTATGCGTCATTTTTATTTTCGTTTGATTTTTGGTATCGTCTGGCTGATTGCGGCGGTTATCAGTGTTGTCAGTGCAAATATACCTTTCGCCGTGCTTTATGTTGTTTTGGACATCGTTTTCCTATGGTCTGCCCATTCCATCTGGAAGAAGGAGAAAAAGGACAAAGACAACCGGGGGTAACACAATGGAGAACTCAAAACTTCTTGTTCTCAATGATTTAAGTGTATGGTACACACAGGGCAATCCTGTCCTCGACAAATTTTCTATGGAGTTGGGGACAAATGAGGTTGTCGGACTAATCGGACTAAATGGAGCGGGCAAAACAACTTTTATCAAAGCCCTTTCCGGGCTGCTTGACAGTTTTCAGGCTGAAACCGCCCTGTGGCAGGATAAGCCGCTTGTGTTCCGTGACAGGGGATTTAAGAAAGAACGGTATATTGTCTTTGCCGAAGACCATTCGTTCCGGTTTTTTACATTTCGTGAGTATATTTCCTATGTGGGAGCCTCTTATGGTAAAAAATTGTCTGATATAGATGAACTGGTGCAAGGCTTTCATTTTGAGGAATACACGGATGTCCTGCTGAAAGAGCTGTCAACGGGAAATCTGAAAAAAGCCTACCTGATTACCGCATTTGCCCTGAAACCAAAGCTGCTCATGCTGGATGAGCCTGTAAATGGGCTGGATTTCCAAAGCACCGAATATCTGTACCGGCAGATAGGCGGCTATCGGCAGTATGGTACAGTCCTTTTTTCGTCACATATCCTTGAAAGCATCTGCCTGACTTCTGACCGAGTTCTGGTGCTGGAGCAGGGGCAGATTAAAAAGTGTTTCGCGGGACAGGAGATTGAAGCAGGAAAAATCCGGGAGGCACTGAAAGAATGAATATACTAAAAGCCTTATTGAAGCAGCTTTTCGGCGCAAAGTATGAGGGCATCGTAAAAAGCCTTATTGCCTGCCTTATATTGTTCCTTGCCGCCCATACCGCAGGAATTAACATGGCGATTGCACCGTCAATCATCTTCCTGACCGCTACGGCTTTTTCGGCGGGTGCCATGTGGCAGGCACTTCATTCTTCGGGAAATGCAGATCGTATGGCCGGGTTGTTTATGCTGCCGTTTACAAACAGGGAGATGACTTTTTCGTTTGTGCTGGCATTTGCCGGATATACGCTGATTACAATAGCATTTCCTGTGCTGGCTTTATTCTTTGCTGTGCATGAGTGGAGCATATTGCAGATAGCCGTTGCCCTGCTCTGTGCCTGTAATGGATGTTTCATGGCTGCGGCATGGTACACCATGACAAAGAAAAGGAAGCTGATGCCCTTTGTGGTCTTATGGTGTGTGGGAATGCTCCTGGCTATATTCTTTGTGCAGAAGGTTACGATTTTCGCATTGGTTGTGCTTGCAAGCCTGTTCCTCTCACTTTTGAGACTGCTGACAGCGGATGCTTATGCATTTTACCATCCGGCATCCGCCAAACTTCTTACCCGGCGCACCAAAGGGACAGGGAGTGTACTTCTGTACTTGCTGCGATATTTGGTAACGAATAAGAATTATCTTATGAACACTGCCGGGCTGTGTGTGGTTGGCGGCATTCTGCCGATGATATTGGGGCAGTTTGAAGGACTGAATGTGATGCCGCTGGGGTTTGCCATCCTTTGCCTGAACACCCCAATCTGTATCCTGCTGTCCTGTGATCCCGGTTTGGAGCAGGCAGTGCGGGTATTGCCCGGACAGGCAGGGCGCTTTTGTATCCGCTACAGTTTTTTCATCTTCTCTGTCAATATGGCGGTAAGCAGCGTGTACCTGGCTGTCTGGCAGATTAAGCATGGCGGTGTGGGCGGCATGGATATCATGGCTGCGGTGCTGATTGCGCTGCAAAGTGCATTTCTTTCTGTCCTGTTGGAGTGGTTTCACCCTATCCGGAACTGGAAGATTGAAAGTGATCTGTGGCACCATCCACGAAAATATGCCGTGCCGCTTATCATGCTGTTGATTGCAGGACTTATCGGTATGTGGCCTGTGGGCATATGGGTTTTGCTCTGCATCGTCTTAGCTGAAGTTTTAAGTTTACCGTTTATCACAAGGAGGATATAGTGCCGTGAAAAATACAAAACGCTGTTCAAAATGCAGCTCACAAAATATTGTCCGTGTTCCTGATAACCAAAACCGTCACGCCAGCGGAAACAATATTTATACCTCAACTTTCACATTGATTAAAAAAATCCCGGTCATCCGTTATGTCTGCTGTGATTGCGGCTATGTGGAGAATTGGGTAGAAACGCAAAGTGAACGTGACGAGATTAAGCGCACGTTTGGTTAAAGAATACAGGAATCCTACAAAAGAAAACCGCCGCACTATGGCCATCATCCGCCATATGCGGCGGTCTGCCGTTTCCGCAGGCCGGGCGGGCGGCCTGATAAGGGAAATTGCTTGGAAAGCGGGGAAATAAGAGGTAATATGCTTACACGACCAGTATCCAGTATCGGCTGTACGCTTATAGTCATTTCGTGCAATTTATGGGAGTTTCGTGCAATAGGATTTGATAGGATACCCCATAATCCGATATAATTTATGGTGGAAATAAACACAGAATTGAGGGAAATGCGATGAAGATAGCGGTCTGTGATGACAGCAGGGAGGACAGGGGCGCGCTGCGGGCGCTGCTGGAAGCCTGCGGCCATGATTTTGAAATAAGGGAATACGGCTCCGGCGCGGAGCTTTATGCGGATATGGATACCAAGGCAATTGATATTCTGGAAGGCAGGCGTGTGGACCCAACATTCTATCCTGTGGTCTATGGACTTAAGGATGATGAGGACTGGGAAGATGAAACAAATCGGTACAAGGTAAATCCTTCACTGGGATATACGGTTGATATTGAACGACTTCGTGATGCTTACCGAGAAGCCAAGCAGAATCCGGCTGATGAGATTACCTTCAAGTGGCTTCGAATGAATATGTGGGTATCAAGCACAACATCATGGATTCCAGATACAATTTTCATGAAGGGCAATGATACGATTGATATGAAATTGCTGGAAGGAAGAGATTGTTATGCAGGACTTGACCTTTCAAGCACAGGAGATATTACTGCACTGGTTCTTATATTTCCACCGAGAAATACGGATGAGAAATATATCCTGGTACCGTACTTCTGGGTGCCGGAAGAAACCATTCCACAGAGAGTGAAGGCGAATTCCGTTCCATATGATGTGTGGGAGAAGCAGGGGCATTTGATGGCGATAGAAGGAAATGTGATTCACTACGACTTCATTGAGAAATTTATCTGTGATCTGGGTGAGAAATATCACATTCTTGAAATAGCGGTGGACAGGTGGAATGCGACTCATATGATTCAGAATCTGGAAGATGCCGGATTTACAATGGTACCCTTTGGACAGGGCTTTGCAAGTATGAGCACGCCAACCAAGGAGTTCTACAGACTTCTGATGGAAGGTAAGATTGTTCATGCAGGTCATCCGGTACTTCGATGGATGGCAGGTAATGTGGTGATTGAGACCGATGCTGCGGAGAATATCAAGGTAACCAAGGCGAAGTCAAAAGAGAAGATAGATGGAATTGTAGCTTCCATTATGGCTCTGGACAGATGCCTGAGAAACCAGGGTGAGCCACAGGGAAGTGTTTATGATGAGAGAGGATTATTGGTGTTTTAGGCTGTTTTTGTGACCGGAATAAATTTGACGCCTTAACCATATAATATTCATAAACAAGATGCTTGCAAATAGATTGCTATTTGCAAGCATCTGTGATAGAATACAGTTGAAGGAGGCGATGATTATGGCAAGAACAGCAAATGTATTTGCACGAGTTGAGCCTGAACTTAAAGAACAGGCTGAAAGTGTATTAGATCAGTTAGGAATTCCAATGTCAAATGCAGTAGGAATGTTTCTACGGCAGATTGTTTTGCAAAAGGGAATTCCATTTGAAATGAAATTACCAAGAACGGCACCGTTGGCCTATGGTTCTCTTACGAAAGAACAATTTGATAAAGAAATTGAAAAAGGTATCTCTGATGTAAAAGCTGGCAGAGTTTACTCAGCAGATGCCATTGGAGCTGAAATGAAAAGAGATTTTGGCATATGATTTTTCATGTGGCATATTCCGCTGAAGCAAGACAGGATTTGAGGGACATTTACGAATATATTGCGTATGAATTGTTGGTACCTGAAACAGCTGCCGGACAAACAGAACGCATAATGAAGGCTGTCCGTTCTCTTGAACAAATGCCAATGAGACACAGACTATACGAGGAAGAACCTTGGCGTAGTCAGGGGCTTAGAGTTTTGCCGGTGGATAACTATTTGGTGTTTTATCTGCCAGATGAAACCAGTGCTACCGTTAGTATTATACGTATTATGTATGGTGGTAGAGATATTGATAAACAATTGAATGATAACTAGAAGGGTGGAAGCATCTATCAGAAATGGTAGGTGCTTTTATTATGGAGATTTTTATGGGAAAGATGATTGCTTGTGTTCTTATATTGATAGTGCTGCTCATTGGGGTTGCAGTACTTGGCTTTGTTCAGGTAGTAAGAGCATGGAGCGAGATTTTCAGATAAGGAGGGCATATGGGGTTTTTCAGTAGCGTATTCATTCTTTATGGGTGGAAGCACTTCTGGAAAAAGAGTAAATGAAAGAACGGCAATGCAGATGACGGCGGTGTACTCCTGTGTGAGGATTCTGTCAGAGGCGGTGGCTGGTCTTCCATTACAGTTTTACAGATATACCAAGGATGGTGGGAAAGAGAAGGCGGTGGATCATCCGCTTTATTTTTTGCTCCATGATGAACCAAATCCGGAAATGACAAGCTTTGTATTCCGTGAGACTTTGATGACGCATTTGCTCCTTTGGGGAAATGCCTACAGTCAGATAATCAGGAATGCAAGAGGTGAGATTATTGCCTTGTATCCGCTGATGCCGGACAGGATGACGGTAAATCGTGATGAGAACGGTCAGCTTTATTATGAGTATTACATGAATACAGAGGATGCTCATACTATGAAGGGGATAACGGTGAGATTGCAGCCTCACGATGTATTGCACATTCCAGGATTAGGTTTTGATGGTCTTGTGGGGTACAGTCCTATAGCGATGGCAAAGTATGCGATTGGTATGGCGATTGCCTGTGAAGAGTATGGGGCAAAATTTTTTGCAAATGGCGCTGCACCGTCCGATGTGCTGGAGCATCCGGGAACCATTAAGGATCCTTCCAGAGTGCGTGAGAGCTGGCAGTCAACCTTTGGTGGTTCTGCCAATGCTGATTTAAAGAATTTGCAAATTTTTTTTATCCCCCTCAAAACAGCCTTTAAATCTCCGTATAGTGAGGAGGTGGCTCAAATGGCAGACGAACAGAAAAATAACCATATCACTACAGAAAATGGAAAGACAAGTGTAAGTGTATCAGTCAGTGAAAAGTATATGCTGACCATTAAGGAAGCTGCGGAATATTTCAGCATAGGGACAAAAAAGATGAGGCGGCTGGCAGAAGATAACCTTGGAAGGTTTGCAGTCTACAGCGGGAACCGTTATCTTATCATACGCACGAAATTTGAAAAGTTTGTTGATGAATCCTCTGTGATATAAAATTTTTTTATTTGCCACAAGTAGTTGACTTTCCGTGGCTTTAGAGTGATATATGTCATGACCTGGAAAGGTCGCAGATTTTAGGACAGGAGGGAACAGGAAAATGAGAAAACCGGTACTTGCGGAAAAGGATTTTTTAAATCCAGAGGAGGCAATCGAACTGTTCAATCTTCAGTAGGAGAAAGTTTTACCGATTGATAAAGGAAGAAAAACAGCTTGGGTTTATAGCTCTTTACGGCAGCCGAAGGCTGGTCATCAGAGGAGAGTTTGAAAAGTATCTGGAGGCGAATCCGGAAATAAAGGAGGGACTTAAGAATGCCAACAGGAAGAACAAAGACACGCCGTGATTCCAAGCATCGTGTCCTGCGCCGGGGAGAATCCATCCGGGCGGACGGAAAATACCAGTTTAAGTACCATATAAACGGCAAACCGCATTTTGTTTACAGTTGGCGGCTGGAGCCGACAGATAAACTGCCGATGGGAAAAAAGCCGTGCCTTTCACTGCGGGAGTTGGAGAAGCAGATCGGGTATGACCTCGACACGCTTTCAGACCCGATGGGGAAGAACATAACCGTCGGGGAACTGGTGGAGCGGTATTTATGTACCAAGACGGGGGTAAAGCCGAACACGCTCGCCAATTACAATTTTGTGCAGAACCTTTTAAAGAAGGAAACTTTCAGTGAGAAAAAGATTTCCCAGATTAAGACATCGGATGCCAAGCTGTTTTTAATAAAGCTGCAGCAGGATGGGAAAGGCTACAGCACCATCAAAACAGTCCGGGGAGTCCTCCGGCCGGCATTCCAGATGGCGGTGGATGATGATGTGCTGCATAAGAACCCATTTGGCTTTGAACTGACAACGGTGGTGGTGAATGACAGTGTGACAAGGGAGGCAGTCACCAAAGAGCAGATGAGGAAATTCCTCAAGTTCGTTCATGATGACAATGTCTACTGTAAATATTATGAAGTGGTCTATATTCTTTTCCACACGGGGCTGCGGATTTCGGAGTTCTGCGGGCTGACTTTGCGGGATGTTGACCTGGAAAACAAAATTCTTAACATCGACCATCAGCTCCAGCGGACTGCAAACATGAAGCTGGTGATTGAATCCACAAAGACAAATGCGGGAACGAGGAAACTGCCTATGACGGAGGATGTCGCTGAGTGTTTCCGGGGCATCATCGAGGACAGGGAGCCGCCGAGATTTGAAAAGGTGATTGACGGGTACAGCGGATTTCTTTTTGTGGATAAGGACTGCAATCCACTGGTGGCGATGCATTGGGAACACCGTTTCAACCATATGGTTAAGCGGTACAATGAGATATACCGGGTGCAGATGCCGAACATCACGCCCCATGTCTGCCGTCATACTTACTGTAGCAACATGGCAAAGTCGGGCATGAACCCAAAGACGCTCCAATATTTGATGGGGCATAGCGACATTGGGGTGACACTGAATACATACACGCACCTCGGACTGGAGGATGCTGCGGACGAACTGAAGCGGATG
>OFGA01002070.1_pt1 | contig 12842 bp, 9 predicted proteins | sample 1521471 | NCBI WGS metagenome assembly OFGA01 (sample SAMEA3504086, study PRJEB24116) | mouse gut metagenome | biome: mouse gut; feature: mouse-associated habitat; material: faeces | place: Denmark | collected 2011
TCAGGAAGATGGCGGAGCGGTGCTCCCAGGGCATGGCCTCCCAGGCGTCCTTGGCGGCCAGAGCCGCGTCGATAGCCATCTTCAGCTCCTTCTCCCCCGCCATGCAGCACTCGGCGATGACGTGCTGGTGGTCATGGGGCATGGTGACGGATATGGTGTTCTCCGTCCAGACCTCCCGACCGCCAATGATGAGGGGGATCTTGACCACCTGGCCGGCCTGCTTCGCCAGCTCCTCCTTCAGAGCGGCCCGCTCCGGACTGCCGGGCAGGTAGCCCAGGAAGGGATCGTTCTCCGGGCGGTTGATGGTAAAATACGCATTTGGCATGACTGCTTACCTCCATTTATCAAATCAATAAGTATCTGCAAATCGGACGGATCGAGTATCATCTTCCGAAAGCAGGATAGCACACTTTTTCGCTTTTTTCCACCACAATTTTTCACAAATACATTGCAAAATTCACCGGCAAAGCATTTCGGCGAAACGACGCCCTGGCGGTTTCACAGAAACCGTCACATGTCCCTCCTCCACTCGCTGGGCGTTTTCCCATACTTCTTATGGAAGACGGCGCAGAAATAGGACTCGTTGTTGTATCCCACCAGCCGTCCCACCTTGCCGACCGTATGGGAGGTGTTTCGCAGCAGGCGGCAGGCCATTTCCAGCCTGTATTCCACAAGGTAATTCTGGATGGTCTTTCCCCGGCTGCTTTTGAAGATGCTGCGCACATAATTGACCGACAGCCCCACGGCGGCGGCAATGTCCGCAATGCAAATCGCCTCCATATAGTGGCCCTCGACATATTCCTCCACATAGGATACCACCCGGAAGGCGGTATCCCTCCACAGGGGCTGGCGGCAGGTCAGAAGGCCGTCAATATAGCGGCTGACGTGGCCGGCGGCCTCCGATGCGTGAGCGGCCTCATCGATCAGCTGATAGGTCGACTTTTCCGGTCCGCACAGCCTCTCCTCATAGGCCGCCGCGCCGTCCTCCCGGAACTCCCATTCGTCCTCTATCAGGAAGTACAGACGGACGCACCACTCCCGGAATCTTGCCGGGCCGCCCCGGGCGCTGACGTCAAAATACGCAGACAGCAATTCGTGGACGCGGTTTGCTTTGCCGTGAGCGACGCCTGCGGCAATCTCCCGCTGAAGCCGGCGGAGGCATCGCACATCCTCGCCGCTGAAAGCCGGCCTGTCCGCAAATATTTTCTCCAGCGGCTCCCGCTCAGTCGGAGCCCCCTGCCTCCCTGTTTCATGACTGTCCATAGACTTTCCCGCCTCTATTTTGACTGGCTGCAGACCAAACGCTTCAAAAGGGACATTTGTGAAAATGTAAATGATATTTTCATTTTTGCGTTGACTATCCTATGCAAATTCATTATAATGAAAGCGCCTTGGAATGTCAATACCAAAAATAATGCCCCAGCGGCATTTATATCAACAAGGAGGTACTCAGGCATCATGGAAAATACGTTTCACCAGCAAAACAGGCAGGAACTTTACGCCCGCCTGCCCGCCAACAGCCTGCTCTTACTGTTCAGCGGACACGCGCCCCGCAAGACCGGCGACGAGGACTATCCCTTTTTTGCCGATCGCTCATTCGTGTACTACACGGGCATCGAGCAGGCGGACAGCGTCCTTGCCGCGCTGAAGGACACAAGCGGCGTCAGCGAAATGCTCTTTATGCTGCCTCCGGACGCGCACCTGGAGAGATGGAACGGGCGGCGGCTCCGCGCAGAGGAGGCGGAGGAACGCTCCGCCGTAGGCGATTTCCGCAGCAACGCGGGATTTCTCCCCTTCCTGGAGGGCGTCATCAACCGGGGCGTCACGACGGTCTGCCTGGATTTTGACCAGAAGAGCATCGGAGAGCAGCCCGTCCGCCAGGCGTTTCAGCTAACCGCATGGCTGCGGAAGCACTTTCCGTTTGTGCGGGTCGAGAATATCCACGATCTGATCCGGAACCAGCGGACAATTAAGAAGCCCTGCGAGCTGGAGGCGATGCGCCGCGCGGAGACGATCACCGCGGAGGGGATCATGGCCATGATGCGCGCCGCCCGCGACGGCATCTACGAGTACCAGCTCAAGGCGGAGTTCGATTATGCTCTGGCCCAGCACGGCGTGCTTGTACCGGGCTTCCCCTCCATCATATCCGCGGGCCGGAATAATTTCTGCATCCACTACTACGGCTACCGGGGGCAGGCGCACGACGGAGACATGATCCTCAACGACGTGGGAGCCTGCTGGGACAACGAGATCAACGACGTCTCGCGGGGCTGGCCCCTCAACGGCAAATTCAGCGAACGCCAGAAGCTGCTGTACTCCTGCGCGTATAACACCTCCCAGCATATGTTCCAGACGCTGAAGCCCGGCCTGCTGATGTCCCACGTGGACCAGGAGATCCGCCGCTTCAATTTCGAGCAGATGCGGGACGCAGGCGTATGCAGCAAATTCGAGGACGTCGGCACGTACATCTGGCACGGCGGAGCCCATCATGTGGGCTATGACGTCCACGACGAGGTGAATGTGGACGGCGGCCGCCGGCTTCTGGAGCCGGGAATGGTGTTCTGCGTGGACGTTGGCATCTATCACGAGGAGTGGGGGATTGGCTTCCGTTTAGAGGACAACTGCCTCATTACAGCAGACGGGTGTGAAAACCTGTCCGCCGTGACGCCCAGAAGCGTGCAGGATATCGAGGACTACATGTCGCGCTCTGCCCATCGGGGCTGACTTTCTTTCCAAAAGGCCGGAGGCCGCTGGTTGATCCAGCGGCCTCCGGCCTTTTCTATTGCGGGTATTGCGGGGAACGTCTTGCAGAACGGCTGCGGAAAGCTCTTTCAGCCGCCAAACCCCTGCTCTGTACGCTCGATAATCTCATCCTGAAGCGCTTTATCCAGATTGCGGAAATAATCGCTGTATCCCGCCACGCGCACGATCAGGTCCCGGTATTCCTCCGGATTTTTCTGAGCCGCCCGCAGGGTGTCCCTGTCCACCACGTTGAACTGGATGTGGTGGCCGTCCATATCGAAGTAGGAGCGGACCAGATCCGCCATACGGTCCAGCCCTTCCTCCCCAGCCACCACGGCGGGGGTAAACTTCTGGTTGAGCAGGGTGCCGCCGGTCTTCAGATGGTCCATTTTGGCGCAGGACTTGATCACGGCGGTGGGGCCGTTGATATCGGCGCCCTTCTCCGGGGAAATGCCCTCCGAGACTGGCTTGTGGGCCAGACGTCCGTTGGGGCTGGCGATCATGACGTCGCCGAAATACACATGGCAGGTGGTGGGCAGCATATCTACCCGATAGGTTCCGCCCCGCATGTTGGGCCGTCCGCTGACGCTGTCCACGAAGTAGTTGAACACCTTGCGCATCAGGCCGTCCGCATAGTCGTCGTCGTTGCCGTACTTAGGCGTCTTGTTCCGAACCAGGTTCAGAATACGGTCGTGGCCCTGGAAATTCTCCCGCAGCGCGGCAAGCAGTTCCTCCATCGTAAAGTTCTGATGGTCGTACACATTGTACTTCACCGCAGCCAGGCAGTCGGAAATGGTGCCGGTCCCCACGCCCTGGATGACGCTGGTGTTGTAGCGCGCGCCGCCGGCGTTGTAGTCCCTGCCCTGGGCGATGCAGTCGTTGGTGAGAATGGACAGGAAGGGTACGGGCATGTACTTGGCGTACAGGGCCTCGATCAGATTGGAGCCCTGTATCTTAACGGACAGAAAGTGCTCGATCTGCCGGGTATACGCGTCCCACAGCTGATCAAAGGTCTTAAAATCCTTTGCCTCGCCGGTTTTGGGGCCCAGCTGCTTGCCGGTAATCTGGTCCACGCCGTTGAACAGGGTCAGCTCGAAGACCTTCGGCAGATTGAAGTACCCCTGCAGGATGTAGGCTTCATTTCCGAACGCCCCAGTCTCCACGCAGCCGGAGCATCCGCCCTTCCGGGCGTCCTCCAGGCTCTTGCCGGCGTTCATCAGTTCCTGGATAATCGCCTCCGTGTTGTAGAAGGCGGGCTGTCCCCAGCCTTTCCGGGAAATCTCGCAGGCCCGCTTCAAGAATTTCCTGGGGTTTTTCCGGCTGATCTGCACGTTGGAGTTGGGCTGGACCAGCTGGAGGTCATCCATGCAGTCCAGGATGATGTAAGATACCTCGTTGACCCCGTTTTCCCCCTCCGGAGTGACGCCGCCGGTATTGATGTTGGCGAAATCCGTGTAAGTGCTGCTCTCCTTGAGGGTGATGCCCACCTTCGGCGGAGCCGGCTGATTGTAGAACTTTACCCACAGGCACTCCATCAGCTCCTGGGCCTGGTCCCGGGTGAGGATGCCCGCCTGGACGTCCCGCTCATAGAAGGGACCCAGGTGCTGGTCAAAGTGGCCGGGGGAGTAGGCGTCCCACGGATTGAGCTCCGTAGTCACCGCCAGGTGGGTGAACCAGTATGTCTGGATGGCCTGATAGAAGGTTTCCGGCCTGTGAGCCGGCACCACATCGCAGTTGGCGGCAATCTGCAGCAGCTCCTTTTTCCGCTGTTCATCGGCGCACCCGGCGGCCATTTCCCGGGCGAGCTCCCCGTAGCGCTTGCCCAGAATCATGATGGCGTCGCAGGCGATGAGCATAGCGTTGAGCTGGTCCCGCTTATTCAGAGCCTCCGGATCGCTCTGGTAGTCCAGCTTGGCCAGGGCCGCCCGGATGTCCTCCTGATAGTCCAGATAGCCCTTCTCATAGAGCTTGGCGGAGCCCACCGTGTGGCCGGGGCCTCTCTGCTCCATAAATTCGGTGAAAATGCCGGCCGCATAGGCCTCCTTCCACTCCTCGGGCATGCTCTCCAAGATGCGGCGGCGCATAGAGCGCTCCTCCCAGTACGGGATGATCTTCTCCTCCTGGACCTTCAGGTCCTCTTCCGTAACGGAAAAGTTGACCACCTTCCTGTCATTCATGTTCCGCATGTCTTCCAGCGTGTGGCAGCACAGCTCCGGAAAGGTTGGAGCGGACTGGGGATAGTCCCCCTTCTCTCCCACGATCAGCTCTCCCTCGCCGATATAGAGCTTCTTGTGAGAGAAGATGTGCTTGAGGGTCAGGGCCCGCAGCTCGGGAATGGACACCTTTCCCTCGTACCGCTGATAGGCCTCCGTCTCCAGGACGGCCCGCTCCATGTAGATATGGGGCTGGGTCCCCACGCTCAGCTGCCGCAGCTTTCTGATCCGCTCGTTCATTCCCCGCGCCTTCGTTTTCTCCATCTGTTTAACCTCCTATATGGATATTTGTAAACCCTGTGCGGCGGAAGATTTCCGCCATCCGTTCCAGCCAGGCATCCTCCGGCGGGAAAAAGCCGTCCGCGCCGGCGTCCCTTCCCAGCTTTTCGTATTTGCCGCTGCCCGCCGTGTGATATTTCAGCAGATTGACCCGGTAGACGCGGATCTTTTCATCCCGCAGAAACGCGATGACATCCCGGATATATTCGTCTGTGGCGTTTACGCCCCCGACCAGCGGCAGGCGGAGATTGATCTTCCCTCCGTCGCCGCTCAGTTTTTTCAGATTCTCCAGGATCAGCCCGTTGTCCACGCCGGTATAGCGCTTATGCAACGCCGGGTCCAGCAGCTTGATGTCGTAAAGAAAGGCGTCCGCATAGGGCAGCGCCCGCTGGAAGTGCGTATAGGGCACATGGCCGCAGGTGTCAAAATCCACGCTGTACCCCTTATGGTGCAGACGCCGCGCCAGTTCCTCTATGTAATCCATGTCCTGGGCAAGGCACTCCCCGCCGGACAAAGTGATGCCGCCGCCGGACTGCTCGTAGAACATCTGGTCCTTCTCCAATTCCCGGACCAGCTCCTCCAGCGGATACTCCCTGCCCGCCAGCTCCCGCGCGCTGTGGACGCAGGCATCCGTGCAGACGCCGCAGGCGGCGCAGCGGGCCCTGTCGAAAGCCGCCCCCTGCGGACAGGCCGGGACGCAGGCCCCGCAGCCGGCGCATCTCTCCTTGTACAGCATAAGCTCCCTCTGCCAGCGCTGACTCTCGGGATTATGGCACCACCGGCAGGAGAGGGGGCAGCCCTTGAAGAAAACCGTGGTGCGGATGCCCTCGCCGTCATGAATGGAATATCTCTGGATATTAAAAATTAATGGCATACTCATAAGCTTTTCCCGCAATTTCATATATATGAATTTCTATGCTCTTATTTTACTGCATTTTCTTTACTTGTCAACCATAGAATTTGACAGTTTGTTGTAATTTCTAGCAAAAGTGCCCAACCGCCTGGGCCGCCCCGTCTGGGCCGCATTGACAGTCCGTGAAAAATTGGATATAATGGGTTCACAATAAGTACAATGATAATGGAGGCAACCTATGGACCCAAATTTGACTATCGGCGCAAAAATCAAGGCGCTGCGGACGGAGCAGAAATATACCTTGAAAGCCCTCAGCGATCTTACCGGCTTTTCTGTGGGTTTCCTGTCCCAGATCGAGCGGGGGATCTCCTCCGTGGCGGTGGATTCCCTGGCGAAAATCGCAAAGTGCCTGGGCGTTCCCCTCTCGACGTTTTTTGCGGCCGAGCCGCCGGACACCATGGACCCGGTCGTCCACAGCTTTGCCGCCCATCAGAATATGATCAGCCCGCAGATCATTCAGAGCGTACTCAGCCACGATACGCTGGCGTTTGATTTTCTGCCCCGGCGCTTTCTTCTGATGCCGTTCGGCGATCCGGACACGCTGGTCCCGGAACTGTACGCGCACACCGGGGAGGAATTTATCTATGTGCTCACCGGGATCGTCTCCCTCTGGGTGGAGAACAGCCGCTACACCCTCTATCCGGGCGACAGCGTGCAGATCCACTCCAACCAGCCCCACAACTGGGCCAACAACACCAACAAGGTGGCGGAGCTGCTTTCCATCAACTATCCCAACCCGCTGAAATCGCATATGACCTCCGGGCATATCCTGTGATGCTTTTTTGCAGGGCAGCGTATAACCCCACCCCTTTTCGCTTATGCAAGGGGTGGGGTTATATCAGACTTGAAAGCGGTAAGGTCTGGAGGCCAGAATGCCGGTCAGATCATCTGACCGGCATTTGCACGGGAATATTTTCACTCCAAAACAAACGCCAACAGCATCAAAACGCCCAAAAAGGCCAGGTTCGTCCAGGTGAAGCAGCGGAAATAGGCGCCCTTTACCGCCCCCTCTTCCCGGACCACAAGCTTATAGGAAATCAGGCTGGCCATAGATGCGATCAGCGTCCCCAGCCCGCCGATATTGACGCCGATGATGAGGGGGGCGAGGTTGTCCGTAAATCCGGACAGGAGAAGCGCCGCCGGGACATTGCTGATCACCTGGCTGGCGGCTGCGCCTGTCAGCAATTCGCTGCCGGAGACGATCCGCTGCAGAAAGTCATGAAAAACAGGCAGCCTCCCCATATTGCCGATGAAAACGAAGAATCCGACAAAGGTCAGAAGCAGGCTGTAATCCAACCGTGCAAATATGGACCGGTCTGCAAGCAATATTCCGATGATCGTTATCAGGAGGGCCAGGCCATAGGGAATCGCCCTCGCCACCGTGAGCAGGTCAGCGGCAAAGAGCAGCAGGTATACCGCAAGCTGGATCTTTTTGTCCGCAAGCCGGACATGTTCGGAAAAAGATACTGCAATAGGCGCATTGTATTTCCTGGTCTGCACCGCGCTCCAGAGCATGACGAGGAGAATGGATACCAGCGTATACGGCAGCATCAGCAGGACAAAGGAGCTAAGGGAGAGCCCCGCCTTGCCATACAGATAGAGATTCTGCGGATTTCCGATGGGCGTCAGCATGCTTCCCAGGTTGGCGGCAACGGTTTGCAGCGTCACAACGGGAACAAGCAGCTGTTTTCTGGCCTCCGCGCCTATCAAATCCAGAACAATGAATGTAAACGGCACGAAGGTGATCAGCGCCACGTCATTTGTGACGGCCATGCCGGAGAAGAAGCAGAGCAGGACAAGAATCCATGCTAACTGCCGCGCCGTTTTCACCTTGCCCAGAAGCGCCTGGGCCACCCACTGAAAAACGCCGGTCTTCTGCAGCCCGGACATGACGCCCATCAGGCAGAACAGGATGGCGAGGGTACGGAAATCGATGTAGGAGATATACTCCCTGTCCGGACGGACAAAGAACATAGACAATACCGCCAGGGCAAGCGCCGCGCACAGCACCGTCTCCTGTTTGACAAAATGGATGATCTTCCTGCTCATTCGGGTTTTCCTTCCTTTCTTATCTCTGCTGCAGTATTATAAACTATGCGGGGCGAATAAGCAACCGTCAAGCGCGTACAGGTTGGAATCACGCCGCGCGGGATTTGAACTGCCGCCGCGTCGAATGTTGTTGCAAAATGTCCTTTACAGCGTTACAATACAGGTAAACAGACGGACAGATATGGAGAAAGAGAGCCATATGAAGCAGCAGGAAACTATTCCAGCCGCCGGCGGACACTGACAGAGGGCGTCTGCATCCCCCTCGCCCGCCGTCCCGAATAAAAATGGTATACGCATTCAGGAGGAAATCCGCCATGAAAAAACTGCAGTTCAACGCCCCCGTTATTCTTGGTTTCTTCTTTATTTCCCTGCTATCCCTCATACTCGGTTTTCTCACGTCCAAGGCTTCTACAACGATGGTCTTTTCCGTCTACCGCGCCTCCCTGCTCGATCCCCTCACCTATGTCCGCTTTTTCGGGCATGTTTTCGGGCACGCCGATATATCCCACTTTTTCAATAACATGCTGCTTCTCCTGGTTGTGGGACCGCCGTTGGAGAAATTATATGGAAGCAAAATGATCGTTTTCGGAATCATGGCTACCGCGCTGATCACCGGGATTCTGCAGTTTGTTTTCTTCCCCCATACGCTCCTTCTCGGCGCCAGCGGGATCGTGTTTATGCTCATCATGCTGTCGTCCTTCTCCGGAGCGAAAATGGGACAGATCCCCGTTACGCTGATCCTGGTGGCGCTCATGTATCTCGGGCAGGAGGTGTACTCCATCTTCTTCATCCGGGACAATGTTGCAAATTTCATCCATATCGTCGGCGGTATCTGCGGAATCGGAATGGGTCTGCAATTAAGAGGAAAGAACGTACTTTGACATCGCCCCCCAACCAAGGATCGTACAGCGCGCGTAAAAACGAGAGGGCGTCCTGCCAGCTCCCATGGATGGACAGGCAAAAATTTAATAAATGGGACAAGAGGCGCGCCGCAGATTGGCACGCCTCTTGTTCCATTTACATGCTGGTTCAGACCGTTTTTACTTCAGATTCTCAAACATCCGCAGGGCGATCACCAGGGCCTGCTCGATGCTGGCGCTGCCCTGGGGGTCGAATTTGTTATCGCCCACGCCGCCGACAACCTCCTTGCCGGACATGAAGGCGATGGCGGCCCGGGCGTAGCCGCTCATGTCGGCGTCGTCCGCAAACTCGGTGGCCTCCACGGCGGGAATCTCGCCGCCCAGCTTGGCATACACCCGGGACAGCATCGCCGCCGCCTGCTCGCGGGTGACCGGGGAATCCGGGGCAAACGTGCCGTCTCCCTTGCCGCCGACAAAGCCCAGGGCCTCGGCCTGGAGGACGGCGGGATCGCTGGTGTCGGAGAAGGGGCTCTCCCCGGCGGCGGGGGCGGTTTCACCGCTCATGGCCTCATACAGCTTCACGGCGACGGCGGCGAACTGGGCCCGGGTGATGTCCACCCGGTAGTTCTCGCCCAGGCCGTCGGCGATCAAGCCGTTGGCGGCGGCGGCGTCCACCAGCTCCTTAGCCCAGTTGCTGACCTCGGCGGTGACGGGCTCCCGTACGCCGTGGATGGCGATATAGCCGTAGAGCGGGGGAATGTTTTCATAGTCGCCGTCAACCTCCGGCACGATCCCTACCCGCGCCAGGCCGTCGGTGATGGTGCCCGCCTGGTCATAGATAAAGGGCACGACCAATTCGCCGGTCTGGTCGATATAGCCCCACTTGTCCTTCTGCATCACCGGCGCGAAGCCCTCGGAGAAGCCCCAGGCGTCGTCATACTGGCAGGGGATGACCTCCTTGCCGGTCTGATCGATGAAGCCCCACTTGCCGTCCTTCGCCACCAGGGCCATGCCTTCGGAGAAGCTGCCCGCGCCCTCGTACTGGCAGGGCACGACCTCTTCGCCGGTCTTGTCGATATAACCGTACTTGCCGTCCTTTATTACCACCGCAAGCCCCTTGGTGAAGCCGCCGGCATTCTCGTACCGGCAGGGAACCACTTCCTCGCCGGTCTTATCGATATAGCCGTACTTGCCGTCCTTTACTACCACCGCAAGCCCCTCGGAGAAGCCGCCGGCATTCTCGTACTGGCAGGGAATCACTTCCTCGCCGGTCTTGCCGGCAAAGCCCCACTTGCCGTTCAGCTGCACCGCGACAAGGCCCTCGGAGAAGTTGCCCGACCCCTCGTACTGGCAGGGGATCACTTCCTTGCCGGTTTTGTCGATGTAGCCGCCCTTGCCGTTCTGCACCACCAGCGCAAGCCCTTCGGAAAAACTGAAGACATCGTCATAGGCGCAGGGAATGACCGCCTTGCCGGTTTTGTCGACGAAGCCCCACTTGTCCTTCTCCATCACCGGCGCAAGGCCCTCGGAAAAGCTCCCTATGCCGGTATAGATGTCGGGAATCACGATCTTGCCGGTCTTGTCGATGAAGCCGTACCCGTCTCCAGTCTCCACATACGCCAGTCCCTCATAGAACGGCCCCACATTGACCATCTCACATGGGATGACCACCTCATAGGCTTCCTCGGCTTCCTTCTCCGCCGCCAGGGCGGGGACGGCCAGGCCCAGGCACAGCGCCAGGGCCAGCATCAGGGGTAACAGTCTTTTCTTCATGTTCATTTCTCCTTCACTTTTACATTATGGTACGCTCAACAGTGCCGCCCATAGGGGGCGGGAACCCCAGCTCGCCCCCCAGGGCATTCCTGTCGAAACAACAAAAGCGGCGCAGGGTTCCGTTCCCTGCACCGCCGAAGCTACGCACATGCCCATAAAGTTTCCCACTTGTAAAATCAGCGGGAAACTGGTAAAATAGGCTTTGGCGCAGTATAATCTGCTGTGCGGGAGGTTGGGCTCCTGCATAGGGGCGGAGGAGGATTAGGGCCCTCCTCCGCCCTGCCTTATGCTTCCGTGTTTCGCGTATTCATTGTATACCAAGATTCGCCGGATTGCAAGTATGATTTCGCCCTTTTCGCCGCAAGCAATTTAACGGATTGGCAAAGCGCCGCCCCTCTCCCCGCCGCTCCGCCCTTGACAATATCGAATATCGATGTTATACTGTACCCATCTATAACGAATATCGATATTACAGACGGTCAAAAGCTCTCCGCAGGAGTTTGCCGCCCGCAGGCGGCAAAAAATTTCAACCGTTTTTCCCGCGGCGTGTACTGCAATTTTGCAATGACCCCATCGAGGGATCATGCAAAATTAAATTCTGCACGGCCACTCGATGTGGCCGTTGCAGAATCTTGGAAAAACACTTTGCGCGGAGCGAGCGTCATGGATTCTACACAGCCACATCGAGTGGCTGTGTAGAATTGAATCGTGCGTGGCCGCTCGATGCGGCCATCGCACGATCTACCGAGGCGCAGAGCGGAGCGAAGCCTATTCAAAAAAGATGCGAAGCATCTTTTTTGACACACAGAAGCCCCCGGAGGCGTACGCCTCCGGGGGCGGAATGGATTTTCATGATGACTGCAGGACGTGGGCCTTCCGCAGGGGCTGCTTGAGGACGAGGTAGAGCAGTCCGGCGCAGATTACGGCGATCACTCCGTTGGCCAGGGATACCGGCAGCTTGAGGGTCAGCGTTTCCACAATGGCGACCTCCCAGGTGAAGCCCTGCTTGACCACGCCAAGAACGATGTTCTTCGCAACATACAGCAGGCTGTAGGTCAGCGCGCCCAGAAGGCCGGCGAACCAGATGCGGATATTCTCCCTGCCAAGCTTGACCTTATGCATGACCAGGCCCGCCGCGAACGTCATGAGGAACTTATTGATGAAGGTGATCCAGAACTCCGGCGCCCAGGCGGGGTCCGAGAGGTCCACCAGGGCGTTGCCCACGCCGGCGGCCAGGCCGCCGGTGACGGGACCGAACAGGAGGGCCGACAGAATGCACATGGCGTTGCCTACGGACAGGGCCGTTTTCCCCAGCGGGCTGGGGATGGGGATGCTGACGAACTTGGTCAGAACGAAGATGGCCGCCGCCAGAATGCCGATCAGCGCGATCCTGTGAACCGAAAAGTATTTGTTTTCTTTCATGGCAGTTTCCTCCTTGCACGCCCCTCCTTGACGGAGCGCGGTGTTGATGCTATTATACAGCTATCTGGCTCTATTGAAACTGTCAGAATAGAAATTTTTTATGGGTTCAGTTGGGAGGGCGCGTATGCTGGAATGGACCATTTGCCTGGACGCAGCGGGGGAGAAACCGCTGTATGAACAGCTCTATGACAGCCTCTCGGCGCAGATCAGGGGCGGGACGCTGCAGGCGGGGGACCGGCTGCCGGGAAAGCGGAGCTTGGCCTCCCAGCTGGCGGTGGCGGTGAACACCGTGGACACCGCCTACCAGATGCTGGTTGCCGAGGGGTACCTGGAGGCCCGGGAGCGGAGCGGGTTTTTTGTGCTGGAGTGCGCCGGGGCCCCGCCCCAGGCGGCGGAGCCGGCGGAGGCCGGCGGGGAGGAGGCTCCGCCGGAGCCGGAGGTCCGGTTCGACCTGTCCACGGGGTCGGTGGACACGGCCCTGTTCCCCTTCCGGACCTGGGGCAGAATCCAGAAGGAGCTCCTTTACCACGGGGAGGGGCTGCTGCGCCACGGCCACCGGCAGGGGGACGGGGAGCTGCGGCGGGAGCTGGC
>OFGA01002072.1_pt1 | contig 12841 bp, 9 predicted proteins | sample 1521471 | NCBI WGS metagenome assembly OFGA01 (sample SAMEA3504086, study PRJEB24116) | mouse gut metagenome | biome: mouse gut; feature: mouse-associated habitat; material: faeces | place: Denmark | collected 2011
GAAATCCGATGTATTGCCACTGTCGTCTTTCCACTTCCCGCGACACCCTGCACAATGACATTGTGAAATGGACTTTCCCGTATGATCTCATTTTGTTCTTTTTGGATTGTGGCAATAATATCTCCCAGCACAGCATCGCGGTTTTTGCTCAGGTACTTCACCAGCAGCTCATCATTTGCCGCCACATCACTGTCATAAAATCCCTGCATACGCCCCTCTTCGATGTCATAGGTCCGTTTCAAGCTCAGATCGATGCGGTATTCGCGCCCCTTGCCGTCGCTGTGGCTGTCAGGAATGCTGTAGGTTCCCTCTCCCAGCTCATTTTCATAGTACACTGTCGAGATCGGCGCGCGCCAGTCCACAATCTCCACCTCTGTCTTGTTGCGCAGGACGCCATGTTTTCCAATATAGATCGACTCAAATAAGCGCTCGTCCAGATTGCGGTAATCAATCCTGCCAAAAAAGGGCTTCTCATACGCTGCCTGATTGTTCGTGAGCTGATTCAGGCTGTGCTCCTCGAGACTGCGGGAGGTCATCATCTGGCCATACAACTCCACATTGCCGCTCTGCACCTCGTCGAACAACGCCTTTGTCTCCTTGTGGCGCTCCTCATACTGCCGCTCATACGCTGCCATATTCGCTGCGATCAGCGCCCTGCATTCCTTTAAATGTGCTTCCTCCTTCTGCCATTCTTTCCTCTCTGTCATTTTGTGCTCCGACATATCGTACCCTTTCCTTTCTAAGAACTTTCGTTCTTTCCCATCTACCGGGTTTACACACGTACTTCCCTTTGCGGGGTTGCGTATTCTGATTGCTACAAATAATATTATATAGTTCAAATAAAAAAATACTAGACTTAAATTTTGAATTATGATATAGTGTTGTATAGAATGTCAACAAAAAAACACTTTATCCAACTAAAGTGTTTTTTTGTTTTTGTCATAAAATTTTTATAACAACATTTATGAAACATTTTTCACTTTTAGAAATTCGAGATAACGGTCCTGCTCAATCGGTTTGGAAAAATAGTAGCCCTGTATGTAATCAATGCCCAGCCGCTCCAACTTCTGAAGCTGCTCGGCGGTCTCCACGCCCTCAGCGACCACCTTCAAACCAAGTCCCTGTATCATATCTGTCGCCGCCTGCAGCACGTATTTTGCCTTCTCATTCTCAAAGTACGCCTGCGTCATATCCCTGTCAAACTTGACGATGTGCACAGGCATATCCACGATATAGTTTAAGTTCGACTGGCCATTGCCAAAGTCATCCAGCGAGAAGCTCACACCGTAATTGATCAGTGCCCGCATGTTGTCGAGCAGTGTTTTTCTCGTGAGAATCGAGGCGGACTCCGTGATTTCCAGATTGATAAATGCTGGATTGATGCGGTATCTGTCCATAATCTCACTGTAACATTTTGCAAGCGATTTCGCCTCGCACTGCACGACCGACAAATTAATCTCAATGTACTCCACGCCGTACTGTTCGGGCGCATGCTCACGGATAAAGATACATACCTTCTCAAACACCCGCTCGCCCAGCTTGATAATCAGCCCTGTTTCCGCAATCGGTATGAACAATCCCGGCGGAATGATGCTGCCGTCCTCCCTGCGAATCCGCACAAGCGCCTCCGCTGACACAAACTTTTTCGTGGCAGTCGCATAGATTGGCTGGAAAAATACCTCCACGCGGTCCTCCTCCATCGCCTGAAGAATCGTTCCGAGCATCGCATCCCGCTCTCTTTTCTTCGCCACGCTGTCCGCGTCAATTGCGAGCGTATGCTCCTCTGGGTTGTCCATGCTGTGCGCTCTGAAATACTTGATATAGCCAAGCATCTCCTCTGCATTGCCCGCCACCTTTGCATCTGGCACCAGCAAATAATATGGCTGTAAACTCACAGGGTTCACATTCTCTATCCCTGCAAGCCACTCCTCCTGAAAACGGTTCCCCACAATCGTGTACGCACGCTCCATCTGCTCCCTGCTCTCAAACGCAAGCGAAAACTCCTTCTCATCTGTCTTAAACCGTTTCGTCTCAGGAATCCTGCTGATAAAGTCTGTCACCTCCGCCAGAATATCCTCCATATGTTCGATTCTGATATCACTGGAATGCGCATTCTCAAGCGAAATAATCAGGCAGCAGCCCTTGTTTTTGCTGTCATATTTATATTTCACGTAATCCGTAAACGCCCTCGCATTAAAAAATCCTGTGCTTCTGTCCAGATTGGCTTCTGGATTTTCAAGCTCAAAAAATAAAATCACAATGCCAAGTGCACTCGCGTATCCGACCAGCAGTATCCCGCTGTTGAAAAATTGTACGACTGCCGCCGCAAGCCAGATGCCCATCCATGTGCGAATTGCCCTTCTGCGCCTTGGATTCATTCTGTTTCCGCGCTTTGCGGTATAGACCAGCGTCGCAATGATTAAGAGCACCACCCCGATATACGTCGCCACACAGGCAGGGCCATAGGTATAGACAGTTCTTCCTTCATGATAAATCCCGATTGGTAGCAGAAACAAAATCACGCTGACTGCCGCTGCCGCAATACCCATTTTTTTGATAAAACGGTTGACCTGCATCAGTCCAAAAGCATCTGCGCAGGCATATGTCAGCGCCGCATAGCCTGTGCCCACCAGCGATGCGAGATACAGCTTGCACTCTCCCCGAACGAGCAAATCTGGCAGCATACTCCTGCCCATAATAAAAATGACGGATAAAATATCGAGCACCAGACATGCTATACACATATATGCCGCACGCCGGAACAGCATCTCCGTGTACAGTCCGACTGTTTCCTGCCTTTTGTAAAAATAAAGTATCAGCAAAATAATAATCAATCCACAGACCTGCATTTGTATATTCATATGAACTTTTTCCCCTTTACCGCCGTAGTTTATGGCGTTGCAGTCCTGTGGACTGTCACGCTTTTTGCTATATCTTTTTTATTTGTATCCATAAATCCATCTCTCTTTGTAGCAATTCAAAAGATTATTTCATATTTATATAAGTTTAGGGTTACATCTAAATCTGAAATTCCCCAAATAGAAATGCTGTATATTGATCACAAATCGGCCCCATCTCTCCAAATGCGATCTGCTTCCCTTTGTGTAACCACAGCACCTTGTTGCAAAGTTCTCGAATCTGATTCAGCGAATGCGACACCAGGATCGTTGCCGCTCCCCCGTCGATGATCTCCCGCATCTTCGCCTCGCTCTTTTTGCGAAAGGCGCCGTCTCCTACGGAGAGCACCTCGTCCAAAATCAGGATATCCGGCTGAACCAGGGAGGCGATGGAGAAGGCCAGCCGGGACTTCATGCCGGATGACAGCTGCTTGAAAGGGCGGTCCTGGAAATCCTTGAGCTCCGCAAAGTCGATGATGCTGTCATAGGTCTCGTCCATGAACCGGCGGGTATAGCCCAACATGGCCCCCCGCAGGTACGAGTTCTCCCGCACCGTCAAGTCCCCGTCAAAGCCGCTGGCCAGCTCCAGCAGGGCGGCGATACTCCCCTGCCGCTTCACCTTTCCCTTCGTCGGCTCCATGATGCCAGCCACCGCCTTGAGCAGCGTGGACTTCCCGGCCCCATTCGTGCCGATGATTCCCAGCATCTCTCCCCTCTCCAGGGAGAAGGTGATATCCCGGTCCGCCCAGAACTCCCGCACGTGGTAGTCGCCTTTCAGCTTCCGCATCACGTACTCCTTCAGGCCGATGTCCTTGAAGTCCCCGGTCATGTAGCGGATGGATACGTTTTTTACCTCTAATACTGCCATGGATACCTCCGGTTAGACGTGGTACAGGAATCCGGTCCGGGTCATATATCCCTTGAGTCCAATGTCCTCAAGCCCCCCGCATTATGTAGCCTATCTTTGCATAAGCACTTCGCGCGGGCCTGGTTTTCGCAAAAACTGCCAGTTTTCAAAAAAGCCATGCCCTTTGAGAAGAGTAATTCTAACGCAAATACCGCCATGAGCGATAATGCAAAATACAGATAAATGCCCGGTCCACTTTTGTAGGGGAGGTAATCTCCCAAAATAATAAACGGAATCCTATGCAAGAAATACAATCCGGAAAGATGCCGCCCGCAATAGATCAGTATGGGGTTCCGGATATTGAATTTCATCGTAAGAAAGATGACACACAGAGTAAAAAGCAACATGGTAATCATATACACGATCCCGCTGGATGGATTCCAGAACTTGTGAGCTACGATGTATGCAAGCCCTGTAAGTATAGCTGTCACCCAGTAGTTACCGCTTTTTGACATGAAACTCTCGATCTTGTCCTTGTAGAGAAAGAACCACATGCCCATGGGATAGCATAGAATTGTATTGTACCAGTAAGCCCCTTTCCCTGCACATCGCAAGAACAGTATAAAAGCCACGGCACCTACAGTTACCCGCGCCACCGTCATCGCATTAAGCTCTTTTTTATGCATCACAAGCCATGTGATCGACCAAAGTCCCAATATCACAAAGATGTACCAATTGTCATTTCCTGCACTTTCCCAAGCAATAAGCGAAAAAACAAATCCTTTTAGCGTATACGTTTTTCCTCGGATCAGTTGAACAAGTAGCAGAATTAGTACAACGCAGTCAAAAGTCAACAAGGTAGACAGGATGCGTTTATGCGGCATATTCCGAACATATTCTTCGCCTCTCTGCTTTATATTTAAAGCGATTCCATACCCGGAATAAAAGAGGAAGCATGTGACCACTGCCTGCCCCATTGCAACCCACACTCTTCGATAAAGTATGTCCAACGGTGCTGTAAAGGGATCAACATATTTGATAAAATGTGCCGCAAAAATTAAGAGAATGAACACCCCACGAACGGCGTCGGTACTCACTTTTGTGAGATAATTGCTATTGAATCCGCGCAGATAGGGCTTCCCTCCAATCAAGCAAAGCAGTGCAATGGCAAGGACATAGATGATCACATCTCACACTCCTTATACATAATATAAGAATCGGGCATTATACTTTTTGTACATCCAGCACCCGATACCCACTACGATAATCACATCCGCCGTCATCAACAGATGGAACCAGATCGTGGGAATCGTCGCTTCAATGACGATTTTGCGAAAATAGCGTATAAACAGATAGATCGGATTTAACAGGAATAGACACTGCACATTGTAGCTGTAGCCGTCAATCGTATAGAAAATGGCGGACATGTACATCAGCAGCATGGTAAAGACCGACCACAGATACTGAATATCCCTGAAAAAGACGAACAACGCGGATAGGATCAGTCCTACGCCGATGTTGAACAGCACCAGGCAGGCGACAGGATAGAGCAGCAGGACAAATTTCCAGGTGAACGTGATCCCGTCCAGAATACAGAACAGAAAGAACACGCAGAGGGTCAGGCCAAAGTTGATGAGCGTCTGCACGTTCTTCGAGAGCAGGAAGAGATACTTGGGGACATTCACCTTGGTGAAGATGCCCGCGTTGCTCATGAGGGAGGTCATCCCCTGGCCGGTGGACTCGTTGAAGCAGGAGAAGATCAGGTTGCCGCAGAAGAGATAGGTCGTGTAGTGGGGGGTGGTGCGTCCGAAGAACTGGGTGAATACCATTTTCATGACCAACAGCGTCAGCAGCGGGGATAGGACGCTCCAGGCCATACCCAGGACCGTGCGTTTGTACTTCTTTTTGAAGTCACGTTTGACCAGTTCTTCGAAGAGAAATTGGTGGTGCAATAATTTTTGAATTATGGTAGAATCCCTCCTCCATTGTGCTGGCCTGGCAGCCTGTCAATCAAATCTCCTTCTCTCCAATCCCATTATCGCTTCATAGACACGCTGGCAGTTGTTTTGATCGTTGAACGCAAAGAATTTGTCAATACGCTCTCGATACTTCTGTTTCAGCTGGCATCCGTTTTCCATATACTCTATAATTCGATTTACCGTACCCTCCAAGTCACGTTCAACCTCACCAAATCCATCCCTCTCGTAGTCAAAATATCCCGTTGCACAGACATGCTCACCCGAGAAAAACACTTCTTTGTCAAATTGACAATAAATGATCGGCTTTCTCAGATAGGAAAAATCATAGCAAGCCGATGAATAGTCTGTGACGACCAAATCACTTTCGGCGTACATCTCCCTGTACTTCATGTCAAAACTCAGGACTTCGACATCATTGCCGATCTCAAAAACAGACAAATGCGGCTGCAATGTAGGGTGCGGCAAAAAACGGAGCTTATATCCAAGTCGGGCTGCTGCTGAGATCAGTTTGGGGTGATTCAGCAAGTTTCGATAAAAACAGCAGAAATCGCTTTCATTAAAACTTGGCTTCAGCGACCATATCCCGGTTCGACTGTCTATACCTTGCATCAGATACCTTCGCCAGGTCGGCATGATAGTAATATATTTCTTTTCATCGTGATAAAGCCTATCAAATCTCGGTAATCCTGTGAGCCATACCTGGTTGGCGCTGTAGGAATAATTGGGGGTCAAAATGGAGGCGTACTCGGGATTTGCAGAAGTGATAAATCCATAGAAATTTTTATTATACTGATTTAACCAACCAGATATGTCATTTATTATCACTCCATGCTGTAAAAAGACAAATCGTTCCTGACTTAAAATGTCCTTTACCCCACCCTCATATCCAGGAAATGGATTTGCTGTTATTAGATCTGCCTGAGATGAGATATTATAGTCACATAACAAAAATAACATTTTATGTTTCCAGGACAGGTTATCTACTACAGGCCCGATTTTTTTCATGCGCTCATAATCTACACTATCTTTACTCAATACAAATACTGACTTGATCTTCTTTCGATGCTCCTTTTGCATATAGCGAAAGAATGCTTCCCCGTTATCATCTGCTTTCAATATCCGGTCTGATATCAGCCATAGCGGTTTATGTTTTACTTTTTTCAATATCCTGTAAGCTAACCGAGCTAAAACCGCTTTGCGGCCCCCTTTTTTATTTTTCTTCCACAGCTCCTTCAGAAAATCGTATTCATGGCGAAATAATTTTTTCCTTCCACATCTGGATATTATAAACGCGTTTCCTTTCAGCTGGACAGCCCATCCATCTTTGTAGTAATATGCGTTGCTATATTCCTTGCTCACTGGCAAAAATTGTCCGCATCTGATATCCCGTCTCACCACGACCGATATTCCGTATTTTAGGACAAATCGGATACGATACTTCTCACAAGCTGTATCAAGTGGTATGCTGATACGAAAAGCGATACCGCGAAACATCAATTCTGAAAATCGGTATTCATTGATCGACTCCCGATCTATCATTTCGCAAGGAAACAGGTCATTATTAACTTCCAAATAAAGTTCGATCGCCGTATCCAGCTGAACCCCAAATACCTTAGAATATCCTTCAACTGTAAGTACACCGTCTTCAATTCGCAGAAATTCAATCTTGCTGTATTGATCCGCCACGGATTTTAACTTCGTATTTCCAAAATGAACAATTACATTGGAATTACGTTCTGTCAGGGTAGCAGGACGTCCATATTTTTTGCTAAGCATATAGCACTTGTGCTCATTCCAAGTCTTCTTCTGCTCCAAAATATATTTATCATCAAAATTTCGTAAAGATTTGAACAACCGAGCCTTGTATTGTTCGATCTCATCCTCTGTAAGTACCGGAGACATATCATAAATTTCGCGAAAACGCCATTGTAAATCGGCTAGGAGTTCATATTGCAAAAAGGCTGGTAAATATCCAAATTTGTCTCGATAAAACTCAATTGCCCAGTCAACTAGATACGTAAAATAATCAAAATACCACCCATATTTCTGTTTCGTTGTTTGTATTAAACTCGCTTCTCCCACACTCCTGCGTCGGTACATATATTTGCACTTATTCACCACTCCAAGTTTCATCTTACGCGTCAATACTGTCAGCAGGATTTTTATATCCTCTCCGCAGACCAATTTTGAATCAAATATTATTTCTTCTTTTAATGTATTTACAAAAAAACTAGGAGCTGCAACCATAATCGTAGCCTGGTAATCCCAGTAAAGGTCTATGACCCGGCTACCCTTTTTGAATTTCTCATTCTGCCAATGCGGCCCACGTGCTCCATCGAAAAATTCCAACGGGATCGTGACAACATCCGTTTCCTCTTCGTTTTTCTGAAAAAATCTGTGCACTTCCAAGAACGCATTCCTTGTAAATTTATCATCCGAATCCATAAAATTCAGATACCGGCCCGAGGCATATTTCAGCCCCTCGTTCCTTGCAGATGCAACCCCTCCGTTCTCCTTATGGATCACCATCACATTCTTCGGATACCGCTCCGCATACTCATCGCAAATAGCTCCACTGCCGTCAGTGGAGCCGTCATCGACCATGATGAGCTGTATCTTTTCAAAGCCAAAATTTTGGGCGATCAGACTGTCCACTGCCTCCCGCAAGAAGGGCTCCACATTGTAGACCGCCATGACCACCGAAAACTCAAAGGGGAACTCTCTTTGTACGTCCATCTCCGTCTCTCCCATTAAATATTTATAGTTCTCTGCCATGCTTCCACCTATAAAGCGCCGCCACTCCGCGAGCTGCCGCAAATGCCCACCAGCTGTTATGTTGAGTCAGCCGCAGAACCATTCGCCCCGCCAGCCCCAGGTCCATATATTTCAGCGCCTTTTGGTAATGAATAGCCGAAAAATCCGCGATAGCTTGCAGATCCTTCACATATTTTTCTCGATCCCCCCTGGGATTTGAAAGGCAGCCCGCCCAGATTCCCACCGCAGAAGCTACGCACTGCGCCTCCATCAGCTGTCTGAACTGGGGCCACTCACCCGAAAGGGCGTCGTACCGCTCCTTCGATGCGATATAGTGGTTGATCCGGTTTCCCAAAGATGTATTATCTACAATACTTCCTTCCCGCTGGCGGTAGTGGTACAAGACCTCCGGCAGGCAGGCCACCTTTTCCGCCCGCAGGAACAGCCAGTGCATGACCGCTATGTCCTCATAGGTCCTTCCCTCCGGGAACTGGAGGCCGTCAAACAGCGTCCGGTGAAAAATCCTGTCCCACAGCAGATTTTTCATCCTTCCATTTTCGAGCAGCTCCCCCAGCGCCTGTTCGGTGTCCAGAACCCGCAGTTCCTGCCAGCCGCTGACCTCCCTGCGCCCCCGGTACTCCTCCCAGTGGCCGCAGACCGAAATCTCAGCGCTTGTTTCCAGCGCCCCCTGAAGCAGCGTTTCAAACAGTGCGGGCTCTGCCCAGTCGTCGCTGTCCACCCAGCCGATCCACTCGCCTGTGGCGGCATCCAGCCCCGCATTGCGGGCAGAGGCCACGCCGCCGTTTGGCTTATGGATGACCTTGACCCGTTCGTCCCGCTCCGCATACTCATCACAGATTTTTCCGCACCCATCGGGGGAACCGTCATCTACCAGAATGACCTCCATGTTGTGATAGGTCTGCGCCAGTACGCTCTCTACACACTTGCAGAGATACTGCTCCACCCGGTAAATCGGAATGATCACTGAAATCTTCGGACCGTCCATAGCCTTCCGCCCTCAAATAGGATTTTTTTATGCGCAGAGCTACATCCACGATGCTGAATCCGGCCTCTTGCGCGGCGGAAGCAGCGTCTTCCCGGTTTCCGCAGCCGCATATATGTGAAATCTTTTCAGCCCACACTTCCGCCGGTTCTGAAAGGGATATGAACTGAGTGCTTCCGCAAATCCGGCACTCCTGTGTAACTGCATCCGAAAACACGCAGGGCAGTCCGGATGCCTGCGCCTCAATGCCGGTAACGGGCAGTCCCTCAAATCTGCTGGGCATGACAAATACGTCCATGGCCCACATCAGCTGCTCCACGCGGGCAGACGTGCCATAAAAAATGGAGGCTCCGGCAACGCCAAGGTCCTCAGCCTTTTTCCGCAGCATCGGCTCCGCCTCACCCGCTCCAACCAGAAGCAGGCAGCTTTCCGGTCTCCCGCGAAGGAGCTCCGAAAAGATCTCTATCAGAAATTCCTGATTTTTCTGATAACAGAGCCGTCCGATGTTTCCAATTACATATTTGTTGCGCAGTCCCAGTTCTTCCCGTACCTTCTCCCGAACGCTGGCATTAAACTGGAAGCGCTCCACATCAATCCCATTGGGAATGAAAAGAAAGTCCTTGCTCACCAGTGCCTTTTTTGAAAAAAGGAATTTCGCTGCCATCCCTGAGCAGGCCCATAAGTCTGTCACACTGAAACTGAACAATCCTCTGCTGATATAGTGAACAAGCAGTTTCAATGGTCTTGCCCTGCTCTTTCGCAGCGCAGAATTATGGCTGTGGGCGATCCGTACTGGAATGCCCGTCTGTCGTGCAAGGAATCCATAGCAGAGAGAAAGCCCATGAAAAATATTCAGATGGACTACATCATACTGCCGTTCCGCCAGAAGTTTCCAGAACAGGCGGTGGTTCTCAAACACGCTGTTCTGCCTGCCAGAGAGCTCATAAAACCGGATGCCATGAGCTGTGAGGGGGGCTGTAAAAATGCTGTCCCCCATCTGCGCCGCAACAATGTCAACTTCTAAGCCGGAGAGGTCCATGTGACACAACACATTACAAAGGAAGGATTCAATCCCGCCAGATTCCCAGCGTTCGCAGAAACAGCAGACCTTCACTTTTTCAGGGACCGGGACTGCGGCATTGTCTTTCTTTCCAACAATCTCCGTCTGTGCCGTATCCTTCTGCGGGGCAGGAGTTTGCGTGATATCCGCCACCTCTCGATCCCCCCTTCGCCGGCACACTCTCCGCGCTCCCAAAATGTATTGCGAATGAGTTTGCTCATTCGCAGATAGGGGTACCCCTATCTCTCCGCCGTCTATAGCGGCTCGTATTTCTTTAACCGCCAGATTTCATGCTTCTAAAGTCCCCGGTTTCTTTGCCGGAGAATACTAAACGCAATACATCTTGATTTTATCATACAGCGCAGGGACTTTCAAGGCGATTTGCGCCCATTTTTTGTACAAAAAAGCACAGGGACCTCCAATACGGTTTTGTTCAATTTCCAGACACATACTATAACCTGAATCCGTGAACCTCGTTACAAATTGTTTTCCAAACACCGCATATTTTCGGTGTTTGTTGCTTGTTTTATAGTTCAAAATTGTGTACCCAACGGGTGAAAAATAATGCAGTATCTTGAGGGTCATGGTATACTGGGATTAATGAAAAAATAAATCCCGGAGGTCACCATGAGAAAGAATATCACGGTTGAGTTTACAAATGAGCGCATCATTCCAAGCGGCGGGCTTGCTGTTGTGGGCGCAATCCTTGGCAAGAGCGATTTCGTCAAAAACTGCAATAACATGAAGGTTGACTGTAACCATCCCCAGCATCAGATAAAGAACGGTGATGTCATGCTGACATATATCGGCATGCAATGCATGGGCAAGCCCTCTTTTGATGCCGTGCATGAAATGGATGACGACCCGGATTTTTATAAGGCGGCCCTCGGCATCTGCTGCGCCATCCCCTCTGCGGAGACCCTGCGCCAGCGCTTTGACTTGATCGGCAGCTCCATCCGCAGGCAGATTCTGGATGAGAACATTAAGATGCTAAAATCCAACGGCGTTGTCCCGTCGAAGCTGCCTTGCGGATATGTCCCTGTAGACATGGACGTCTCCCCTTTCGACAATTCGAAGACCTGCAAGGTGTCAGCGCCAGTGATAAAATGTAAGAAAACGCCGAGGAAAAAATGTAATTTTGTGGCGGAGGTGAGGAAAAAAAGATAGACTCCCAAGAGGAGGGAAAAAGCGTCCGGAAAGGGAGTCAGGAAATGAGAGGAGAAGTATGGATGGACATACGAAGTGATCGGCAAAAGGGACTGAGCTATGTAGAACTGGGGAAGAAGTACCACATGGATCCGCGGACAGCAAAGCGGTACGCAGAGTCTCCAAGCAGACCGGAGTACACGCTAACGGGGCCGAAGCCAACAAAGCTGGATCCGTATAAGCAGAAGATCGATCAGATGCTGGAAGAAGCACCGTATTCGGCGGTACGGATTTTGGAGAAGCTGCAGGAGGAGGGGTTCGATGGGAAATACAGCATCGTGAAGGAGTACGTGCGGGGGAAGAAAATGGACTTGGAAGAGAAAGCAACGGTGCGGTTTGAGACAATGCCGGGGAAGCAAGGGCAGATGGACTGGGGCTTTTTCGAGGATCATCTGGTGTACGAGAACGGGAAGTGGAAGAAGCTGTACTGTTTTCTGATGATTCTGGGGTATTCGAGGATGCGGTATATAGAATTTGTCACGGATATGAGCACAAACACGCTGATTCAATGCCATCAGAACGCGTTTCGGTACTTCGGAGGCTATCCGGAAGAGATGCTGTACGATAACATGAAGCAGGTGGTGATCAAGCGGCTTTTGAAGCAGGAGGACTCCACACTGAACCGGCAGTTCGAGGACTTCGCGGGATTCTATGGGTTCAAGCCCATCCTGTGCCGTCCTTATCGGGGGCAGACGAAGGGGAAGGTGGAGCGTACGGTGCAGTTTGTGCGGGACAATTTCATGGTGGGGATCAAGTACAACAGCCTGGCAGACCTGAATGGACAGGCGCTGGCCTGGTGCAATAAGGTCAACGGCAAGGTACACGCCACCACCAACGAGATCCCCTTTGAACGGCTGAAGAAAGAGCGGCTGAACCCGCTTACGCGGGAGTACATCATCGACAAAATCAACCTGAGGCGGGTACAAAAAGACTGCCTCATCTCCTACGCCGGGAATCAGTACTCCGTGCCAGCGGAGTATGTCGGCAAAGATGTGGCAGTCGTGGCCCTCGACAGCATGTTAGCGGCATATTACGAGGGAAAGCAGATCGCTCTGCACCGAATATCGTATCAAAGGAAGGACATGGTTGTCAATC
>OFGA01002075.1_pt1 | contig 12820 bp, 17 predicted proteins | sample 1521471 | NCBI WGS metagenome assembly OFGA01 (sample SAMEA3504086, study PRJEB24116) | mouse gut metagenome | biome: mouse gut; feature: mouse-associated habitat; material: faeces | place: Denmark | collected 2011
GGGGCTTATCCAGGCCACCAGCAGAGCTGGTGGTTGAGCCGATGGCCGTGATTAGTAATCATCTCCTTTACATTTATAGTATATATGAAAATGTCTGAAAATTCAAGAAGTATTAAATGGTGTCAAAACTTGAAAGTTATGATACTGATATACAGATACACTAAAATTAAGGTATAGAGCGGTGTCAAAACTTAGTGCCAAATATATGGAGGATTTTGTTATGATTTACGGGTATGCAAGAGTAAGCACGAAGGGACAAGCCAAAGATGGGAATAGCCTGGATGCACAAGAAAGGCAATTAAGAGAGAATGGAGCGGAAGAAATATTTATTGAAAGCTTTACCGGGGTAAAAATGGAACGTCCTGAACTGGATAAGCTATTAGAACGGGTTCAGGATAGAGATACTTTAATCGTTACCAAGTTAGATCGTTTTGCTAGAAGTGTATCTCAGGCGAGTAATCTTATCACAATGTTGATTGATAAGGGGGTGAGGGTGAATGTCCTTAATCTTGGTATTCTGGATAATTCTTCTGTCAGTATATTGATGCGGAATATATTATTGAGCTTTGCGCAATTTGAAAGGGATATGATTGTGGAACGGACACAGGAAGGAAAAGCAATTGCACGGCAGAGGGAAGATTTCAGAGAGGGCAGACCTAAGAAGTATGGAAGAAAACAAATTATTCATGCCCTGGAATTATTGGAGAGCCATTCATATAAGCAAGTGGAAGAAATAACAGGTATTAGTAAAAGTACAATGATCCGGGCGAAAAAAGAGATGAATAGCAGAGTATAAGGAAAACTATTAATATAGAAGAAACTGGATAAAAATAGAATGTTTCCAGTAATTCAGCGTTGGAAGTTGTAGCGGAAAATATATTGTAGATTATAGAAGGAGTGATACAGATGGGGAATATTATATCAATAGGTGATCTTATTGAGAGTAAGCGAATAAAAGAAGAGGCCTATCAAAAGTGTATAGAGAAATTGGAGTTAAAGGACGAACAGATAGAGCCATTCCATGAAGCATTTTATTCTACCTTTAAAGGATGTCTGATAAAGAAGAAAAAGAAGGAAAATTAATTGATGTGTGTTCGATGGTTGTTCGAGATAATTAAAAGAGATTGATTAAAAAATCCTTTAAATAAGCCATTTATAGAGGTTTTCTTGTGTCTAGGAACATGAGGGAATCTCTATTTTCGTGGCTGAAATATTAAAAATTGTGGTGTGCTCGGTAGAGGGGATTTTAAGTGATGAAAATAGAAGATGATAAGATAAAAGTGTTGATTTTTAAAGAAATTTTAGGAAGAGTGTAATTTTAAATCCTAGTAAAATGGTAGGAAATAGTGCGGTTCGAGAGGTAGTTCGATGGTGAGAAACTATTTTGTTTCCTTTGGATTAGTATGAAACAGATTTATTTAAAAGTAAATTAGTGAGGAAAAATTGATTTGAGGGGAAGGAAATTTATAACCTACTACATTGATAGGTAAATAGATTAAATGAGAATGATTATTAATTAGGAAATTGTTGTTCGAGATTGATTTGAAAATATATATGATATGTAAGGATAATACAACAACATATAGAAAAAACGGTAAATAAATCTCAATATATAGTTGAAAAATAAATTGAAGTATGATAATATCACAAAAGAACTTATGTTTGAGAGAAAATAATTTTTAGTAAGGGGAGGAATTGACTATGAATGATATTATGGCTCAATCAAAGAGAATAGCAGAAAAAATTAATAAGCAGCTTCCAATATCTACATTAAATAAGATACAATCCGCAGTAGTAAACATAAATTTGCCACAAGCACAAGTTGAAACTGCTATAAGGATATGTAATGAACATTGTCAAGAAATGTCAGCTGCGTTTGAATCTTTACATGGAGTATATTCTATGATAAGTGATATTTCTGAACAAATCCAAGAAATGAATAGATTAATAATCTCAGATATTCAAAATGCTTTGAAATGTATGAGTCAATGGAATTTGGATTCAATTAAATATTATAGAAAAGCTGTTGATAGATATTTATTTTTTGAAATTGCAGATGAAATTGGGCTACCGATATATTTAGAATGTGATACAATACTACAGGATAAACTAATTGAAATATATAGAGAAAATAATAATAGTTGTAATGTAAAAGAGATGCGATGTGTTGTTATGAATTATTATAATAAGGACTATATTGAAAGTATCTGTAATGGATTCACTAACTTGTATATTTTTGGCGAGGAAAGAATTAAATTACTTGTAGATAGTATCAATGTATTTCACTTAGGATATTATGGTGTGGCAAATTCATCATTTGTAAATCAAATGAGTGGAATGATAAGAGATATTCATAAGGAATTATCGGTGATTCATAAATATTCAAAAGCAGAAAAAAATGAAATTAAAACGCTCTTTGATTTGAAGTGTAGAGACGATAGTGAGAAAGTTATGTTATTGGAGATTTTGTGTGAACAAAACAGAGGATTTTTATTATGGTATCGAGTGGCAAAGTTTTTCTTAAAATACACTTATAGTTCAAAAGAGAAGTATATGGATCAACATCCTAAAAGACATATGATTTGCCATGGAATACAGACAAACCATGATACAAGGGAAATGTCTATTGAATTGGTCTTTTGTATAGATATTTTAGTAGAGCTTGCTTGGCGGATTCAAAAGATGCGAGAAGAGAATAAACAGATGGTTATTGATTGTTAATTCAAAAATTATTTGAGGTGGAAAGATGAATAGAAAATTTGATGGTATATGTACTAAATATAATGTAAAAGTTAAAGGATATGTAAAATACTTGGACTCTAGTACCCTGGAAGGGATAGAATATTCAAAAAATGGTATGGAATGTAATTATAAAAGTATCTATGGCTGTACAAGAAATGATTGCCCTTTTTGTATAAAAATGCCAGAAGTAGTTAAGGCATCATATTAGAATTTGAAAATTTTATGTGACCGCAACCGACAAAAATAAGCCATTTTAAGCCCTCATAATTACAGAAAATCTTGAAATATAGGTCTTTTCTTATATGGACCTAAAAATAGAGTGCTAGATTTCATAATATTGTAAGTGTACGCTATATTGCTAATATCTCCTTAACGAAACGTAAAGAAAGAATAAAGGTTAACTACAAAGAAGTATAAAGTAGTTAACCTTATTTTATTTTTACATAATTTTCAATGTAAATTTTTCTGGATCATCCTTTATATTATATTTCTCATTATATCTATCATTTTGCAAATAAGATATCATAAAGCAACTTTTCCCATTTCTGTAATCATGATCATTCATATAAATTGTTATATAAATCCCATTCGGATATCCTTGAATATCATACGAAAACATAATACCTTTGAGTGTGTTATCGGTTATATCCTGAATGATTAATTCGGCAAATTTTTCTTTATTTGTTATAAATAGCTTATTAGAGACAATGGAAATATTTTCTACATATCCATTGTCAGAATTTTCGACGATACTGTTATACCCCTCGGTTGATCTCCCGCATTGAAGATAGATCGAAACACTAATAAAAATGATAATTAGAGCCAAAGCAAAAGTTTTCTTTTTCATATACATATACCTCACAAGACAATATTTTTTTGTTTCAAAGTACAGAATATCATATTTACTGCCATTTTGGAATCATATTTACTGCTATTTTGGATACAATCTTTTAGAGATGATGAATATGGAAAGAATAAATCAACGAACCGATCATATAGTAGGTACGAATATCAGGAAACTAAGGTTAGAAAAAGGACTAAAAAACAAGGAAATTGTCACACAATTACAGTTGCGAGGTGTTGATATTTCTACAGGAACTTATAGTAAGGTTGAGACAGGGCGAAATAATCCCAGTGTAGACTTACTGATTGCATTGACTGATATTCTCTCATGCAGCTTCGATTCTTTTTTTCAAAAATAATGTTTTGCTAATCTATTTTATGCAGAAAAGCGTGATAAACTGCCATTTTGGAATCATTTCTACTGCCATTTTAGATATTGTTTTCGTAGAGGTGATAGAATGGAAAGGATTAATCAACGTACAAACCATTTAGTAGGAGAAAATATAAAAAGGTTAAGAAAAGAGAACGGATTGAGAAATAAAGATATTGTTGCGCAACTACAGTTACATGGTGTCGAAATCTCTACGGGTACATATAGCAAAGTGGAAATGGGCTTGAATAATCCAAGCGTAGATTTGCTAATTGCATTGACTAAAATCTTCTCGTGTGATTTTAATGCGTTTTTTCAAGGATATGATAGTTGAGGTTTAGGGTGAAATTTCAAAGAATAGAGGATTTGAGAATAGATAATGACATTTCTATAAAGAACATCTCTATAGAATTAGGATTACATAGAGATGTGTATGCCAGGTATGAAAAGGGGATCAGGGTTTTCCCGATAGATGTACTTTGTAAGTTGGTAGATTATTATGGATGTTCTATTGATTATTTAGTCGGGAGGACAGATAGCAGAGAAATTAATAAATGAAGAAAATGATTGTGCGGATATAAAAATATGGGAATGCTAAAATGGCATACCCATTATACCAACTTTAAAAATTACAAGTCCAAAATGGTACTCTTATATCTCTTTAGTGAAGTAGTTATCTATTAGAAGTGAATGGAAGAGTCGTGCGAGATTTATAGTTTGAACCATCTTGCTCTAAAAGCAATGTGGTTTTATTTTCATCATCGACAGTCTTACTCACAGCACTATAGGCATGAAAATTTGTGCAGATTCTATTTTAAAAGGAATAGAAAATCAAGAGACTAAAATGGACCTTTGTTATTCCTTTTATAAATTGGCAATGGGAGAAAGAAGGAAGTCTAAAATGGACTACCTAAATATTCACTTGAAGAAATGAAAAATCATCAGAATGTATTGTATAGGTACGAGTGTGTGAATATTTTCTTAATGGGGATAGAGTTAGCGAATGACAAAATGTTACTCGGTTGATACTTGAAAAATATTAAAATCCAATTAAGAACATTTGACTATGAATTGCGAATAATTTTACGGATAGAACGCAATTTTACAGTGTCAGTAAAGGAATTATAGTTGTACTCTTTAAGAATATATCTTATAATATTATCAGAGATGGAGGTGTAGAAATGAATGTCGTAAGAAAAGAAGAAATTTACACAATAGATGATATTTATGCATTGGCGGATGGAGAACGTGCTGAGTTGATTGATGGAAAGATTTATTATATGGCTCCACCAAGCCGGACGCATCAGAGGATTTTAGGTGCAGTTTATAGAAAGATTGCAGATTATATTGACATACACCAAGGAACATGCGAAGTAAATATTGCTCCATTTGCTGTATTCTTGAATAAAGACGATATTAATTATGTTGAACCAGATATTTCTGTCATTTGTGATCCATCTAAATTAGATGATAAAGGGTGTCATGGTGCGCCTGATTGGATAATTGAAATTGTATCTCCTGGTAATAAGCCAATGGATTACCTTACGAAACTTTTTAAATACCGTACTGCTGGCGTCCGGGAATACTGGATTGTTGATTCAGCTAAGAAGCGTGTCACAGTATATTTTTTTGAAAAAGAATTAATGGAAGAGTATTCTTTTGAAGAAGATGTGCCAGTAGGAATCTATGAAGGCTTTTCTATACGGATTTCATAAGAAAGTTAATGAATTAGGATTGTTAATAAAGCAATAGTCAGTCTTAAACATTAGAGATGACTATTGCTCTTTATACGTATAAATTCATTTGCTGACATATAATACTCTTTTATGCAATCTTTATACATAGGAAAAATAATTTCCTGTTCTTTTGCAGTATAAGGATTTTCGCAATCATATGTATTACGAAATTTATTAACATCAAATGCTATATGTTCATGAGTATCCGCTTCTAAAATTATATAGGGTATTTCAGGGTTAAGTTTGTACATTAATCCATTAAAAGTATAATCATTAGTCCAATGTGTAATCATACTATGATAGTCTATTTTAGGCATTTCATAAGAATATCCATCTTCTGCAGTATCGTTTTTTACATGTATTGGATGAATAATACGATATAATTTGCCTTGATATTTCCAAGAATTGAGAAAATCCTTGTTTATAGCATCAGGATATTCTTTTAGATAATACTCAGTCTGTTTTATTAAATAACCGATAAATCCATCATAAAACTTTAATTTATCTAAATCATAACCTATAGTAGTGGTTAGTGGAATTTCTGTCCATCCTTTAAGATAATTAATAAGTATATAAATCCAATCATTGTCATTGAATGGAATATTAGGCAAATTTAATATCATATTTCCTCCGCTATATTTTGATCTAATATTATTCATGTTTCCTAAAAAGACAACCGAAGAACTATCTCCCATACTGTCTATACTGATTATTTAAATCTTATCATATCTGATAGAAAATTTCTAGTAATGAATTGGAGGTTTTTAATATATTTTGTCGAGATTATGCCATTTGTGTTAGTTTTTGTTTGGCTATGTGTTTATTATTATAGAAGTATAGTATGAGAATACCTATTAAGTATGCGAGGAGAAAGGTAAGGATTGTATAAATGAAAGATAGTATATTGGCAGAATATGAAATGCTCAAAAGCGAGATAAATCAAATAATTGAATTAGTTAATTCGTTAACAACATTTACTCTAACAACTGTAGTTGCAATATTAACATTTGCATTAACTAGTGATAATGCGATGCTTTATTTATTACCATATTGTATAATTATACCAATGTATTTACGTATTTCATATTATCGTAGTGCAATGGTAAAAATATCGGCTTATATGATTATATTTTTGGAAAAGTATGATGATGGAATAAATTGGGAAACTAGAAACTCATGTTTGATGAATAGAATTAATAAAAAAGAAGCAGGAATAGTATTAAGAGCTAAATATTATGAAGGTCTAGTTGCAAGTATTATCTGTTATATTTTATTTTTTGATGCATATATAAAACAAGAGAAAAATATTATTATTTTAGTAGTATGCTTATTAGTTCCTATTTTTCTAATTATCTGGATATGGTGTATTGTCAGACATATAAATGATATTGAGAGCGAAAAACGAGAATGGATAAAAGAGTGGAAAAAAATAAATAATCATTAAAATTATTAAATGTTTTTTAGATTAATTTATGATTGTTTTGTGATAGAGGATGTTAACTACCAAAATGCTTTGGCATGGAGGTAGTTTTTATTTTCTCTAACAAAAACAAACATTTGTTCGAAAATGATATTGACAAAAACAAACAAATGTTCTATAATTGCCACAGAAACATAAAAAGACCTCTCCTCAAACGGTGTTGGCGCACCATCGGACAGGTCTTCATACATAATTTAGAGCAGAAACGCTCATTGATATTATCACACAATATTAAATGATTTTCAAGCAATATCAAGCGTTTCTGCTAAAGATTCCATAGTAATTATTACCATATTAAATAGTGTCGTTTCATCAAGCATGATGAAGCATTGCTTAGTTTACTCTGTTTTCAGGTGTGTTTATGTCCATGAAAGAAGAAACGATACAATCCGTTCCAAAAAGTACGGAATTAAAAGAAGAAAAGAAAATATTGAAAATTTCGAAAGAAGAATTGATAAAAATGAAGAAAAAAGAAGGAGAAAGTATTAGAAAGGGTGAGTGGATCATGAATTTATTTGGAAGAAAAATTATTTCTGATGGAGAAGAATATGATACATCCTAAGATTGTACAAGGCTGAAAAGCCAATTATTTTTTTGGGTTTTAATGAACAGCTATCTACCAACAGCGATATATCTAAAATACATGTTGGTAACAATAATAGTTCACTTAAAATACAAGTAACTTACAGAAATATCACAGGAAAGGAGAAAATAATGGAATTAACAAGAGTAGACTTTATAATTTTAAGTTTTTTGAAAAAGAGAAATTGTATAAATCACTTTAAGGGCGCAACATTGCAAGAAATAATGGATGTAGCGGGTAATTCAAGACCGACAACATACCGTAGAATGATGAATTTAAAAAAATATGGATATGTTAAAAAAGGTTGTAAAGATATCAATGCAGATACTTTCTATTTGTTAGAAAAGGGAATTAAAATCGTAGAAAATGGAGGAATGGATAATGATTAAGAATGATGTGTTTGTAGTAGGCATTGGTTTAGGTGGAGAAAGAGTTGGATATGAGTTTCAACAGAGGAATTATCCTGCATATCTTATCAATGGTTCTGGACAGGACAACAAAACACTTCCAGAAGCAAAAGATGTATTAGTTTTAGAAGGATATGACGGATTAGCAGGTGACCGGAGCCTGGCTTTTAAAGCACTAAAAAGCAATAAATCTATTTTACAGAAAGTTTTGGCTATTGAAAAGAAGGTCATTTTGCTTGTTGCTACTGGTGGTGGAACTACTGGAAGTGGATGTATCACACATTTGGCAGAAATACTTTGTGAAAAGTGTACGGACAAGATTATATGTACGTGTATCATGATGCCTAGAAAAGATGAACCAATCAAAAAGAGATTAAATGCTTATGATACGGCGAAAGAGTTGTTAGATATTCCTGAAATGGGTGGGATTATATTTGTAAATAATGAATCGTGTGAATCGAATTTGAACAAAATCAATTATAATCTTGTGAATATGTTGGATGCGTTTTTCACTGACGATTCTTCATCCAGTGTATCTAACTTTGATGATTCAGAAAAGCTGAAGATGTTATCGGATCATGGTACTTTTGTAATTGCAATGCGTTCAGATAGGACAGATCCACAAGATGCGAATAAAACAAAGAAGGTATCTACACAGGATATGATAAATGCTTTAACTGCAAATAACATATTTCTTCCTATCGGAAATAGTGGAGTGGTTACACATATTGGAATCATAAACCAAAAGGATAATCATATGGACGAGAAAGAAATTGTAAATGCAGTTGGTACACCTGAAAATATTTTTACTGGTAATAATGGAAATGTGAATATAGTATGCGCGTCTGGTTTGGAGTTCCCGACAGAATATATTTCAGATATGGGAAAGAAAGCGTTAGGCGAACAAAAACAACGTTTAAAAAAGAAAAAAACATCTGGTATACTTGACGATTTGGAAGAATTAGAACTTGAAACGGAAATTCCTGTAAAAAGAGGTACAAGTAGAAGGAGAAAGGTAAGCTTAGATTTGCTCAATGAACTGGAATAGCACAGAAATAATATACCTATCTTACAATATAATTTTACGTAAATTATAGGTTTTGACAGTTATCACACAAAGGATAAAGAAGTGTATAGTGGATGGAGAGTTTTAACTTGTCCACTACAAAGATTAAATTAAAGGGGGCAAAAATACATGGGAAATACATTAGGACTGAATAGATTAGAATTTAATATTTTAAAGTGTTTGTATGATAGTGGTTGTGTAGATCCGTATCATTCAATGACTATTACAGAGTTGTTGGAAAAATATAAGGAATTAGAAAAGCGAATGACGATATACAAAAAATTAAGAAAACTTACAGAAGAAAAATATGTAAAAAAAGGAATCTGTGATAACCATGCGGATACATTTTATCTTTTGGAAAAATCGCTTAAAATAATTGAAAAAAGAGAACCGAACAATATAAAGAAACAGGTAATGGCGAATGATGCTTGTATATCATATGATATCATCTCAGTAAGAGCCAAACTTACTGAGATTATGGATCGCGGTTTGATGTTAAAATCAATCGCTGTTAATGCCGGAATCAGTGAAAGTGAACTGTCACGCTTTAAAAATGGTGTGGATTCATTAAAAGAATCAGATATGAAATTGTTAGCTGATTATCTGAATGTGGTATATATCCCACGTTGGAATAAGGGAGAGAAAGAAACTAAACAAATGACAATGAGGGAAAGGATATTAGCGAGTAGAAAAAAAGATTTAGAGAAGAAAAAATCTACAAGAGACTTGTTGTTCATATAACAACTAAATCAAAATGCAGAAGTAAATAATAGGTGGGAATTTCCGTCTATTAAATATAAAAACTCAAAAAGGAGATCAAAAAATATGTTGAACACAACAGAAACAAGGGAAGTAACTGTAAAGGAATTAGCAGAAGCAGAGCCAGTAGAGTATGATGTTATTGACACTGAAAAGGGTGTACAAGCTGTCAATGTCAAAGGTGTGTAAATTTTGTATAAGTTGATTGTTAAAAAGAGAATAGATAATAAGGGAGTAGCGCAACGCTGATCTTCAGCGTTTATTCCCATTTTAATAAAAAGCGAAGGAGTGATGTACTATTACAAAACAGAACATAACTGAAGGCTGTATTTGCACTATTTTACAGAAGAAACTTTATTCAATAGCGAATGGGGAAAATACCGATGCTTATGAGCCATTACAACTAAAATGGGTGTTTCCGATCGAAAGTACAGAAGGAATGATAAAAGCATTTAAAAATATAATCTTCGTTTTGGATTATGTACAAAAAAATGGATGTAGTGAAGATACTATTGATAAAATTATTGAAAATGATATTTGTCCTATGACAAGAGAGATAAAAGACAAATATGATTTTTTTATAGCTGGTACGATTATGGTTGTGTGTAGCACTGTAGATGATTTTTCTAACGAAGATGAATTAATGGATTTGGTTTATGAAATTATAGGTAAGTTTATATGCTTGTTGGAAGAAGCTAGGAAATTATTTGATTCTGATCTAAAAGAAAATAATCCTGTAAATGATAAAGAAGATATACAAGGGATTGATGTAAGCAGACTTGAATCTGGAGTGGTAGTGAAGAACTATAAAGAAATGTGTGAAATTTTGGAGGAGGATATATGTGAGGGTAACTCTAAAAAAGCACAGTTAAAAGAATGGACAAGATATTTTGCGTGGGAAAAGAAAGGACAGAAATTTATTATTTTAGATATTTATGATGAGCCACTTCCTAAAGACGATGGCAGACAGAATAAGAATATCTATGTTCAGTATATTCAGGTTATACTTATGAAAATACTATCCAAACAAAGAAATACGAAAGAGCCATTTTATATAACAACAAATCAGATGTGGAAATTATTGGGAATGATAAATGATAACTATAAAAATATATCTTTGGATGATTTGAATGATATGATTGTGGAATATGAAGTAACATCATTTGATATGAAAAAGTTTTACCAAAGATGCAATCAGAGACTAAGGGAGATTCTGTTTTCGTCACTAAACAAATTAGAAGACAGAGCATTGATTAAATATGAGATTGAAACGGTTATTGTATTTTTGGATGAAGATAGAAAAACAGTATATAGGCCAGCGAATGATATTCAAAAGAAAAAAATATTGAAGGCAGAAAGAAAAGCACTTTTGGATATGAAACTTGAGAGTAAGCAACATGCATATGCAAAATTTAAAGAAACAGAATTCTTTGAAAGAATGAATGCTTATCTGCATGAATGGTATGGATGGGAGTACACATTTAACCGTATCAAAATTAATTACAATAAATCAGATGTATTGGAAACTGTTCATAGGGACGAAGCAAAATTGCAAAGTGATTTTGAAGAAATGAAATTACAGAGATTGGGACTAAACGATAGAGTTGTAGAGGCTTTATATAAAAATGCTCAGATTATGGCAGAAAACAGACACAAAAAGGCTAATCAGGAATACCAGAAAGCATTAGAAAAATATAAGAATGAATATATGGTGATTGGCGATATTCCAGAATCATTTATACCTACTAAAAGTGACTTACATATATTTGATTACTTGCCATATTTTGTAGAACTTCAGAACAGGCTTACAGATGAATTGATTTGTATACGTAAACCACAAGAAAAAAAGACAATCATAGAATTTAATGATGCTGATTCAAAGGAATTGGATGAACTGTTTAAAATTTGAACAATTACAACTACTATAGAGAATTATTTATATAGTAGATATAAATGTTCAAATTTTGAAGGGTAATGGAATACATCAAGGCAATGGTTCTAATCAATATGAGCAAAATCCGAAACTTTCGGATAATGCAAAAACTCAGCAAATAGAAGGGAATCATTTAAACACTCCAATATATATACCCTTATATTAGCAATTTAAATGGTTCCCTTTTTGAAGAAAATAAAAAAATTGTCACTTAAAAAGGGGTATATATAAATAACCTTTATATGGGACTTATAAAGTGACAATTTTTGATAAAGAATGGATTGGAATAAAAAATTGAACATATTCATCTACTATATATAAAAACCTTATAGTAGATATAAATGTTCAAATTTTGAAAAAGCCGGTAAATAAGCTGGCTATAAGCCTACGGCGTTGCCCATCCAACGGCTTACGCCGTTGTCTGCCGGGAAAATAAAGAAATGTATATGTTGTTATGATTGATTCGCAGGATTTTTATGAAAAATTGGTTTGACTCATAATAATTTTGCTGATTTTTAAACACAAAATTTCCCGATTAAAATATTTCAAGACAACATATATCATTTTTTTATTTTCCCGGCAAGGTATGGAGCGATAGCGACATACCGTTAGGCAACGCCGTAGGCTATACATTAAATACAAAGGAGATCAATAATAAATGGGTTTTGAATATAAAGAAGAATTAAAAGAATTATTGCCTGATTATATGGAACTATTGGAAGAACAAGGAAAAACTGAAAATAGAGGAAATGGTTACTGGACATGTCCTTTCTGTGATTCTGGCAATAAACAACATAATACGGCTGCATTTCATATAGATGGTACAAGATTTAATTGTTTTTCATGCAATGTTAACAACCTAACTCAATCAACTACAACATATAGTGTTTCTTTTAATTGG
>OFGA01002081.1_pt1 | contig 12805 bp, 16 predicted proteins | sample 1521471 | NCBI WGS metagenome assembly OFGA01 (sample SAMEA3504086, study PRJEB24116) | mouse gut metagenome | biome: mouse gut; feature: mouse-associated habitat; material: faeces | place: Denmark | collected 2011
CGTTGTATCGCTATTTGGGCTGCTATCCGTGCTTAACACGTGTAGACACTATCTAAAATATGCTTCCTCTCGTATGTATGACTGATAATGCGTTGAACCGTATCCGTCCAGCAAAACATCAACATGCCCATCATCCATAAATACAAATTCATCCGTTTTACCACCTGCATTGCCATACAAGCTGTATTCATAAATTACATACTCTTCATATGTTTTTGAATAATACTCTTCTTCAGTAGCACTGTTTCCATACCATACACAAAGATTTCCACTACTGTCTGTATATAGACTTACAATATCGTCGCCGCCTTCAGCAGGATACAGTGTATCTAAATATTTTTCCAAATCGTACATTCCAAAGTTTTCCTGTGTATTGCTGCCGGATTCTTTGCTGCTTTCCTCGATGCCTGCCGTATGTACCGTCTGCACCCTTCCCTGCAATGTCGCCTCATATTCCTCTGCCGATATAGGAACCAAGCCAAAATCCGTATTCAAACCATATTTGACATTACAGTCGCCGTAGCGTTCCACACATTCAAAGCAAAAGCTCGCTCCCTTGCCAATATGCAGATTGGAATTGTAGCCTCCGCCTGATGCACCTCTCAGCCGCAGCGGAACACTGTATATATCCCCATCCACTACAACGGAAGCAATCCCTATTTCATTCTTTTCAGGCGAATCTATATAAATTCTTATTTTATCAAAATGCTGCGCATCTTCTATTCTTGCTTTGAACGCTTCAAAATTTTCAAACGCAAAGTATATGCCCACGGTACTGCTGCCAGCATTGTACTGGCTCATTATTTCTTCTCCTATCAGGGCAGTTGCCGTTTCATAGAGATAACTGCCGTCACCGTCCTCTGAAATGCCGAGTTTCCAGTAGGTTCCGTTAAATCCAGTCATGTCGCTGTTTGCCAAAGTTGCCGCGTCATAATTGCTTTTCCAGCCAATTTCCGACCCCCAATAACCATATACCGTACCGATTTCCTCTGTGACATGATAATATTTGTTTGGATCTATATATGTTGCCCGCAAATAAACATTATCCACTGTGCCCATCTCGCCTATATTCCCGTTATCATTTTTTAGCTCATGGGAAGTAAGCCACACATATGTATATCCTTTTTCGTGATAGTCATTGATAACCTGTTCCACAGGCACCTGGAATGACGTCATGCTGTATCCATCAGCAGCTCCATCTTGCCCATTTTCTGCGGACTGCACACTGCCTGATTTTGACTCTCCGGAGCCATAGGCGCCGTTTGTAATATCAGAGGCCGCCTTATCAAACCCGCCTGTACATGCTCGAAATAATGCAACAATGACAACCAGAGATACTATTCCGCTTGCTATCTTTCGTATCCCTCCACTTTTATTTCCGCTCATAATTTCCTCCAATCACTTTAATATGCCTCTCTTTTACCTTTTGGGATAATCCGAAAAATCATTTACTGCCAAATAAAATTTCTTGTTTCTTTCTGTCAAATTCCTCCTGCGTAAGCACTCCAGCATCAAGGAGTTGTTTATATTTCAATATTTCATCGGCTCCTGAAACTTGATTCACAATATTCTGGACAACTCCGCCGCCAGTCTTAGCCTGATTTTGAAGCTCATAAATTTTGTTTTTAATTGCTTCCGCTGTTCTCGTCTGTGGTGAGTCAAATGTAACCGTATTCTCATCTTCAACTGCTTCATTTAGCCCCCGCCGCGACTCCACGCCGCCAGAAATGGTAAACTGAATATATCCCACAGTCAAAATTCCTGCTTTTTTTAGTTGTATCGCCGTAATGCTGGAGAGCATAATCTCTTTTACTCCTTGGAAAAAGCCATGTCCAAGCGCCCCGCGGATACCCCGTCGCTTAATTGTAATCCGATCCCTGTATAATGTCAGTATTCCATTTGCGCCAATCATTTGTATCAACGCCCCATCGGGAAGTGATTCCCTTCCATTCTCCGGCACAATCGCATTGTTTTCTGAAGAAATTCCATTTTTCTGTTCCCAAAATATGTCTACTGCTTCTTTGGCCTCTTTTAATCCTGCTCCGGAAACCTGCTTTACTTCCGCAACCATTTTTACCTTTTGGTTCTTATATTTCTGATAAATTGTTTCCATATCTACTTCAACACCGCAAACCAACATTTTCCGTTTTCTCCTTTATTTATTTGTCCATAGTCGTCCTCCGATGTTTCAATACGCCATGCCTAGCCCATGCATTCCCTTCCTGCTCTTATCCTGTAATAAATGTTTTAACACCATTAAAATCAAACACTGCCCATAAAAATACTGCTGCCACTAGTACCGCAATCACAATCACTGCAACCATTATAGCCTTCTTGATCTGTTTCATTTTCTGCGTGCCTCCTTTCCTTGCAATTTCCACAATTCTAGGGAATATTATAGCATTATTTCGCCAGAAATCAAACCTTAAAAGTACTGTTTTATTTTAAATAGTACTTTTAAATGCGTTATACAGTGTATATTTTCCTCATAAACTATATCTGGGAGGTTTAGATAAGTATGGGAAATGACACTTTTACTGCCATAGGAGCACGGATAGCGGAAATACGCCGCCAGCACAAAACCACGCAGGAAGCGCTGGCTGATATGCTTGGAGTCAGTCCTAAGCACATCAGCCATGTTGAGAACGCTACTTCCAGCCTCTCACTCAAAAACCTTATCCAGTTCTGCGCAATCTTTCATTGCAGCCTGGACTATATCATCTTTGGAAAACAATATGATGAAGCCCTTTCCAGACTGCCTGACGAGATTGTAAAAATATTGAATACCGGAAATGAGGATGATATTGACCGTCTAAACCGCTATCTGCAAATTTATCTTGAACTACAAAATAAGCAGGGTTGATTTTCCGAACGAATATCTCCCTGCTTTGCCATATTCCTTTTCATACCGCTATTCTTAATCTGCCCTCATTCCTGTCGTATCTGTAAACATGATTTGATAAGCGTTCCTCTGCATCAACATGTGTTACGTTTATTTCACAAACCATATCCGCAAGCTCCGAATATTCCGGCACATTATCTGCCGGTACAATAATCGTTTCATGCACTGAACTTGGAATCACAATAAAATCATCCCCAAGCATCTCACTAATAGCCTGCATAGTATTCGTATCCAGAATTTCAGCAGCCCCGAATACACCATTCTTATTTGTAAGCACATATATTCTTATACCCACACCTGCACTGGATAACGGCATTACCTCCTCTGGCACCATGTGCCGGAGCACCGCTTCAATTTCTTTAAAGCATGGGTCGCCGTTCAGGCGCATATTGACAGCCGCAATCTGATAAAGGCTTTCCTCATCCTGTCCCCACATCTCCAGATATTGATTCCTGATTTTCATTGACAACATTCCAGCATTCTCCGCTCCATCCACCTTTATGTAGTAAACCACAGCTAAATCTAAAAAGTGCCTATGAGGCACTGTCCCAAGTTCTTCCTCATTCCAGTCCGCATTGACCAGCTTTGCATAGATATGATGTTTTATCATATCCCATTGCAGGAAGTCAGCCGTATTGATCTCTTTCAGTCCGCCTCTGTGCTTCGTAATCTGCCGGTAAATCTCTTCTGCTATACTGTCAACGCCAATCTTTCCCTGTCTGTATGCTTTATAATAATCGTCAATATACACGGATAACCCACTGCTGCTGTCTGGGCTGACCGTTGAAATTCCTGTCAATTTAACGTCATTATTCTTTGTAACCGTTGTTATCCATGCACCGAAGGTTCCGTCCGATTTTTCCCTTACAGCCACTAAGATGGCTTTTGCAAATTCCTCCATATTCATCATATTGCAGCTCCCTCCTTATGCCACATTTATGGATTTTGTTCTTGATAAAGCAAGCATCACCTTGTTATAAGTGTCCTCGTTCATTGTTTCCGGCGTCTGTATCTTATATCGGCTCTGAACCGTTTCCATTGTCACGCCTGTCCTGTCAAGCTCCGCCTGTAATTCATCCATTTGCCCTTTGGAAATACCGTTCTTCTTCTGCTTTTTTGCCTCTGTTTTTGGTTTCAGCTCATAAACAGACTGCCCTTTGTCATTTACGATCACAAGGGCGCTGATTTCCCTGTCCTCGTTATACTGGATAGACTGAACGGAAAAACGATTATTACAATAATAACGCATCTCTCCATTCTGTCCTGTTTTTGCCTGAATCAGTGCCTTTCCTGCCGGAACCCATATAAACGGCGCAGAATACAACTCACGCCCAATTCCCCAGTTAAAGCAAGCTCTCTTAAAGCTATCTGAAGCTTGGGATTTCTCCTTTTCTGTATATCCGGTCGTGCCTACGTCCTGCTTCGACACCCATATGCCGGATTGCTTATCGTAGATTTCTACCGTGCAATAAAGATTCCCGTCTATGCACTGATGGCTCCGCTTCCAGCCGAACGCCCCGAATGTTTCATCAAGGATACGCTGGTCTACCCGCGCATCCTTATAAAGCAGTAGACTTAGCCCATTTTCTTTTATAACTGATACTCGGCATTCAATTTCGTTTGCTTTCAGCAGTCTTATTAAGCTCCGTTCCATATGTCCCCTCCTTACGCTACCTTTACGTCAAACCGCCTGTGATGTGATGGCTTTCCATAATCCGCATAGATTTCCGGCTTTTCTGCTTTCATGCGCTTCAAATCCAGCCGCACGAAATCGATATTGCCCCATGATACGCAGTAACGGTCGCTGGCCGCATATTGGTTCTCGCCCATGAACAGCTTGACTTCCTGCTCGATCTGCTTTTGTTCCTCCTGCAATCCAGCGATAAGCCGAAGGATCTCCTCCCGCCTGCTTAGCTTCTCATCAAACCCGACCAGTTTTACCGTGCTCGCTTTTTTAGCAGTAGGGAAGTACTGCCCAATTACTTCATCGCAGGCTTTGCTCCCGTCCGGCGGCGGGATAACCCCCGGGACGACATGGTTGTCCCAGAAATCTTCTTCTGTGCTAATCAGACGATTTATCAGTTCATCATCCCATTCCAGCTTACGGTAGGTAAATTCCCTGCCTAAGATGACCGCCGCAATATACCACACCTTTTTCCCTGTCACAGCCATGTAATGGTAGCACTGCATCACATAATGGAGCGGAATGTCACCATCCGCCCATTTATCCGCATTGTAAGCACTTGTTGTCTTACATTCCAGTCCCGCATCTTCTCCCACTATCAGCCTGTCCACATCTGCGATCATAAAGGGATGCTCCACACTTCGGTACATATAGTTAGACTTCCGCACCTTTAAGCCGGTAGCCTCCGCAAACCGCTGCGCCACATAGTCTTCCAGATCATGCCCGATACGGATTGCCTCACTGTCCTGTTCTTCAACTGCTTCACTTGTTTTATCCTGAAATACTTTCATGGCGCTGCTGTAGGGGTTCACGCCGCAGATCGCCCCTGCATCGGAACCGCCGATCCCTGATTTCCGTAAGCGGAGCCATTCTGCATTGCTGACTCCTGCTAATGCTATTTTCTCAAACATGTTTATTCTCCCTTCCTGCCCGGTATCTGTCCCGGACACTGGCAAAAGAATAAGGACAGCCGAAACATCATGCCCGACTGCCCTTATTCGCTCTTTGTTCTTCCCGTGATATACTATTTTTCAGACCAAAAGGTTAAAAATCGTTTCCTGTCTATGCCGCTTTTACAAGCTGGTATGCCCTGTCGATCAACGGGTTGCCGTCAACCGTCCTCGCAAACAGGTTCTCGTTATAATTTGCCGTCCTCCTCAAAGGGCTGCTGTGCGTTGCAAAATCCGACACCGCATTGATAAAGCGGTACGCATTGTTTCCTACTTTCTGCAGATCGGGAGCTTCATAATACCTCTGTTTCATATCCATGCGGAGTTTGATAATGTTCTTACTCTGGATTGGCGTTGCATCTTTTTCCATCGGCAGAAGCATTTCAATATATTCCTTCACCTGTGCATCCGTCACCTTCTGCCTGCGTAACTGCTCAAACTCAATACCGAGACTGTCCATATATTGCTCCGCCATAAAGAGCGTGTCCTTTGCCTCCTGTATCTTGTCGTTAATGTTGCCTGCGTGGATCATAGAAAAGCTTCTCTTTGCTGTATTCAGTGCAAGGTTCAAAGTATTGTTACATACCACCCTTACAGGAGTCACGGCTACTTTCACAGAGCCAGAGCCGTCATGTGTATTGGAAAATACCAGATAGGAGCTGATCCGCTCCCCTGCAATGACATACTCCTTTGGCAGTCTTGCAAGGAGCCATACCTTCCTTCCCTCCTGCAATGACCCGGCTGTCTCATAACGCACCCCTTTTCCAAACAGTTCATCGGTAAAGCTGAACGCATCCGTATTCTGTACCACCTTGTACCGCTCGGATACCACGCCAAGCACCTTCCTGTCGGAACTCCGCACATTTGCCTTATATCCCTTTATTGGTTCCTGATTACCAGTGTACACAGGCTCCTGCACCACCTTCCAGTCAAGCCCCGCAAGCCGAAGGGCATCTGCTGATGTGGGTGCTTCCATAACTATTGTTCCCAATCCATGCCACGGTTTCTCCCTTACGGAGAACATTGTTTCTACATTTGCTGACATAAAACCATCTCCTTTTCTCTTAAATTTTCCTTGCCAGACAGAGGTGGCGCAACGAAAATAGGAGCTTCCCCTATGGAAAGCCCCTGCTTAGATTTTTTATTCCGTTTTTCATCCCGCCATCAATATCTCATTTGCCCTCTGTCGTTCTTTCACCGCTTACAGAATTTTGCTTCTTTACAAGTTTCTGCATTATGCCTGCTCTGTTTTCATACTGAAAGCCATGCCAATAAATTTGACAAAGGCTGTAAGCGCAGCCACTAATGTGGTTACTGCTTTTAAGATGTTCTCAAATAATTTCAGTTTGCCCATACCCGTCTCCTTTCTTTCCATACTCATACCATGTCTGATGGTATGCTTAATGCTATAGAAAGAATATATCAGTATAGACTGTGCATATACGATATAGGAATATACGAATACGCTACGCCGCCCCTCAAATGCCAAACATTAAATGATCCCGGCTATATCTAAGAAGTATAATTTTATCTAATTCCTGCTAAGATTCATAATGTTCTATCATTCTAAAATCGCCCAGATATTCTCCATTTCCATACATCTGTAATACAATAACATCTTCGTTCTCTGATTCCCTTAATATAATTTCATCTCCTGTCTCCATTTCAATTTTATAAGCACCCTCTTCAAATAGCTGTATTTCACCTAAAGATATTTCTTCCTCATCCGTATATACTGCAGCCGACCCAATTGCTGTTTTCCCATCTTCCTGTGATGTATAAATGCTGATGCTTAAATAACCCTCTCCTATGCTGTCACTATATCTTCCGCTTAATCTATAATAGTCTTCAATTGCTATAGCAGAATCTTTCAGCGTGTTTTCAGTCACTTTATCGTCTCCGCAGAGAATACCAATCATTGCATCAGCAGACATAGTTCCCTTAATCATTTCATACTCACCGGCAATCTGGTAGGATGTATATTCTTCTTCCGAGATTTCTGTTTCCCCATAATAGTAAATAGGCGTGTCACTGTATTCATCTTCCCCATCCACTATTCCATCAGCATTTGTATCTCTAATATACCGAACGCTGATATCTTCATCGTAAACATTCACAATGGCATAATCGTCATTAACCTTCATATAGGATTCATAAATAATTGCTCCAGCGCTTTCCATATTAGAGTTGTGAATGACATTTTCCCCCGGCAGATACTCATATCCAACATTACCCATAGCACCATAAGACCACTGATCCATCAGTGTAACAATCCCCTCGTCAATGCATGTAAATACACTGACATCGTATCCGGGATGATCCGCCACCAATTCCGGCACACCATTGTCAACTAAATCAATCAAAGCAAACTGAATGGATTCATCCTGTGCCGATAACTCTTGGATTTTATAGCTATACTCTTCCCTATAATCTGTCTCAAACCCAAATATCTCTTCCTGCAATGGTTCTGATGCTATGGCATTCACAGTGTAACTATTCATGACAGCCTCAAAGATTGGTTCATATGTATCTGCCATGGAAGCTGTATAGGAACATGTTACTTGATACATGTCCTCCCCGATCCCATACCAGAAAAATGTAATAATATCATCACTGCGCAATCCTTTCGTCCGATATTTTAAAACCTTTGCGGAAATATCCCCCAACTGCCTGTCCTCCAAACCAAGGAATTTACCATATTCATTCACATTTTCCTCTACGGAAGCCTCGTCCTGTGTGTACACACCATAAGGATCTTGATCCAAAATAACATTCACTTTAAATGTTGCGATATGATCCGCAGTATTTTCAGAATCCATCATTTCTACAATATTATACTCTCCCGGTGCATCTACTATCGACCACTTCGCCGGATACCGAAAAGTTATTCCCGTATCCTGATCGGTAAAGGTTTCCGACAAATCAACATTTCCCGGCAAGTCAGACCCTTCACTCTGTTCCTCTGCGTACTCTTTAACATCCGCTTTTTTCCCTACCATAACAATAGTCAATGCAGCAATCAGAATCAAAATAATCGAACCCGCCAACACTGGTAATTTCTTCGACTTTCTCTTCAACGGTACATTTTCTTTCATGTTATGGAATGAATCATCCTCAGAACCGCCAAGCATTTTTTCTCTTGAAAGTTGTTCCGCAGTGCTATTCACCACATCCTCTTCTTCTGACGTCATTTGAACTTCTTTTTCTGGCAGCATCTGTGCACCACATTTATGACAAAACATTGCTCCATCAGGCAACTTTGTCCCACATTTATAGCAAAACATAATTTTACCTCCGTTTTTATACTTGCTCATATGCACTAACTCTTTTCCATTCTCATCAATAATATCCTTCGTAAACTTTATCGAGCAATGCTTCGGAAACAATGTCTGATTGCGGTTGTCCGTTCATTTCCATATTTGCAAAGTAAAAATGATCGCCTTTAATCCTAAACCTAATTTTGATATCAGCTTTTTTATCTAAGTAGGTACACTCTCCAGTGAACACAACATAAACATCTCCATCTTCTTTATGCTCGCTCCATTTCCCATTATCAAAGAAAGAATCAAAAGCCTCTTCTACTGTTATGGAATTGCTGTAAGACTCCAAATAAGCATCCCGCACACCCTCTCCCGGCTTATGTATCCTTGTACAAAAAACAATAACAAGCAATATCCCTATTCCCGCTCCAATTTTCCACTTCAACGGCATATTCTTTAATCTGTCAAACATCCCCTGATATGGTACTTTTTTCAGATTTTCCAACATCTCTTGTGACATTTCTTTATAATGTTTAAGCTGCTTCTCTCTGTTAAGCCTATCCTGATTGGTCTCATAAGAATTTTCAGCATTAGGCATCACTTTCTCCGTTTGATCTGTTGCCGTTTCTTCTCCGTTCACTTTTTCTCCACACTCTTGACAAAATAGCGCTCCTTCTGGTAATTGATTACCGCAGTTGCTACAAAACATAATCATTCTCCTCCTGTTTGACTTTCTTCCCAGATTACTAATATCAGATATTGTCTTCCATCCTGCATCCACAGAACTGACAAAATTTCGATCCTCTCTTTATTGCCTTTCCACAATTGGTACAAGTACACATTTCCACATTAGATATGTTTTTCTCTAACACATCCTGATTACTTTGTGCAAAGTCCACATCTCCCTTATCCCCACCTTCTATATTCGCTTTTTCCTTTACCACCTGCAGTATTTTCCAGACAACAAATATTACAATAGAAGCTACAAGTATAATAAAGATCAGCTTACCTACAAACCCCAAAACTGCACCCACCATACTGAATATCTTTAAAATAATTCCTTTAATAATCGCTATTTCAAATGCGGTAAAAATTGCAATCCCAAAGAGTTCTGTCGCACATCCTCCCGGAAGGTCAAAATATATAACATCAAATATTTTATGATATAGCACAAAGTTAATAATTACCAAAACCAAAATTCCAATTCCCAATAATGTGTCCATTACATACCTCTTTCATCTTTTGAATACTTTTGTCGTATTCATCAATTTTGCTAAATTATTCCGTCTCATTTTCTTTTCGACGTTTGCTCAATACCCCTTCTATCACCCTTGCAGAATATCCGCCTGCCCTTGCAATTTTTGCCCTTTCACGCCTATCTGTTTCATTTTTCGCAAGATCAGCAATAAACTCCGCACGGTACAGCCGCATGGGACAGTCAATCTTATCCCCGTGGAAATGCGTAAATAATTTAAGCATTGCATCACGTCCAATCAGCTCAAATAGTTCTAAATAACTGTCATTCAGTGCCTCAGCCTCGTTTCCATCAACATGAAACGCTTCATAAACCATTTCATCATTGATATTGTTAAAATCAATTTTAATCACTCTGCTCACCTCCAATCCTACCAAAGTATACCAGTATTACTTGACATAATTTCAATTATAAAGCGATTGTTTTTACGCACAACAAAACGTAATTATTTTTCGTCACATAAACTGTTTACATTTTATCCGTGCATGGTGTATTCTAATAGCCTTGCTTTAATAAATGCCCGACTATCGCATCCAATACTCCACGCCATAAATGTATAAACCACTGACTGCCACTAAACTTTTTTACTAGAATTGGGCTGATAAAATAGTATGCCCGTATAAATATTCTCCCACAAAAATGTCTGGCTATTGCTTTATCACGATAGCTGCGCAATACCCATACTTGAGGGCAGTCATATGAACCATAAACTGCTGTGGCGATATAACAGCCTTCCTTCTTCACTGTAAAACCATGCTCTTCAAGCGTTTTATTAAAATCAGAAATAATTTTCTCTTTGTACCTTATATAATCTGACTGATACTTATCATTATTCTTAATTGCACTGTCTATAACCATTGTTAATGCATCATACACTTCCTTTAACTCGTGGGTTGTGAATGTCTTTTTATCCCCCGCCAGTCGTGCGAACTCTCCTCTATTAACTATAAATGCAGCTTTATATTCATAAAACGTAGAATATTGAAAATAAAAATCTCTTTCTTCTTCTGTGTCCACCCCAGTAACATCAAGCGCTTTCAAATACATTTCATCAATTTGCTTATGATGTTCAAGCATCTCCATATCACCAGTCTTATCGATTGATTTAAAAAAGTCATTAGCAGCTTCCTTGGCTAATTTTATACGCTTTTGGTATTCCGAATTCATTTTTCTTCCTTTCCGCAAAATTTCTTATATGCATTTTTCAGTATAAAAAACATCTTCATTTTATAACATTTCCTTTTGTTCATTGAAAACTGACGGTATCATTCAGTTTCCTTCTCTTTCCGCCTCTTGCTCAACAATCTTCAATCACCCTGACTGAATATCCTCCCGTCCATGCGATTTTAGCACGTTTCCTCCTACGTGATTGATTTTTGGACAAGATCAGCGATGTACTCTAAACGGTACAGTCACATAGGACAATCAATTTTGATTACTCTGTTCACCTCCAATCCTACCAAAGTATACCAGTATCACATGACATAAATCCAACCATAAAACATTTATTTTTATGCGTGATAAAATGTAATTATATATTATCGCATAAACTGTTTACATTTTTTGCAACATAATATGTATTTAGGTTTTCACCGTGGATTATACAAATGGATATTGCATTTCCGCTTACATCCAAACATGCTTGCCCCCTATTCCTGCAGATATACAAAATCACCATCATACAGCCACAATACATCATCGTATCCAAGCGGCAACGGCACCTCACTAATCAGTGTTCCGAAGAAGTTCACCATGATACCATGCCTTACTCTTGCCGGATCACCCTGACCCTCATCATCATCGGCAACCTCATACTGGTATCGTTGTTTTGGTACGGTACTCCTGTCTATACGCATATCACTGAAATCACATAAGATACCACATACACTGACTTTCTGAAACTTCTCCTTCCTGTAATCAAGCCTCATGATTAAATACCTCCTTGCTCATTTCTCGTATACGGAGCCGTCATCATACACTCTGTAAGTGACTGTATCACCGCCAACACGCCCAATAATCTCAACAAAATCCGATGCCGGAACCGTTTCCAGAATATAATCCAGACGTTCCAGTGCCTTATCCTGAGCATTCCTAACTCTTTCTGTCATATCCTTTGCCATATCTTTCTCCAATCTGCCCTCGTAACCTCCGGGACGGGCAACAAAAAATCCCCATGCCACAACCGGCACAGGGATCATTATACTTCTATATTCAAAATATCAACCTCCACATTTCCCTTCGCCAACGTGAAATGCCCCAGAAAATTGCATATCTGTTGCATTTGATTACGAATATGCAACGCCTACCCTCTATCTGTCCTTAAATACCGAAATCTGCAACAAATTACTTGCATCTGTTATCATATCTATTGCAAAATTCTATAAAAGAGTCTGCTTATCAAATACATAGACACCTACAGCGTAACTCTCTGTCCCCATACTCCTGACAAGATATCTAACCGATAAAATCCAGAACACCGCTGAGTTCATCCGGCAGTCTCCCACATGCTTCTGGTAATCCTGCTTCTTCTGACATAGATTTCTCTGGAATCTTCTGTACATTTATCGTACCGATACCTGACAATAATGCTCCTACCAACTTCATCCCCTGTTCCTGTATCTCTTCCCGCACTGTTACAAGCATATGTTCATGGAACTGCTGACGCTCCGCCATCTCTATTTGTATGCTGAGATATTCCTCCAAAACCCTCTTCACATAGGAAGTAAGTGACACAGAACCCGCCGCTTCTGCCAG
>OFGA01002087.1_pt1 | contig 12788 bp, 12 predicted proteins | sample 1521471 | NCBI WGS metagenome assembly OFGA01 (sample SAMEA3504086, study PRJEB24116) | mouse gut metagenome | biome: mouse gut; feature: mouse-associated habitat; material: faeces | place: Denmark | collected 2011
GGAGAGTGGCAATCCGGTTTCAGCCAGGATTCCCACTCTCCATTCTTTCTAAGCGCACATAGATGCCACAATGTAATTCTTTATCGGTAAGCGAACCCCCTTGTCCGCCAGCGCCTCTTATTCATGCCGCAGCGCTTCTATAGGGCTTAGCTTCGCCGCTTTCTTCGCGGGATAAATCCCGAAGAAGATACCCACGCCGCAGGAAAATGCGGAGGCTGCAAGCACGGTTCCGGCGCCAATCTTTGCGCTTATCCCGGCCACGGCGCCGATTCCGTTGGCCCCTAAAACGCCCAGGACGATTCCAATCACGCCGCCAAGCAGTGTGATGATTCCGGCTTCGGCCAGAAACTGCAGCAGCACGGAATTGGTTCTTGCTCCCAGAGCCTTTCTGATTCCGATTTCCCTTGTTCTTTCCGTTACAGATACCAGCATAATGTTCATAATGCCGATGCCGCCGACAAGGAGCGAAATCGCCGCAATCGCCCCAACGACCATCGAAAGCCCGCCGAGCATGCTGTCAATCGATGACATCTCCTCCATCGCGGAATTGATCCGCACTTCGTCCGTTGAACAGTTCTTCATCCTTGCAATATAAGCAATCACACGGTTCTGTATTTTTGCCATATCCTTATCAGAATCCATCATAAAATACAGGCTCCAGTTCCAACTGTCCTCCGTAATCAGCGCGCCTTCCGGGACATACGCATATTTCGGCCCGCTGCCCGCCATCATCTTCATCAGCGGGGAATCCGTATTTTCATAAATACCGATGATGAGATATTCCTCAGCTTCGCTGCCGCTGATTTTAATATTCACGGTCTTTCCAACGGCATTCTCCACACCAAAAAGCTCCATCGCCGTTCCTTGCTCCATCACGACATATTTCCGCTTGTTATAATGGTCCTGATCAGAAAGCATACGCCCGTGTTTAATCGTCAAGTCCTCCATCGCCGTCGGGTTTTCCGCCAGCGTTTCAATATAGATGTTCTCCATCTTCCTGCCCGCACGTGCTTCTGCGCTGTCCATATAGCGGAAACCAACGTATGTTACATCGTCGCCCATGGCCTCCCTGAATTTCTCCCGGTCCTCTATTTTAAAGTAATCGTTTTCCGTAAAATAACCGTCCTCCGGCATGATATACACGCCCGCAAGCCCTGTGCCGATGTTTTCGTACTCCTGCGCGAACATGCTCCGCATGGTATCCCCCAGCGAAACAATGGCGATAACTGAGCCGATACCGATAATCATACCCAGCATGGTCAGGAAAGAACGCATTTTGTTGACCTTGATGGAAAACAGCGCCAGCTTGATGTTTTCAAATATCATCCTTCCTTCACCACCTTTGCGTCGCTGATGACCTGCCCGTCCTGGAAGCGGACGATGCGCTTTGTATACTGCGCGATATCCTCCTCATGCGTGACAACAATGACCGTCGCGCCCTCGTCATTCAGGCTGGTAAAAAATTCCATGATTTCATGGGAAGCTTTCGTGTCCAGGTTACCCGTCGGTTCGTCCGCAAGGATAATTGCAGGGTCGTTTGCAAGCGCGCGCGCAATGGCAACCCTCTGCTTCTGGCCGCCGGAAAGCTCGTTCGGCATATGGTGGATTCTCTGCCCCAGCCCGACCTTTTCCAGCAGGGAGGCTGCCTTTTTCTTCCGCGCCTCCCCCTTCGTCCCTGCGTAAATCATCGGGATTTCCACGTTTTTCAGCGCGGAGGTCCTGGGTATCAGCTGGAACGCCTGAAACACAAAGCCGATTTTTTTATTGCGGATACGGGAAAGCTCATTTTCGTTCTGGTCCTCAATGCTGATGCCGTCCAAAAGGTACGTCCCGTCAAACCGTCTGTCCATGCAGCCCAGAATATTCATTAGCGTGGATTTGCCCGAGCCGGACTGCCCCATGATGGCGACATATTCGCCTTCTGTAATGCTCAGGTTGATATCCCGCAGGGCATGCACCTGTATCGCGCCAGTGTCATATGTTTTATGTAAATGTTCAATTTTTATAATCTCTTTCATTCACGCTCCCTCCTACTGCGGCATAACGCTCATGCCCTCTGCCAGCGAAAGGCTGGGGCTGAGAACGATGGTCTGGCCTTCTGTCAGTTCATCGCTGATGATTTCCGTATACAGGTCTGTTTCCAGCCCAAGTTCCACCGGCACAATATGAATCGTGTTGTCCTCGTTCACAACATAAACCACATTGCTGCCGTCCTCCAGTTCGCCGATGGCTTCAAAAGGAACTGTCAGCGCCTGTGACGCCTCCGCGATATGTATGGTTGCTCTTGCGGTAACGCCCGCGATCAACTTGTCGTTTTTCTCATTGATATTGATATAAACGGGAATAACACGTTCGCTTGCTGAGCCTTCCTTGAGTTCGCCGGTCGGAGAAATCCGCACGACCTCGCCCGCAACGCTTTCCTTACCCATGCTGTCCGTCGTAATGTCAGCCTTCTGCCCGATGCTGATTTTCCCAATATCATTCTCGCCGACCAGCACTTTCATTTGCAGGTTTTCAATGTTCTCAATGACGAACATCGGCTTGTCGTCTTCCGTTTCATCTGCGAAACGTCCGACCTTCGTGTTCACGCGCGTGACTGTGCCGTCAATTTTACTGCGAATCTGACAGTCTGCCAGCGTGCTGGACTGTATGCTGACTTCCTGATTCGCGTTGGAAATCGTCTGCTGTTCCGCCGCAGAGAGGGCGGCTTTTCCGTCCGCCGAAGGGATATTGTCCAGCTTCTGTTTCGCGTCGTCCAGCTCCTTCTGGCTTGCCGCGCCAATGTCAAACAACGCCTTTATGTCGTCATATTCCTTTTTCGCGTTGTCATATTCGACCTGTCTGTCCTCCAGTGTTTCCGCCTGCTGCTTCTGCAAAAGGGAAACATTGCCGCGTTTGAGGGAAAGCTCCTGTGAAATATCCGAACTGTCCAGCACTGCCAGCAGCTGGCCCGCCGTCACATGGTCGCCCTCCTTCACATACAACTCCTTTACCTCATAATGCAGACGGGAAACAACCTCCGTGCTTTCCGTCCCTTCCAGAACGGCGCGCAGCTTGAGTATTTCCTCCAAATCCTGTTTTTGGGTCAGGGCTGTGCTGACAGGCATCCCCAAATCATTGCCGCCGCTTTTTCCAGTGGCAATCTTCAGGCCGCCCAGTATGACCACCACTGCCGCCGCCCCTATGATGATCTTCTTTTTCTTTGATAATTTCATTTTTGCAACCTCCTCAGGTGTATTTTCTTGAGAACTATTATAATATGAAATTTGGAAGAAGTACGATACTCTTTCTTAATGTTTCTTTAATTTTTTATACAGATTTTTTAAGATGCAGAAACCGCATAATCCGGCCTCGCTCCAACTTCTCAAGCGGTTCTATTCCTCCCACATAAAAAAGCCCTGGAAAATCAATTCCAGGAGCTTTTCCTTAATGGTAATCAGGGCTGTCCCTCTTTTCAACCGCTTAATAAAGCTGTTCAAAACTCTCGTAGTGGTCGCCCGTATAATAAATGTCCCCCTGATTGGAGAAAATAATACGCTCTGCGCCACGGAAACCACCTGCGTAATTCACATCACATTCCTTGTACGCCAGGCCGTCCTCTTCCGGCAGCAGCCCTTCATAGTTCCCAAAGCGGTCGCCGCCAATGCTCATGCCGTCCGCAACCTCCCAAAGATTGCCCTTTTTGCTGTCCCAGCCCAGTGCTTCCGCGTCCTTTTTCGTGATAAAATTCCCCGGCAGCTTTTCATAGGTATGTAAATAAAGCGCAACGTCCTCCGGCGAGGTATAGCTGCCATCCTCGGCAATTTCCTCTGCCGAATCCATGTCTGGCGCGTCTGTTTCGTCCTGCCCCTGGCTCTGTTCCTGCTGGGGCTGTGCAGGCAGGTTTTCCGCCGCCGTACCACAGCCGCCAAACAGCGTCATACAAAATACTAAAAACGCCGCCAAATAACTCATCCATCTTTTTTTCACTGTATTTTCCTCCTGTTTTTCATTCCACACGTCTAAAGGCACGCTTTTTTGCTCATTTCTGCCTGCCCGTCCAATATCCGAGGTCTGGGCTTTCTATAAAGGAAAACCGGCCATGAAGCTTTTCACAGCCGGTTCATTCTCTGCCTGTTGTCCCACAAATTAAGCCACTGCGGAAAATCTTTCGCCCTTGCGCGCAGGCTGTTCCTGTTTGGGTTCAGCCGCAGTCGTCGTGCGCGTTGTGCCGCCGGAAACATATGTTTTCCCACATTCCGGACAGATTGCCGTATGTATGGAAACACTCTGGTTGATTACGCGGCGTCCTTCCCGCTGCGCCTTTGCCTGTTCCCTCACAACGTGCTCCATCTCATGCCCCCGCACAGCCGCGCCGGCAGCCTCCGGTGCGATGTGTGCCGCCGTTTTGAAGGACACGCCCGGGTCGTCAGAGCCATCCTGATATTTGCGTTCCTTGCAGGTCTGACATTCTCCCTCCTGTGCCGCTTTCTGCACACCTTCCGCCCCAACAGGGTCTTTCTCCTGTCCTGGCAGCAATGCCTGTTGCTCCGCTTCAGGGTAATCTCTTTGTATCCTCATGCGGACTGCAAGCTCCACCGGATCTGCGCCCTGCCGCAGCTTCTGCGCCGCATCTATGCCTTCCGGCGTATGGGGCGTAGGCGCACCAATCGGGCGTACCGGCTGCACAGGAGCCTTCGGCGTACCCGTAAGCTGAATCTTCATGCCGCCCTCTGCAGGCTGGGAAACCTGTTGTGCCGCTTTTGTGTCCTGCATCCCCTGATATTTCTGAACATAATTGTTATATGGATTGATTTTCGAAATACTGCTGTTTGGCGTAATTCCTGAAATACCCATCATACTCTTTCACCTCTTATCCGCTGAAAATTACCAGTTCCTATTTATTATTATATCGACTTTTTCCACAAAAACAATAGTTTTTCGCGGGATTTTATCCCTGCCTGGGAAATTTGTACATCTGTTCCTTTTCAAGAATGATGAATCGTTTGCCCTAACATTTTTCTTCCCTGTATCCTTTATAAGATATCCGGAAATCATTTCCTGGGCAGGAATGGCTCAAAATTTAAGAAGCAGCATTTGATCAACAAAATGAAAGCCGACTCCTTCCAAAAGGACGAAGCCGGCCTTTATTTTGTTTTAATCACTCCTCCGGTTCGCAAGTGCCACCAGCCGCAACAGCTGCATCACCGCCGCGAACGCCGCAGCAACATACGTCATTGCCGCCGCACTCAGCACCTTTCTTGCCCCGCCGATTTCATCGGAATCTAAAAAATCATAGTCCTCCAGCAAGCGTATTGCTCTTGCGGAAGCATTAAATTCCACCGGCAGCGTAATCACCGTAAATGCCACCGAAAAACTGAAAAACAGTATCCCCAACGTCAGGAGCATATGCCCCGTATTCCCAGTAAATAAAAAGCCAATCAAAATCAGCGGCCACGACAGTTTGGAGCCAAAATTGGCTATCGGTACAAAAAAGCTCCGCAGCCCTAAAGCCGCATAGCCCACATCATGCTGTATGGCGTGTCCTGTTTCATGTGCCGCAACGCCCAAAGCCGCCACAGAATTGCTGTCATAAACATCCTGTGAAAGCCTCAGCGTCTTTGTACGAGGGTCATAGTGGTCTGTCAGGCTCCCTGCAACCCGCTCAATCCGCACATCGTAAATCCCCGCCCTTTGCAGCATGGCCTGCGCTACCTGTGCGCCGGTATAGCCGCGCCTGTTGCGGACGCGGGAAAATTTCTTAAATGTCCCTGAAACCTTCATCTGTGCATAAAAAGAAAATACCGCCGCAATCAAAACAAGAAAATACAAATTATCTCCATAATAAAACATCGGCAAATTTCATTCCTCCCTCCTGATGGTATTATGTGAGAAGGACGCCCTCTTTCATCTCATGCCCCCGCAAATACGCATCGGCAGACATACGCTTGCCGCCTCTTGCCTGCAATTCGCGTACCCAAAGCACACCGTCCCCGCATTTTACGGCAAACGCCTGCTTTGTGACCTCAACAATTTCCCCGAACTCTGCATCTGGAAACGCTCCATTTTCCGCCTCCGCTCGGAACAGCTTCAGCGGCTCCCCTTCATAAAGAGTATATGCACCGGGTCCCGGCGTCAGTCCGCGCATCAGGTTGATGATTTCCTGCCCGCCTTTCTCCCAGCTGATATGCCCTGTTTCCTTGTCAATCATAGGCGCGTATGTCGCATCTTCTTCCTTCTGCGGAATCCGCTGTATCATGCCGCTCTCCAGCCCTGCAATGGTTTCCAGCAAAAGAGACGCACCCGCCGCCGCCATTTTGTCGTGCAGCGTTTCAAAATTATCCTCCGGCGTAATCTCCACTTCCGTTTTCAGGAGCATATCGCCCGTGTCCATGCCTTTCGCCATAAACATGGTCGTAATTCCCGTAACCGTTTCCCCGTCAATAATCGCACGCTGCATAGGCGCCGCTCCGCGGTATTTCGGCAGGAGCGAACCATGCACATTGATACAGCCGTATTCCGGCATATTCAGAATTTCCTCCGGCAGTATCTGCCCAAAAGCCGTTACCGCAATCAGCTCCGCATTATATTTCCGCAGTTCCTCCACAAATTCCGGCGCTTTCACGCGTTCCGGCTGCAAAACAGCCAGACCGTGCGCAAGCGCATATTCCTTTACCGGGGAAAACGCCAGCTTTTTGCCTCTGCCCTTCGGCTTGTCCGGCTGTGTTATCACCGCAAGCACCTCATGTTCTCGCAGAAGGGCTTCCAGCGAAGCGACAGCAAAATCCGGCGTGCCCATAAAAATCACTCTCATGCCAGCCCTCCTCACCGCGTCTTGATTTCTTCCAGTTCTTCCTCCGGAATCGCTTTGTCGATGTAGAGGATACCGTCCAGATGGTCAAGTTCATGGCAGAGAGCGACTGCCATCAGTTCCTCGCCCTCCACAATGATTTTTTCGCCCTTTCGGTTCAATGCCTCTACCTTCACATACTCCGGTCTGTCTACAACCGCAGACTCTCCCGGTATGCTCAGGCAGCCCTCATAATCCACCTGGGAGCCTCTCGTTTCCAAAATCACAGGGTTGATCAGCTCCACAAGCCCATCTCCTACGTCAATCGTTACGACCCGCTTCAAAATCCCCACCTGTGGCGCGGCAAGGCCAACGCCGTTTGCATCGTACATCGTTTCAGCCATATCGTCCAGCAGCATCAGTGTGCGCTCGTCAATCTCTTTTACCACCTTGCATTTCTTCCGCAAAATTTCGTCTGTACTCAGGCGAATTTCCCGCTTTGCCATGTGTTTTCCTCCCGTTATGCATTTCCTTCTCATCTTTATCAAATACTGCAATTCGTTTTTCAAGCCATCGCCGTCCATTCCTAAAAGGCTTAACGGTAAGTATACCACAAAAAAACATTTCCTACAACAAAAACAAAACCGAAAAATCTCCTTGCCGGAAACAAAAACGCCTAAACCGCAGGAAAAAAAGGAAGCCCAGAGTCCACTCCAAGCTTCCTTTCTGTCCGGATATTTTATCCGGTCAGGCCGTTATCAGCCCTGATTCTTTTCAGCCATCATTTTTTCCTGTGCTTCAATCATTTTCTTCATCGTATGCCCCGAACGGACACCGTCTTTTTCGCCGCCGCAAGCCTGTTTTTCATAGACCCTGTTTCTTGTATCGCCTGTATTCAGCACGATTTTCAGTTTCATCTGCCTTTCGTCAACAGGCTCGGCATAAATCCTGTCAATAAAAAGGTTGATAATGCTTTGCGTAAAGTCCTCCGCCGTAATCGCGTCCAGCCCTTTCAAGTTCTTCTTCAGCCGGTAGATTTCTTCCAGCTTCACCCTGTCGTCCTCTTTCTGCGCTTCCAATTCCTCCGCCGCTTTTTCCAGCTGCTCCAGCGAATGGTTCAGGCTGTCGTTCCGCCGCAAAAATTCTTTGTCTGAAATTTTGCCATCCAGATTGTATTCCAGCAGCTTGTCCTTTTTCTGCTCAACCTTTCGGATTTCCTCCCGTATCTTTTCCATTTCCCCGTCATAATCCACAGACTGCGCGGATTTCTCATAAAGACGCACGAACCGCTCTACGACCTCGTCGAAGCCCCCGCAGATTTCCCGAAGCACACTGGCAAGGATGTCCAGCAATTCCCGCTCCATGATGGCAAAAGATTCGCAGCTTTGCGTGCCTTTCTTCAGCTTTTGGCTGCATACCCAGCGGGAATTATTGTTTCCGTTCCTGTCAGAACGTGCTTTCAGCCAGTATGCACTTCCGTCCGCTTCACAGATGATTTTCCCGGTGAACAGGTTGTCGGTTTTGAAGGAGCTCCTCCTGCCTTTAATCATGTCACCACGCATTTTGTAAATACGGTTTGCCTGTTCCCAGAGTTCTTCACTAACGATAGCCGGAACCCTCCCGCCTTCGTCATCTTTATACATCACCCATTCTTCCTCCGGCAGGAACGCCTGCTTTTTTGTGAACATATCAATGACCTTGACCTTATTGCCCACATAATAGCCCTTATACTTGGGATTGGTGATGATGTGCTGGATCACGCCGCGGTCAATCCTGCCGCCCTTATAATTGCGGCAGCCCATCTCATACAGCGCATTTTCAATTTTAGGCGTCGTCATTTCCCCGCCCGCATAGCTTTCAAAGATGAAGCGCACCATTTTCGCCTCTTCCTCGTTGACTGTCAAGCGGCCTTTTTCCTTGTCGTACCCGTATAAATGGGAATTGCCTAAAACCACCCCGTTTTTGATGGCCTGCTTGTGCCCGAATTTTACACGGCTGGACAGCTTGCGTACCTCATCCTGTGCCACACCAGCCATGATGGTCAGGCGGAACTCGCTGTCCTCGTCCAATGTATTGATATTGTCATTCTGGAAAAACACCGCCACTCCATTCGACAGAAGCTTTCTCGTGTAACTGATACTGTCCAGCGTGTTCCTCGCGAAACGTGAAATTTCCTTTGTGACAATATAATCGAATTTCCCCGCAATGGCGTCCTCGACCATCCTGTGGAAATTTTCCCGCTTCTGCGTAGAAATACCGGAAATCCCTTCATCGACATATCCGTCCACATAAGTCCACCTGGGATTAGATTTGATATAATCCTCATAATACTGCGTCTGGTTTTTCAGGGAATTGAGCTGCTCATCCCTTTCACTGCTGACACGGGCGTAATATGTCACCCGCAAGGGAATCTCCCGTATTGGTTTGTTTTTAAGCTCTTCCCTTACCCTGAATATTTCCATATCCATGACCTCCTTTGGAGGCCTGATTTTGTATACGTTTTCATTATACCTGCCCAGCAGATACAGCGCAACAAAATAAAACTTCCAAAATTTCCCTTACCTTTTCTCATACTCTGATTGGATTAACGCCGACATCTTATTTTTCATGGGTTCCGTAATCAGTCCGCGCTCAAATATTTTGTTATTGAGAATGAGCATCGACACATAAATGCCCAAATCTGAAACATTTCCGTTTTTTGTCATCCACATCCCTCCTTGCAAAAAGTATCCCAAAATAAAAAGCCCCTATTCAGAATAAAGGCTTCTTTCATAACTTATTATTTTGTACAATACACAAAACTGTGTGTTATCTTGCTTTACCCAGCTTGTCAAGCTCCACGGAATGCGTCGTGACAACCTTCTTGATGATGTCCACGTCTGCCCTGATGGCTCCAACCTCCTCGGAAAGCTGCTCCATTTTTTCCGGAATCACCCCGACCGATTGGTAGCCCTCCGCAAGAAGTTGGATTCTTTTATTCGTATCATTCTCAAGGGTCGTTTCAATCTTTGCCATACGGGTTTTCATCTCCGTACCCAGCCCGTCAATTTTTGCATTTAAGGCTTCAAACATCTCTTTCACAACCTCAAGAACCTGTTTGGTTTCATCTGTCATGTTTTTGCCTCCTTTGTCCGTTTTTTATCGTCCTTTGATTGTTTTTATTATAGCGGATTGCATGGAATCTGTAAAGTTTATTCAATGGCCAATCCGCAAATAGCAATATTTCCCAGCCGCATTGAACGCAGTATTTTTCGACAACAGGAACAGCACTGGCTGTGCTCACAGGCATCTCACCTCCCCCTTCATGCGGGCCGCCGTCCTTGCGATGTCTGGGACTCGGCGGGTGTATCATTATGGCTCTGTCCAGGTCGTCGCAATGCGCCTTGCCAAAGACGCACGACCGACAATTTTGTTCGCTCCAATCATATGTGACCTCCTGTCATGACCCTCATGGCGTATTGTCGGCGCTGCTTTCCGTTTCCGGCTGGCAGAGTAAAGTATTCCTGTTGCTGGTATGAAATTTCCAAGGTGCAAAGAAGGGGAGAAAAAAGCCCTTCACTTATAAGCCAAAAAAAGGATAGTATTATGACTATTATTTCTAAAATTCCCCGTTTTTAATTAAATTTTAATAATATTTTAATTTAACAAAGCTTTTTTGCTTCATTTTCAAGCTTACCGTACTTATTCCGCCACAATCTTAATAGTATAATTTTGTTTTTTGTTCTGGATACATTTCTTGCCAAATTCCTGTAGTGCCCGTCCTTAAAATATATAATAGTATTCTGCTTTATAATTATTTTTCTTTCTGTAACAAATAGTTAAATTGAACTGGTTAACATTCTCAGGCCACCCTGACCCATGGCATAGTTCAAACGAAAGGCAGATTTTCCCCGTCCAAAAAATAATATTCTTTAGCTCAAGCCAGAGATTCTCTTTTCCCTATACCACGCAGATGCTTCCTGATCCGCTGCACAGAAAAAGGCGCGGACATCCATCCACGCCTTTTCCCAAGGTTAGCTTTCAAACAATTAAGACATATGCATTTTTAAGAGGGGGCGGGTTTCTGCCGCCCCATGTTGAATTATTTATTCAGGTAATTGTAAAGCATCTGCGCGACTTCCGCACGGGTAGCCAGACCCTGAGGGTCGAGCATGCCGCCGCCCTTGCCACTCATCACGCCATTGCTGGTTGCCCAGACAAGCCCGTTCTGCGCATAGCCGCTCACCTTGCCCGCGTCAGCGAAGCCGTCAAGGCTGCCGCCAGCCGCAGGAGAGCCAGCGTAACGGTAAAGCATAACCGCCAGCTGTTCGCGCGTAATATTGTCATTCGGGCCAAATTTGCCATTGCCAAGGCCGCTGACAACGCCGTTTTCTGCCGCCCATGCGATAGCATTTGTGTACCACATGCCTTCTGCTACATCGTTGAAGTCAGAAGCTCCTGCTGCAGCGGGCCGTCCTGCCAGATTATAAAGGATCTGCGCCAGCATTGCCCTCGAAAGGTTGGCATTTGGAGAGAATGTGTTTTCGCCAACACCGCTCATCAGGCTGTTATTGATGGCATAATCCACTGCCTTGTGATACCACAGGCTTGTATTCACATCGGTGAACTTATGCGCGGGGCAGCTGCTGCCGCCGTCGCAGTCCGCCGCAACAGGCGTTTCCTCAACGGGCTCAACGGGTTCCGGAGCCTTATAAGCGATAACGTATTTGGAGAAATGGTCTGTCGTAAAGCTGATATAGCCGCCGGAGCAGTTTGTCCGCATTTCTTCCACAGAACCGTCGTTCGCTACATAAATAACTACAAAGTTTGCAGCTTCTTTACCGGAAGGAACCGTGAAAGGAATCTTTACGGAAACCCTGCCGCCCTTGAAATCTGTAATTGCCTTGCCGCCGTTCAGCGTCAGGTCAAAATGTCCATGGATATCCATATCCTTTACAGCGTCCTTCTGGCTGCTGTTCAGGCCGTTTGCATTGCTCTTTTCCAGTTTCAGTTCGATTGTGCTGCCGCTTGCCTGGTCAGCGATTGCCTCCAGAGCGTCCGCATCAAATTCCACTGTGCCGGAATCCATCTTGATTGCCAGACCGTCTACGTCGTTATCTCCGTCAGCCGCCGCTTTCGCGATATCCTCCAGAGCCGCCGCCGGAAGTTTTACAGTGTCAATATCTTTTTTCAGTGCAGTCAGGTCGATTTCCACAACGCCAGTATCTACGTCGCCGTCCAGAACCTTATTCAGGCCCTCGATTTTGTCGATTGTAGCTGTGGAGCCGGAAACCTTCGCGCTTACTTCTACGCTCTTGTCATCGCCGGAAACGGGTACTGTCACGGAAGAAGAACCGCCGCCGCCACCGCCGCCAGGGGGGCTGAGGCGGCCGGAGCTCCCAATTTTCGCCAAAGACCTTGCGTCCGGCGGGGTTATAGGGTATGATGGAGGAAAAGAGGCGGGGCCGCTGGCGGGAATGATAAGTGCAGTTAATGGATAAAATCATCTATTCCCCCGGTGCGCGGGGGCGGATATAATAGGGCATATCAAGCGAATAACGCTATTTTTATCACCGAAGGGAGAGCAGATCATATGTCTATTTTAGTCAGCGGCGGCGCGGGGTATATCGGCAGCCACACCTGCGTGGAGCTCATTGAGGCGGGCTGCGAGATCATCGTGGCGGACAACCTGTGCAATTCCAGCGAGGAGGCGCTGCGCCGGGTGGAGAAGATCACCGGCAAAAGCGTCCCCTTTGTCAGGACGGAGCTGTGCAATGAGGCGGAGGTGGAGGCGCTGTTCGCCAGCCATCCGGACATTGACGCGGTCATCCACTTTGCCGGGCTCAAGGCCGTGGGCGAGAGCGTTTCAAAGCCCCTGGAGTACTACGCCAACAACCTCATCAGCACCCTCTACCTCCTCCAGGCCATGCGCCGCCACGGGGTGAAGAATTTCGTCTTCTCCTCCTCCGCCACGGTCTACGGCGATCCGGCCAGCGTGCCCATCCGGGAGGACTTCCCCACCGGCGGCACCACCAACCCC
>OFGA01002088.1_pt1 | contig 12784 bp, 14 predicted proteins | sample 1521471 | NCBI WGS metagenome assembly OFGA01 (sample SAMEA3504086, study PRJEB24116) | mouse gut metagenome | biome: mouse gut; feature: mouse-associated habitat; material: faeces | place: Denmark | collected 2011
CCCTGCCGATCCCGCCGCCGCAATGCCACACCATGTAGTAGTTTTTCCAGAACCGCCATCCCCGGCAAGGATAGTTATATTCCCTTTAGGTATGTAGCCAGATATAAGCCACTCGGCTTCTTTTTCCTCCACTTTCTCCATAGATACCAGTTTAGGCAGCTTTATTTCTTTTCCGTCACCATTCAATTTTACACCTCCTAACTGCTACCTCCGGCTTCCTCTGGACTTCAAAAGCCGCTTGCGTTTCAATCTCTTTTAATTCCTCTGGCGTGGCTGTAAATGCGCCGCCCTCTGCCAGAACCGCCAGAACATCCAATAGCCATTTATAACGGTCAGACGGTAAATTCTCGTGGTATGGCTTCAACCTCGTGTATTCTCGGCAATCTGCCGCACATAGAATATCTAACTTGTATTCCGTCTTTTGCAGCTCATTCACACAATACGCCCACAACTCGCTAAACGGCTCAAATATAGCCTTTTCTATGCTTGTCCTATAAATATGCTCCCACCGCTTTAAATCGCCTATCTGCGCCCATAACGCCCGGTAAAAGGATTGCTTGCGTTCTTCTTTACGGCGTTCTTCCTGTTGCTGTAGCTGTATGCGCCGCTGTGTTTCCTGCCTATCCGCTTCCCTTGCGTCCGTCAATCCATAGTAGGCTTGCAGTTCTTTCAGTGCTTGCCATTGGTTACACCCTCGGACATATGCCACAAAAGAGATACAATCTCCGCTATAATTACCGTTGCTAAAATCCGTAAAGCGGTTGCTGTTCGGATAAAGTGCAAGGCTCGCCGTTCGGTCAGTTCCTGCCGGGGATTTCACAAAATATACAGAACCTTTTCTTTTCGGCTCTGCATAAAAGTCAGCGGCTACTCTTTTTATGCCTATCCTGCTTAACTCCTCTTTAGCAAATACAAAATCCGATTTCATATCATCACCGCCTAATATTGCTCAATCGCCCTATCAAGCACCTCAACATCAATGCGAACTGACCTTCCGAAACGTCTAATTGCATTTTCATTATCTGCAATCTTCATTAAAGTACCCCTGCTTATTTTGTAACGCTCCATTGCTTGAGGAATCGTAGCAAGTTTTATCACTTCGTTAGAAAAATTCGATTTATACATGTTCATGCCTCTCTTTCATTGCAGTTTTATGTATGTTTTACTTTGTTCTTCTTTACATTTCTAATTGTATATGATAAAATTAGGCAAAACAATTCCTAAAACTATGCATATTTCGGAGGTGATTTATTTGAAAAACGGCAAAACAATTCCTATAATTGATGAAAACAAAAGAAACTCTGGAAATACTAGGAAAACCGATTTTCCTAAAATGCGTGAGAGATTAGAAAAACTTAGAAAAGAAAACGGATATACACAAGAACAGGTTGCAAAAAAAATAGCTTGTTGCCCTCGTGCTTATCGTTCTTGGATAACAGGTAAATATGATGCAAAGACAAACACACAACAATACGCTGTTCCATCACTTGAAAATTTAATAAACTTATCGGCTTTATATAATGTTTCTATTGATTATATAACTGGCAATTCCGACTATACAAAAATTGGGAATAAAGAAATGTCACAAAAAACTGGATTATCTAATGATTCAATAGATGCTTTGCATATGCTCCATACACCTGTTGACCCTTCCGCTACGGATTCTCAACAAACAGGGCGTTATGATATTATTGCGTTAAACCTTATTTTAGAAGATTTCTATAACAATGCTAAAAATACAGAAGATTATCAAAAATATTCACGATTGACAGATACCCTGTTAAACCAAATAGGACGCTATATAGATTCAGATTCCTCAAATTTTGGTACTACAACACCTGTTTTTCGTCAAAATGAAAATACATTCTTGTTCTCACAGGGAGAAGTCGCAGAAGAAATATTTAAAACTCAAATATATGAATCCCTTAAACAATTAAAAGAAAAATATTCTCTTGATATTATCTTTAAAAGAAAAGAGAATTTAGAATATTTTGACAGATATTTTAAATCATATGTTAATGATTTAAATACTGAAAACCGATAAACATAACACATCAACCCAAAAAAAAGACTACCAACAATCGCTGATAGTCTTTTTTCCCTCTACACGGTTTTACACATTACGAAATCCAATCCGTGTAAAGTCCGTGTAAAATCACTATATAATCTTCATCTAACATTCAAAAAATGCTTTATTTATGCGGTTTTCAAGTCTTTTTATTTATCAAGGCTTTTCATCGTCGGGAACAATAAAACGTCCCTTATTGCAGGAGAATTTGTTAACAGCATCACCAGCCTATCAATACCATATCCGATACCACCGGTAGGCGGCATCCCGATCTCCAGTGCATTCATGAAATCCTCGTCCGTTGTATTTGCTTCCTCATCCCCTGCTGCCAGCGCCGCTTCCTGTGCCTTAAAGCGCTCCCTCTGGTCAATGGGGTCATTCAGTTCGGAATAAGCGTTACACATCTCCCGCCCGGTGATAAACAACTCAAACCGCTCCACATACTCCGGCTTGTCCGGCTTTCTCTTGGTAAGAGGAGAAATCTCTACCGGATGGTCCATCACAAAGGGAGGCTGCACCAGATGTTCCTCCACAAACTCCTCAAAGAACAGGTTCAGAATATCGCCCTTGGTATGACGGTCCTCATAGTGGACTTCCTTCTCATCTGCCAGCTTCTTAGCAGCTTCCGTGTCAGCTACCTGGTCAAAATCAATGCCTGTATACTTCTTTACCGCCTCGATCATGGTCATCCGTTCAAAAGGCTTCCCAAGATCAATCATATACTCACCATAAGGCACCGTTGTTGTTCCGCATACTTCCTCTGCCACGTAGCGGAACATGTTTTCCGTCAGATCCATCATCCCGTTATAGTCAGTGTATGCCTGATACAGCTCCATCAGGGTAAATTCCGGGTTATGCCTGGTGTCAAGGCCTTCGTTGCGGAATACGCGCCCAATCTCATAAACACGCTCAAGACCGCCCACGATCAGCCGCTTTAAGTATAATTCCAAAGAGATCCGAAGCTTCACATCCTCATCCAGGGCATTAAAGTGAGTTTCAAAAGGCCTTGCGGCCGCACCGCCTGCGTTAGATACCAGCATAGGCGTTTCCACTTCCATAAAATCCTGCTCATCTAAATAGCGCCGGATAGCGGATATGATCTTTGACCTCTTGACAAAGGTTTCTTTCACTTCCTCGTTCATGATAAGATCCGTGTATCTTTGGCGGTAACGGATATCCGTATTGGTCAGCCCGTGGTACTTTTCCGGAAGAATCTGCAGACTCTTGGAAAGCAAAGTCACCCTGGACGCATGGATAGAAATCTCTCCTGTCTTGGTCTTAAACACCTCGCCGGTAATGCCTACGATATCCCCTACATCGTATTTCTTAAAATCAGCATAAGCTTCTTCCCCTAAGCTGTCTTTTGCCACATAAGACTGGATATTTCCTTTCAGATCCTGGACATTGCAAAAAGATGCCTTGCCCATCACGCGCTTCTGCATGATACGGCCGGCCACCGATACCACCTGGCCTTCCATCCGGTCAAAGTTCTCTTTGATATCCCTGCTATGCGCCGTTACGTCATATTTCGTGATCTGGAAGGGATCCTTGCCCGCTTCCTGCAATGCCGCAAGCTTTTCCCTTTTGATCTTCAAAAGCTGGTTAATGTCCTGTTCCTTTTCTACCTTATTGTTCTGCGGTTGATTATTCTGCCCGTTAGCCACGTCATACACTCCTTATCTTTCCTTAGTTAGAACGCTGGATCTCCAAAACTTCATAGCGGAGAACGCCCGCCTGTGTTTCCACTTCCACAACATCGCCGCACTTTGCGCCGATCAGTGCCTTCCCAACCGGCGATTCATTGGAAATTTTCCCTTTCAAACTGTTTGCCTCCGTGGAACCGACAATTTTATATTCCAAATCCTCGTTATACTCTAAATCACGAATTTTTACACAACATCCAATATTGATCTTATCAAGGTCAACCTCATCCTCAACAACTACCTCAGCGTTTTTCAGGATTTTTTCCAATTCGTCAATCCTTGCCTCGATATCCCGCTGCTCATCCTTGGCTGCGTCATATTCAGCATTTTCGGACAGATCCCCCTGTTCCCTTGCTTCTTTGATCTTTTGTGCGACTTCCTGCCTTTTTACTACCTTAAGTTCATGAAGCTCGTCTTCATACTTCCGGAGCCCTTCATAGGTAAGTATGTTTTTCTTCTCTTCCATTGCTTTTCGCCTTTCCACCCATATTTTGTTCCTTTAATTAAGGAAATCATCCTAATTAACTTCCGTATTATACCCATTTTTTACTGTAGTGTCAAGGAAATTCCATACCAGATTACGATTCACACATTTTGCCGCCGTATCTCCACTCTGGCCCTCCCTTCTAAGATCCAGCCAGACTATCTTAGGATCCGGCTTTCTTACTTCCGTCAGGATCAACCCGAACTCGTCCGCCAATACTTCTTTCAGCCTGGAGCAGTTTTCACTTTCCTCCCCGTAGTAGTACGCTCTTCTCATCCTTGGCAGGTAAGGGTACAATAATTCCATTGCCTGCTCCCCATAATAATCCCCTTCTTCCGGCAAAGACAGGCATATCCGGTCAAAGGGCCTTTGCTGGTAAAGGCACACTGCCCATAGCTCCAATGGCAGCTCCCAATTCCCCGCTCCAAGTCCGGGGCTTACAATCTGCTCCCGGCATCCATATGCCTGCCCCGCTTTTGCCAACGTCTTTTCCAGGATCCGCTCCGCCGTTGCCGCCTTAAAGCCCCGTTCTCCGAAAAGCCCCTTTTCAAACCGTGGCATCAGGGCAAAATAAACTTGCAGCCGGGAAGTTACCGTCCTTCCTTCGTAGGAAAGAAAGGGGAAACCACGCCCCGACTTTTTAATAGGGAGCCCCTTGGCAAGCAGGATGCGTTTCTTTTCCCTTCCCTCCAACGCAGCCCCGATATAAAAAATGTTTTTTTCTTCCCTTTCCATAACAGTCCGCCTGCATATCCTTACCCTTTGGCAAAGGATATGCAGGCGGATGGCTTCCTATTCTAAAAATAACCACATTACCTGTTAAAAATATGCTGCACTGCCGTCTCTAACTGCGCAAAGGATTCCATTTCGTTGATCCTCCGTCGCAGCGCCGCGGAATTAGGATAGCCTGCCGTATACCATGCGATATGCTTGCGCATTTCCCTCACCGCCGTGTACTCCCCCTTTAATTCCAGTTCCATTTTTGCATGGCAAAGAATCACTTCCTTCATTTCCTCCGGCGTTTTGGATTCCGCCTTCTCCCCGGTTTCCAGATAATGTAAAATCTCCCTGAATATCCATGGGTTTCCCCTTGCGGCCCTTCCCACCATAATCCCGTCACAGCCGGTTTCAGAAAGCATCATTTTTGCGGACAGACCATCTGTCACATCCCCGTTCCCAATCACCGGGATGCGGACCGCTTCTTTTACCTGCCGGATGATATCCCAGTCCGCCTGCCCGCTATAGTACTGCTCTCTGGTCCTGCCGTGCACTGCCACTGCCGCCGCACCGCAGTCCTCCGCTATTTTAGCCATTTCCACTGCATTGGCATCCTTTTCCAAAAAGCCTTTCCGAATCTTCACTGTCACCGGCTTTTTGACCGCCTTCACTGTTTTGGAGATAATCTCCGCCGCCAGCTTCGGGTTCTTCATCAGCGCTGAACCTTCCCCGTTATTTACCACCTTTGGCACCGGACATCCCATATTGATATCCAATATCGAAAAGGGCCTCTCCTCGATCCGCTTTGCCATCTCGCTTATGATCACCGGGTCCGACCCGAAAAGCTGCAAAGACACAGGCCCTTCATCGGGATGGATCTCCATCAGTTCTTCCGTATTTCTGTTATTATAATAAATCGCCTTGGCGCTGATCATCTCCATGCATACCAGCCCTGCTCCTTTTTGTCTGCACAGCAAACGAAATGGCAGGTCTGTCACACCTGCCATAGGGGCTAATAGTAACCGGTTATCAAGCGCCACAGGACCAATCCGCAACTGTCCATTCTGGTCTGCCATTATCCTTCCAGCCTTTCCGTTTCTTCTGCTTCCTGCGAATCCAAAAGCTCCCCGGGATTCTCATGGAGAATAAATACCCGGTAGTAAAGGCGCAGAGATTCAAACATTTCCTGCCTTTTCCGGCGCACCTCATTTACTAACAGTCCACTGCCAATCTCGTCATACAAGAAATCATCCTCAGCATATTCGGTACGCATAGACACATTTCCATCTTCTTCAAATTCAATGGTAAAAATTCCTCCGATCTCCTCCGTAAAAAGCACACAGATAATGTGGAGCTCTTCCTTAATAGAATCGGGTATCCCTGAAAATTTCTCATTAAAATAATATTTCTTTTCGTAGGCATTTGCTCCGCAAAGTACTGTCATTCCAAACTTCTCCCTGTTACAAGGTAGCTGCCATCACTGCCTTGATGGTGTGCATCCGGTTTTCCGCTTCTTCAAATACCACTGACTGTGCTGACTCAAATACTTCATCCGTCACTTCCATCTCCGAAACGCCAAACCGCTCGTTCATCTCTTTGCCAATCTTTGTTTTCAGATCATGGAAGGCAGGCAGACAGTGCATAAAGATGGCGTCCTTTCCGGCATTTTCCATTACTTTTGCGTTCACCTGATACGGGGAAAGTTCCCTGATCCGCTCTTCCCACACCTGAGAAGGTTCCCCCATGGAAACCCACACATCCGTATAGATCACATCAGCGCCCTTGGTTCCTTCCTCCACATTTTCCGTCAGCGTAATGCTCCCGCCGGAACTCTGCGCCATTTTCCGGCACTTTTCTACCAGCGTTTCATCCGGGAAATACTTAGATGTGGTACATGCGGTAAAATGCATGCCCAGCTTAGCACAGACCACCATCAAAGAATTGCCCATGTTATAACGGGCATCTCCCATATAAGTCAGTCTCACTCCCCGGATCCGCCCTAACTTTTCACGGATCGTCAAAAGGTCTGCCAGCATCTGGGTAGGATGAAATTCATTGGTCAGCCCGTTCCATACCGGAACCCCGGCATATTTTGCCAGTTCTTCCACGATATCCTGCCCATATCCCCTGTACTCGATCCCTTCAAACATACTTCCTAAAACCCTGGCTGTGTCCGCAATACTCTCCTTCTTACCAATCTGGGATGCGGAAGGATCCAGATAGGTGGTCTCCATCCCCAGGTCATGAGCTGCCACCTCAAAGGAACATCTGGTCCTTGTGCTGGTCTTTTCAAAGATCAGCGCCACATTTTTGCCCTGATGCATCTCCTTTGTCAAAATCCCTTTTTTCTTTTTATCCTTAAGCTCCGCCGCAAGATCCACCAGATAAAGAATCTCTTCCGGTGAAAAATCCAAAAGCTTCAAAAAACTCCTGCCCTTTAAATCCATGACGATACCCATGCCTTTCCCACATGAGCCTCTCCCATGCGGGAACAAGCCCATCTTCCTGTTTATTTATCGCTGATCAGTTCCTTTACGGATGCGGCCAGGCCTGCCATCCCCTGAATCTCAGAAGGGATGATGATCTTGGTAGCCTTGCCGTCCGCTGCCTTTTCAAAAGCTTCCAGACTCTTAAGCCTTAACACTGCCTCATCAGCTCCCGCTTCCCGGATCATTCTAAGACCGTCTGCGGTTGCCTTTTGTACCTTTAAGATTGCCTCTGCTTCACCTTCCGCTTCCCGGATCATCTTCTCCTTTTGTGCTTCCGCGCGCAGGATGGCAGATCTCTTTTCTGCCTCCGCTTCCAGGATAGCCGCTTCTTTCTTACCTTCCGCTACCGTTACGCTTGCCTTCTTCTCCCCTTCCGCACGGGTAACCGCCTCACGCCGTTCACGTTCCGCCTTCATCTGGCGCTCCATGGCATTTTGGATCTCCGCCGGCGGAATGATGTTTTTCAGTTCCACACGGTTCACCTTGATTCCCCAGGGATCCGTCGCCTCATCCAAAGAAGCCCTCATCTTGGTGTTGATGGTCTCTCTGGAGGTCAGTGTCTGATCCAGCTCCAGATCGCCGATAATATTACGCAGAGTGGTCGCCGTCAGGTTTTCAATTGCCATGATAGGGTTTTCCACGCCGTATGCAAACAGCTTCGGATCCGTAATCTGAAAGAACACCACCGTGTCGATCCGCATGGTCACATTATCTTTGGTGATCACCGGCTGAGGCGCAAAATCCACCACCTGCTCCTTTAAATTGATCTTCTTTGCCACCTTATCAATCAGGGGCATTTTAATATGAAACCCAACTGACCAGGTTCCCTGATAAGCGCCTAACCGTTCCACAACATAGGCATACGCCTGAGGTACAATCTTCACGCAGGATGCCAGCACAACCAATATGACCGCAAATAAAACAAGAATTACATATATCATATATTCCTTACCTTTCCGGGGTAACCCCTTACAACTGATTCTTCTTTTCCTCCACGATCAGCTTTACACCGCTGATCGACTTGATGACCACCACAGCCCCTACCGGCAGGGTAACATGGTCGTCCGTGGTCCGTGCCGTCCATTCTTTCCCTTCCACAGTCACCTGCCCGATGCCCTGAAGATTGTCAATCTCACTGATCACGATTGCCTGTTTCCCCACATAGCTCTCCGCATTGGTCTTCACCCTGTCCTTGTTAAAATACTTGACCGCAACAGGCCTTGTAAAAAACAGCAGAACAAATGATACCGCAAGGAACAGGACACATTGCAGCCAGATTGGCGCCCCAAGCGCCGAGCAGACCGCCGCGATCACCGCGCCGCCTGCGAACCAGACGCTGGTAAGTCCCATGGAAACGATTTCCAGAGCAATGCAGGCAACAAAAATAATCAACCATAATGTGGTAAAATTCATATTGCCCTCCTTTATCATCATAGTGTGATGCTTTACAAATATTTTACTACACAAAAAGAGATGGTGCAACAAAAGATAAATTCCCGTTTAGTTGGGTTAAAGGGGGGATCTAAATGCCCGAAAGGAATGAGATAAAAATCTATGCGCCAGCTGTGCTGACGATTACCACGCTCGATACCGCTGTCTTCGAAATCGGCGCGTTCGCGAAATGGTTCCTTAAGATTTTTATCCCTCATCCCGGCGGTATTATTTGCCATGTAACCCAACGAAACAGTTCAGCCCGCGCCCATAAAAAGATAGCATACGGGAAACCCCATACGCTATCTTTTTACACACTTTTAAGTTTTACCGCACACTACCAGAAAACATGGTCTCCCAGCACAAACCCTTCTCTTTTTCCTGCCCGCCTGAAATGAGTAGCGCCGCCAACCGTAGTCTCCCCGTTAATGGCAGCCTGTGCCGCCTGCATGCACAGATCCGGAACTTTCCCCTCATAAACTCTGGCTACCTTTCCTGTCATGGCAGGGGTAAACTGCCCGGAAGCATAGATTACAGAGTGTATGGTATTAGGATAAGCGCCGCTTTTTACGCGGTTCATGACCACCGCGCCAACGCCTACCATGCCGTCATAGGACTGGTTTCCTGCTTCACAGTAGATCAAAGCTCCTAATAACCGCAGCTCGTCGGCATCCGCCGAAACTGCCCCGCGGTTTGCCTTGCGCTTACGTTCCGCCTCCTCACGCTCCCTAACCCGGATCACATCTATGGTCTCTCCTTCGTCAATGTGGAATTTCACATTGATATAATCAGAATCCACATAACCGATCTCATCATTGTATTCCACGCTGATCCACCGATCATCCACCGTTTCGATAAATTCTAATGTATCTTCATAAGCAATAAAGCCGTAGACATCCGCCTGGTCATCCGGCTCCATCCTGACCCTGACAGCCTCCGCATCCAACGTCACGATCCAGTTGCCCACATCCTCCGCCATTTCCTTGGCGTCCTCGCCAAACAAAAGATACTCATCCTTCGCCCAGCCAATCAGATTCCCTGACTGCAGTTTGGTCCAGCCGTCTTTCCTCTCAAGAATCGTGCCGCCGCAGTCCTTATAAAGCATTCCTACCTTGTCGGCCTCTTCATTGGCCTCGCTTCTCACATTCAGGGCATTCTGTACATTGGCCATGACCAGCCTGATTTCCTTCTCCTGCTCCTCTTCTGCCGTAAGGTCAAGATTCAGTTCCCTTGCCTTGGCATTGACTATGTCGGCAGAACCGGATATACCGGGATTGAGTATGGCTGTCACGCCTCCACGCAACTGTTCCAGACTGTCCTCCTCATTGGCCCTGACGGCAATGCCTGACTGCAAAACTATTGACAGTGATAACAAAAGCCCTGTCACTGTAGTAAACAGCTTCCTGCACTTTGTCATTTTCTTTCCCTCCATGTAACAAATCGATTCCTTTGCAAAAAAGATGCCACTTCTTAATAAAGTTATTACAAAGTTATTAAATTTGTTACAATACATCATAGCAGATGTTAAAAGAAATGTCAAGTTTTCTCTTAAATGTTACATTTTAATGCATTTTATAAAAGTTTGTTTTTCTTCTTATTTATAAATAACTCCTCCTTTCCGGCCACCGGTTTTCAAAATTCCGGAAAAAGATATTTAATTCCGTGAAAAGATATTGCATTCACTGACAATAACAGGTAAAATAAGAAATTGAGCAAAATATTACCAAAAAGGAGGCAGCCGCTGCGGCCCCCCGCCGCGGCAGAGAAAAATGAAAAAGATACAGACAAAAATCATGATCCTGGTCATCCTTGCGACACTGGGAGTCTCCGTCATCAATGTGGCAATGAGCACGGTAATTTCGCGGGATTCCACCACCTCGGCGCTGGAACAGACCCTGACCGAGACCACAAAACTGGCAGCCCTGGCGGCCCAGAACATGATATCCACCTATACCCTGACAGTGGCGGAGATTGCATCCTCCCCGCTCCTCTCTTCCCAGGAACTGACTCCTGACCAGAAACAGGAATTTATACAGACAAAAGTGGACGCTTATTATATGCGTTTCGGAGGCATGACTGACGCAAACGGCCATGACCCGGTCCATGATACCGATGTTTCCGGGGAACCTTTTTTCCAGGCTGCCCTGGAAGGAAACACTTATATGTCCACCCCCTATAAAGAGGGCGATGAAATGTTTCTGGTGGTATCCGCGCCCGTGAGGGCCGGAAACCAGGTTGAAGGTGTCGTATATTTCCAGTGTGATACCAATCTGCTGCAGTCCATCATAAATGAAATTCAGATTGGCGAAAATGGTGATGCCTACATTCTTGATAAGGAAGGCACTACCATCGCCGCCCTGGAAACAGAGGAAGTCTACAGCCAGGAAAACCTCATACAGGATATGGCCTCTGCCCCCGACGATCAATACATACAACAGCTGGGCGCCATTGAGAAAAAAATGGTGGCAGGGGAAAGCGGCGTCGGAAGGTATACCTATTCCGGGGACAATTCCGATTACATCCAGGGCTATGCTCCCATCCCCGGCACGGATGGCTGGAGTGTGGGCGTGACCATAAGCGAGGATGAATTCCTGCATTATGCATATGTGGGCAACAATGTCCAGCTTGTCATCAGCGCGGTTCTCTGTGTCATTGTAATACTGATCTCCGGATTCGTGTGCCGTTCCATCACAGGTCCTATTGTCAAATGTGCAAACCGTCTCCACAGCCTCTCCGAAGGTGATTTGAAAAGTCCGCTTCCAAAGGTGGCCACACGGGACGAGACCCGCATTTTGTCAGATTCCGCCACTCACCTGGTAGAAAATTTCAGGGTCATGCTGGACGAAATCGGCACCATCCTGGGCAATATTGCCGACGGCAATCTGACTTCGGAAAGTGTGAAGGGGCATTACCCCGGCGACTTTAGTTCATTGCAGGAGAATCTGGAAATCATCGGTGACAAGCTGAACCGGACCCTGGGAGGCATAGCGGAAGCCACTGCCCACGTATCCGGCAGCTCTGCCCAGGTGGCCGCTTCCAGTACCGCACTTTCCCAGGGTTCCACTGAGCAGGCCAGCGCCGTAGTGCAGCTCTCCTCCACTCTGTCCGACATGGATCAGGAAGCGAAAAAAACTGCCCTCCTGTCCGCCCAGACAAAAGAGGCCGTGGACAGCGCCCAGGAACAGCTCAAGGAAAGCAGGAAACAGATTGATGGCCTGAATAAGGCCATGGAGCTGATCACTTCCACCTCCAACGAGATCAAACATATTATAGACACCATTGAAGATATCGCCCTTCAGACAAATATTCTGGCGCTCAACGCTTCCGTGGAGGCCGCCAGGGCCGGCGCCGCAGGCAAGGGATTCGCCGTAGTGGCAAACGAAGTGCGGGAACTGGCGTCCAAGTCCGATGAAGCCACCAAGGCAACCATGGAGCTGATCCATCGCTCCATTGAGGCCGTCAGCACCGGCAGGGAATCCGTCCGTGAGGTCACTGCCTCCGTATCCCAGGTGGTTGCGCTGGCAGGCCAGGCCGCGGAGCAGATGGACGTGATGGCCTGCGCGGTGGAACGGCAGACCAGTTCCATTGACCAGGTCAGCATGGCAGTGAACCAGATTTCCGAGGTGGTACAGTCCAATTCCGCAACGGCCCAGGAAAGCGCCGCAACCAGTGAGGAACTTTCCGAACAGGCCGTGGTGCTGGACCATCTGGTATCCGGCTTCACATTGCGCAAAAGCAGGTAGGATGATATCTCCTCTACTACTCACCGCACGGGGTGCGGGCAGCTTTCGCTGCTGATTTCCTTACGCGCCCCTGCGCAATCGAGTAGGGGACGCTCTTCTCCTCTACTCGCCGCGCGGGGCACATGTTGCTTCAGCAACTATTTTCCTTA
>OFGA01002094.1_pt1 | contig 12751 bp, 14 predicted proteins | sample 1521471 | NCBI WGS metagenome assembly OFGA01 (sample SAMEA3504086, study PRJEB24116) | mouse gut metagenome | biome: mouse gut; feature: mouse-associated habitat; material: faeces | place: Denmark | collected 2011
GGTTATTATGGGCGGTGGGCGCGGCATTTCCCGCCATGAGAACCTGATCTATGACTGACTTTGGAACCGGTGTCTGCCTGAAACGACGCACAGAATACCGCTTCACCGCTAATTCCTGAAAATTCATTGACAAGTCTCTCCTTTCGCTTCCCCTTCAAAGTGTACTGTCTGCCACAAAGGTTTCATATGCCCTGATCCCCTTGTCTCTCATACAAAAATCATAGATACCGCTGTTGATTAACCGAATGGGATAGAACATGGCTTCGGCAATTGATATTCTATAGTCATCCATGAACATCTCATAGGAATAGCCTTCCACATTCTGGCATAAGCATTCGTAATAATGGTCAAGAAGCGGTTTCGAACGCTCTTTATCCGGCTCAATGTGGAGAGCCATGAACATTGCCAGATCTTCCGTACACAGCCCTATACGGACAGCTTCCATGTCAATCATCTTAACGGATGTACCGGGAAATTTCCAATCAAGCAGGGGAATGCTCTTCTCCCCTACCAGCCGCGCGGGGCGCGTGCAGCTTTTGCTGCTGATTTCCTCACGCGCCCCTGCGCATAAAAAAAGATTTCCCGGATGTAAATCCCCATGTATTATCGTAATATTTTTCACTCTATGAAATCTTTCTTCTACCATGGAAATATATTTTTGCTTTAAAAACCGGACAGCATCCTCAAAATATTGAAGTGCATCCGCATGGATCGTATTTCTTAATCCGTTCCAAACCTTTGGAATCCTGCCCATCTCCTCCTTCTCCCGATATGCAAGAAAATCCTGCTCCATTCCATTTATATGGGCAAGCAGACTTTCTCTCGACCCATGCCTTATGTCCAGTCCTATTTTCATAAAAGCATCTTCACTTTCCCAAAAAGCAGCATGCACTTGTGCAATTTCTTTCAGCATGACACCATATTGATTTCTGAATAATGCCCCGATCTCGCTATCCTCATCAAAACAGATTCCCTGAACGCTGTCCGTCACCTCATCCATGAGAAGAATTTTTTTATCAAAATCAATACAATATACCTGTGGAACTGCCAATACATACCGGCTGAACAATTCGTATCCCAGAAGTTCTTTATCATCGCTGTAATATACTTTTTCCACCAACCGGAGTTCCTGCTGGGGCGTTGTCACTGTAATATATGTGCTTACATATCTTTTATGCGCTTCCGGCATTTTTCTTGTGATCTGCCAGTTTCCGAGATTAGGATGAACCCTGCGGACAGCCTCAATGATTGCGGCATCATTCAGACCAATGCTTTCTTCAGGCTTTGCACTGCCTAACTGTTGAATGATATAGTCGGCAATGTTCCTTGCCTGCAAGTCCATCCTGTCTAATTTCTTTTCCTCAATTTCCGGGTCGAATAAATACGCCGGCATCATGATCTCGTCAATAGAACACTGGAATATCTGTGCCAGAACCGGCAATAGAGATGTGTCGGGCATGGTATGTCCGTTTTCCCATTTGCTGATGGCCTGCGATGATATGCCAAGTAAGCCCGCAAGTTTTTCCTGGGACATTCCGTTTTGCCTTCTCAGAAAGGCAATTCTTTTTCCAAACTTTTTTACATCAAGCATGTCTGTCTCCTTCATCTGTACCCTCAGTGGACAATCTGTATACAAATCTTATTATAACAAAACCTCTGCCAAAAAACATACCCAAAACAGCAACATGCCTTAACTTACGGTTTATTATTCAAAAGCGCCTTTCTGACAGAATTCCCATCCACGAAACGGCATGGAAACAACCAGGAAAATGCATTCATTTTAACACCATAATATGCCTGTGTCCGGCCCTGCCCGGGGCTTCTGGATAATCCCGCCCCCGGCCTCTCGCCTCCTGCCATTTCGCTCTGGAAATAGGCCGTAGATTGTGGTAAAATACTAATATCCGGACCGGGGCTATAAGAATGATCTGACACCGGCCTTAACGGGGTTCTTACATATACAAGGAATGGAATATCCGGAAATTTCAGAGATTGTCTGCAAAGAAAAAAGAGAGAGAGCAGGAATGACTTTTTAAACAGGCTTTCAGACACCGGAGGACAAGATTTTGAAAAGACCAACGGACGATATTGCAAACTGGCGATTGCAGCAAGAGAATACATCAAAACCGTTTCCGTATGTTTTCCCACAGATGCCGCCCCGTTTCCGGCGATGCTGTGCCTTTGCGAGAGCGGTATTTCTGCTACAACGGGGATGTTTTGCCGTTTTTTGCCTGGGTGGTATGGTACTGTTCGTTCCCCTGATGATTTTGGGACAAGACATGGAACTGAGTGCCCTGACAAATAACCATCCGCTCCTGGCATTTCCCATTGTGACAGTTACGGTCTCTCTCCTGCTCTCTTTCCTGGCTGTGCCGCTGGGATTTACTCCAAAACTTTTTTGGCGGTGTCCTTGCTGCGGGCATCCGTTTCCGTATTATGTCCCAACACGCGGGGACAACCTGAAAGAAAAGGAATGTTTCCTGAACATCAGGGGAAAGCATATCAGGTATACGAAACTAAAATTCTGCCCACTGATCATTCCGTCTGTCTGCCCGGAGTGCAAGTGCAAGTTTTTTGATATGGCTGATGACTTCCTCAACTGATCCTGGCAGATCAAAAGTTCAGACGCTAAATATTCCATTTTCATCCGTTCCGCCTGCCCAGACCCGGACCACTTCCTTCCTGACCAGGGCATACAAAACAAGAGTCCCCTGCACGGGAACTCCTGCTGTATGCCGCCTTTTTCATCTTTTAGAACTGCCCTATTCCTTACTCTTTCTCAAAAGGCATAGTATCGTCACTGTCCAGGTAAACCACATCTTTCCCCAATGGTGAATCTTTGGCCGGGATATATGTCAGATAATGCATTTCATAACCTGCGCTTTCCGGATTATATATTGCAAAGTAAAGCGTATCCTCGATCAGCATTCTGGGCTGTGCGTAATCGTCCCGGAGAAGATCATTGCCCCGCCATGATTCTTCTATTGAGAAACTATTATACTCCACATTTCCAATATCCAGTATATACCCGTTTTCCACATAATGGCCTTCTAATTCAAAAGACAGATCGCAGTAATATGATCCGGCAAAATCGTCAATTCCGATTCCAGATGCCGTAGGGTTGTCATGATATTCCATAAAACAAACGATGTCAAAATTGCATATAACATATGAGTCGTTATCCGCATGATATTCGAGTATCGGGGTATTCATATCATCATATATCCCATATAAATCGTTCCCATAGAATTCGGAATAATATCCGGAGTCATCCGTCCATCCCCAGTAGTACTCCAGATACCATTCATCCATTGGCGCCTGGATGGACATCAGTCTTCCCCTGTCATCTGTGATGGATTCCATGATCATGCTCCCGTCATCCGGATTTACATAAAAGATGCCATACCATTCATATGCCGTATCATATCCCTCTGCCATGTCCAATTCATATTTGAGATACTTACTGCTGCCTATTCCGTCATCCACAGCCTCTTCCATGAAGCGTATCCTGATATTGTGCGACAGCGGGAATCTCTCAAACCAGTCAATCATATACTGTAAAGCCGCTTCTTTATCATAAACATCATAAGGAACCATTTCTTCCATTGCCTGAGCCTCAGCAATGGTATAGGTATTCATCACGGCATCGAATATGGACTCATATCTGTCATATAACGCCTCCTGTACTACACAAGTAACGGCATATACATAGGAATCCCGGATATAAAAATACTGTATCGAGGTTACCCGAACTCCATTCTCATTAACAAAAGCGCATTTCAGTCTTCTCGTTGGATATCCGTCCAGCACTGTGTCAGATAAATCCATTATTTCTACATCACTGATACCCTCCACATAAGCATATGTTTCCTCAAAATCTGTCTTCGTAACCGCAAAAAAAGATCCATCATCAATGTCTTTGGACACAGCAATAGATGCATAAACGCCAAGTCCGCCTGTACGCGACACAGATACAAATACATCAGAATCAGTCTCTTCAACGCTGTCTATTTCCCAGTCATGGGGATACATGAAAGAAAAACCTTCCTCTTGATTTACATAAGTTTCAGTGAGATCAGCATATTCAGCCTGTTCCTCTGCATCCTGTTTTTCTCCCCCTTCTGTCTGCTGCCATTCTGTTTTCCTGTCACTGTAATCATAATCATTATCTCTCGAATATGCGTTACTCTGAAGCGTGAAGATAAGCGCAATAACACATAACACTATCTCAACCGCATTCAAAATACCGCTTATAAACAGAAATACTTTTGAAGGGGATTCCAGTTCAAAATTTAAATATTTGTTGACATACTTTCTGACTGCGCATCTCTCTCTGTGAACAAGATAAATGATAAAAAACCAGATGATACACTCAATCAGACAACACATGGTCAATGGAAGATAGTACTCTCCTTCGAAAAACAAATTCAGGAAAACGCCATCACATATCATGAACGGGAATAGTATAAATAAGATAAATGGCCAGTGCCACCCCTCCTCCAACTTTTGAATATGTAAGTTCGGAATATAATGCCTCTCTAAAAGTCCATTTATGGAAATAACGCTGACAGTCCTCTTCCCAAATCCTACTTTTTTTAAACGGATTTTTTTGATTTGGGGACACTCTGACGCATTTTCTGACAGAAACTTACATACATCCTGCATCTTTGATGTTGTATCAGTGGCATTTGCACTGGCTGTATTGGTATCGATTACATTTGCATTGGCTGTATGGGTATCAGTCACATTTGCTTCGGTTGCATGGGTATCGATTACATTTGCATTGGCTGTATGAGTATCAGTCACCTTTGCTTCTTCCGCATTTGACGGAGTTACACTCCTCAGCTTTGCACCGCATCTCGTGCAAAAAACTGCTCCCTCTACTGCTTCTGCACCACATTTTGTACAAAACATTTTTCCCTCCTTATCATAGCATGCACTCTGTAATTATCCTACAATAGCTGATATATTCTTTTACCACTGTACTTTCCACGTATCCATGTAATACCTTTCTGCTATATAAACAGTTTCTACACATCAGATATCTTTCCTTCGCGATAGCTTAGACTTTCGATTTTGAATTTCTTTTTGAAATTTCTTCTTTGTTCGCAAAACGGGTAGAAACAAAATAAGCTCTCCAATGACCACAAGGACGATTCCGCCTATAAATAGCCTCGTGACAGATGACATGACAGCAATGGCGGAGGCGTGGGCTTCGGCTGATACCATTGTACCCGAATGCTGCGGCATCACAAAACCTGCCAGGAAAAACCCGGCCACGCCCAGCACAGCACACGCAATACCAAATAAGACATTAAAAGAAACTTTTCCTCTTTGGGAAGGTTTTGTCACAGCCTGAGGCTGTAGACAGACAATGTCCCGCTTGTTATATACTCCCCATATATAATTTAAATAAATGGGTGAAGTATCTTCCGTTGCGCGAATCCAGATACGAACCGAAGCATCTCCTTTAAAGCCAATTTGAATACAATGCTCCCCAGGTTTGATTCGGTATGTTTCTTTCTGTCCATTTGACAGCTCGTCTATCGGAATATCATCTATAAACAGGGGAAATTTAACTTTTGACAAGGACTGTGTCTGTATTTTACATTCAGGATTTTCAGGGATTTTTGCTCCGCAATTTGCGCAGAAAGCTGCATCTTCATTCACTTTGTTACCACATTTAAAACAGAACATAATAAGTTCCTCTTATATTTTCATTAAAATTTTTACAAAATATTGAATCACCATACAATACAGTGTTGTCAAAGAACAGCCGCCAACGACCCCTGTTATAAGCCGCCTTAGATTGGTTGAACTACATATACCGATATATTGAATAAACCAGTCCGCAAACATCACTGCGCAGCCCATGACATAAAATTCTGATGGCAGTCTATAAATAAAGAACATCCCATAGGCCAATATATTACCAATCATCACACCTGTACATCTTGCACATACAGGACATTGCTTTCCTCTTATAAAGAAACTTCGTTCCGGTAGTTGATGGCAGCCTGCATTTCGTCCAAAAACCATAAGTTTTTTGTAAAAAGTGTTTTCCCCGCTCTTCATTCTCTTTTGATTTTCCTCATTATCTTCTCCAGTAAAGTACTTAATTTGGCATCAAATTCTTCTGCCTTCTCATCGTCCAGACCCATGCGCCAGGAGATGACCATTGCGATTGCAGAAACAATCATACCCAGTATACTTACAAGAATGTATATCCAGGCTGGTATCCAAAAGAATCGTATCCCCATACCGGCAGACAAGATCCCTCCTATGAAAACAGCAAGGAAAAATATAAAATAGCTGGTTGCACCTGACATAAAATTGCGAAAAAATTCTTTCTCATCCGCCTCCTCCAGACTGTCCATGTCCTTCAGGCGCTTTTCAACAGTCAGGCCTAAAAACCAAAGCACACCTGAAGTTATACCAATCGCTCCGATGGTTATGTAAATCCAGTTAGGTATCCCCAGAATTTTAAAATTGTAGTCATTTAATATATTTCCAACAATGTGAAAAATTACAGCAACTTTTAACAGAGTGAGGCAATCGTTCACACCTTCAGAAAATTTTTCCGCCTCCATATCCCTGGGACTGCGAAATTTATTCCCACAATCCCTGCACACCCAAAATGTGATTGTTTTTGACTCGGACTTTATTCCGGTTCCACACAGACCACATAGTAATCCCAATGGTCCTAAAAGAATCCAGCCACAGCAGCCTCTCCCGGCTCTGTAACCGCCGCCGCTTATATCTGTCTTTGTTTCTGAAATGGGTATTAAGTCTGATGAATGGCAGTTCGGACATTCGAGTCTATTGCGTGGCTGTATTTTTTTTGGTATTGACTCATTATCAGATTCAACCGTTCCTAGTTCTGACAGTCTCGGTTCATGTTCCTTGTACCTTATCTTAGCCCCGCATTTATAACAGAACTCTGTCTTCTTGTCAATCTCCGTTCCACACCTGTGACAGACCCATGCCTCTTGCCCGGTACCCTGATATTGTTCCTGGGAATAACTGTCGGTATCCTGAACCGAACTGCCAGATTCCTCCGGATTTTCCCGCGGAGCCGGAATTACCAAATGACCCGGCTCGCAGATCAGTTGATGCTTTAATACTCCTTCTTGCACGGTGGACCGAATCGTCAGGCGAACCGGACCGATTCCTGCCGAAGTATCAATCCATATATGTGTTGATCCTAATATTATATGATGCTTCCCCAGGGCAATTTTGCAGACTATCGTTTCTCCATACTGCAATTTCCTCATTTTTTTGCCGTCTATGTCCACATCCAGTTTCTGAATATTCATCCCCGAAAAGTCAAGTCCCGCATCATCTTTGAAGGTTATCAATAAATCTACATCTTTCACAGACTTTGCATTCTGTGTCTCAGTGGGACTGCCAGAATCCACAGCTACCTTTATACCACAGTTATGGCAAAACTTAGCACCTTCAGCAATCTGTGTTCCGCATTTAGAACAAAACATTGTTACCTCCTCCTGCTTAAGTCAAATCTTCGCCTATAATCGTCCATTCGCCTGCACAGAACATTCTTACATAGTCCATTCGCCCATAATTTTTATTATTATACAGCAACTTCGTCTTGTGCAGGTCTGCAGACAGCATACATTAAAAAAAGTACCAAAAAGGTACTTTTTTGATGTATGCTCTCAAATCATGAAACAGTTCAGTGCCGGCATAAGGATCCATTCTTTTCGCCTCCCTGCCTGCCATGCCATCGTTCATATTATATAATTATATGAAATAAGTCAGGAGGCTCAATATGAAATTAAATTCAGATGCATTACCTGTCCGTTTAAACCGGATGCTGTCAACTTCAGAGCCGGAACATGAAATCATAGCCGCCACAAATATCGGGGACTACTTTGTAAAACACAGCACCCATATACTTTCACACAACCTGCCCCAACAAATGACCGTAAGATTCCTGGCAGCCCTGCTTCTTTCGTTATTTCATCAATCCCTTTTTCCTGGCGTAATCACAAATAAAGGAAACAAATGCCAATATCAGCAGCATAAAGGCAGACAGCATATCCCATACATCAAGAACAGGCTCCTCTATCATTTTTGAAAGGATTACATTGACAATCATCATAAATGGAATGGCTGATAAAAAAGTTGTTCCCAAAGCAACCAACTTCCTTTCCATACGTTTAAACACTGCAGCTATTATCCACAAGAATATGATGGAAGCTGCCGCCATCACTGCACCAACAGAAAATACTTCTTTCGCTTTTAACAAACTGCCCAATAAGAACAAATAGGGAATCATAAAAACACTTAATGATATTAAACTTGCGATAATCCCTCTTTTCCCCAAAATAATACTTGGAAAAGATATTACCCATGCGAATACAATAGAGCTCACCGGAATTAATGACCATGTTAAATTGCCGGATATTGCGATATTACAAATCAGACATACCATAATCCCTGTCAATAGTGTTGCTGAAAAAAGAATTGAAATGATGACATTTTTTGTCATGTTATTCTCGTCTTTCCTTTTTAACGCAATCAGATTTTCATCTGCCTTTTTTTCATAACTTTCCATGTCGATTTTCTCCCCGCTTAGCAACTCGTTTACTGTGATTCCCAGTATTTCGCAAAGTTCTAACATTATAGACGAATCGGGCATACTTTTTCCTGTTTCCCATTTGGATACTGCCCTGTCTGTAATGTTCAGCTTTTCTGCCAACTGTACCTGAGTTAGTTTTTTCTCTTTACGACATCTGGCAATAAATTTTCCAATCTCTGTCTGGTTCATCATTTTTCTCCTTTCGCCTTGAATGATACACCCGGCTACATGTTTTTGACACGAACCAGCGGTTGAATTGGGGAGATTCAACCGCTGGTTGGGAGTTTTTTGTCGCTTTCTATATCATTTTAGCACATGGTTGTTTTCTTCATTTTATTCTTTCTTCTGTAATGAGAAAATTCCAATGACTGCACCAATCAGAATAATAGGTGCTGCTCTGACGAACATCCATTCCAATGAGTGAAATGCCACTCCGAGAACAGCGGTTTCAGGGTCACTATAATTCCACCCCAGGTAAGAGCTTTCTAATTCCAATAAGATTGCAAAAACTATTACTATGATTGCGCATAACGAAACAAGTGACCAATGAATCATTTTTCTTCTCCTGGTTTTCCTTTGCGCCAATTGCAAGTTTATCACCTCCAGTTTTTCTGAAATGGCTTTTAAAGTATCAGCTTCTGTTTCGATAACAGTCTCTCCCAGCAGCGTGCTTACAGGTGTTTCAAGCACTTCCGACAAAGAAATTAACATATCAGAATCAGGAACTGACAGTCCCTGCTCCCATTTAGAAATTGTCTGTCGCACAACGTTCAGCTTGACAGCAAGCTCTTGTTGTGAAAGTCCCTTTGACTTTCTGATCGTTTTCATATTTTCGTTGAGCATTCGTGATTGCCTCCTTTCGATTTTCACCATTATTGTAGCCGAAACTGCCCGTTGCCACAAGCAACACATTTTAACATTTTCATATTTTTTAAATGTTTTCTTTTTCTCGTTCCGTAAAACTTCTTACCATATAATCCTCTCCTATTCGTGGCTCAAAATACTATTTCAGTCATGAATACAATGCATGAAGCACCCGGAAATGTCAAGTGGTCACCGAAAACTTTATAAGGCATAAAAGTAAACGAAATGCCATTTAACAGGAGAAGCGTGCTTTTGATTTACCTATATGAAAGCACAAAGATTTATGCTAAAATATCGGAGTAGTAAGATGTCCTGATTTCTACTATATTTTCACTACAAGGAGGCGTAAAAAGTCATTGCCAAGCGAGGAGGCCTGAATATGAAACGGAACAGCCCTGCTATAGAGAACGCTGTGGACTGACTCCCCCCTGATCTGCAGGAATACCGGGGATGCCTGCCCTATCCGTCCTCTGCGGCTTATTGAGGATATGTAGCCGTTGCTGACGTTTCCCTCTCCTTAATGAGTGCATCTAACTTATCCTTTACAGCTTGCTTAGCAATTTCGTCCATTTCATCTACCGTCTTTGTTCCACCAGATGCCGCTAACGCATATGGATCATTCAGTGCCACATTGGTGCCAGTCAGCATTGCCCAAAGTTGGTGATGCGTCCACTGCCGTTCTTGTTTTGGTATACTGGAATCAAAATAATCTGACCAATCACACAAATATTTTCCAGAAATAAATGCTAAACTGTTAATCGGAGCAGAAACAGCTTCTTCATAAGCATCAGCATAGTAACACTTGATGATATCCTCCTGCTCTTTCAACTGTCCTAAGTAAGACTCAAAATAAATCTTATTGGCGATTGAACCATCCGGATCAACTTCTCGGTAAGGATTAACCTCCAATTTGGTCTGGTTTTCACTTTCCCATTGCTTGAGCATATCCATGAAATCTTCTTTCGTCATAGCACTAAGTTGGTTCGCAACTTTATCAGCCGATACTTCCAAGCTATCACGCCCCTCCTGAGATATTGTTACCTGATCTTTGTTAGAGGCATGAGCTGCCGATGTGTTTTTATCCTCTGCTGTTGCAAAATGAACAGTTCTCATAGAAGATAATCTGTAATTATTAGAATTTAGCGTAACGTTCATAAAAACCTCCCTATGTCATCTTATTTTTCTTTCTGTGACACTTTCGTGCCAATGCTCTTCGATTCCCCAATCTGCCGGAAATCCAGGGATGCCTGCCCTGCCCGGCGCAACTTTGGCGACCTCGCTTTTTTGCAGGGCGAGGAACTTATTCCCCATATAGATGTTCTGCGCCGCATCCTCCCTGGCATATTCTGTTATCATTTCCCGGAGGGAATCAGACAACTTCCAGTCCTCCCTGGATGATGCCTTTCCCATCTTTCGGATGCCTGCCTGATGATTTTTTGCTATTCTTATTATATCCATTTAAGTCTCCTTCATTGTTTCCCTGAACGCCAGGGATGCCTGCCCGCCCTCTCTTACTTATCTGGAATATGAGCCCGGGGATTCCTACATACTAAGTCTACTTTTCCCAAAGATCACACCAGCCACTGCACCGAAAGCAGTTCCCAGGCAGAGTACAACTAACAAATGTTCAGGAGGCAAAACACTAAATTTTCCCCCAGCAAATGTTCCATAAGCTATACCCCAACCAACATAACTACATATCATAGTCCAAATCCCAGGCACAACCGCATATCCGGCATTTACTTGCCCATGATTTATTAAGAACATATCCATCGCCTATAAACGTCAAAATCAAAAAATAATTCCTAAAATCAATGCTGCTTTTTTTATCAACCCTAACCCCCTTTGACAAATTGTTACTATATATTTAACTACATACTTCTTATAGAGCAGCAGACCTTGCAATCGCCTCCCATCCAAAACAGATATTTATAAACATAATATTGCCAAAAGCTCCTTGTACCTTTCCGTCTCATTTTTTATATCCCTGGCAGTGACACCATAATACAGATATACCTTTTTAAACAGCTTCTTCAACTCTTTCATGGTTTTCTTATCCCCGCTGAATGAGCCGTCAAGCACCTGCCAGACAGTCTCCACCCCTATCCGCATCATGCAATTCTTAGGACACCTAATCTCATAAATGTGGAAATCTAATGGGAAGATGTTTTCTGCAATTTCCGCTGCCATCTTCTCCCGTTCCTGAATCTGCCCACAAAATGTTTTTAAGGCTTCCACATCCTCCCCTTCGGGTGGCTTCAAATCCATCAGTTCACCGAGTAAATCCGGGCGGTGGCGCATTACAAGGGATGCCTTTAAGCACTTCCTCTGTTCCTGATAATGAAAAGACTGCTGTGAAACCTCCACCGCACCGTATTCCCGTTTCAGCAGTTGCACGACTTCCTCCAGTGTATGGGAATTGACGGTAATCCGCTTTTTTAGTCTGTTCCTTTTTAATTTGCGGAAATAATTCTGTATGCGTGTTGTGAGTTTTTCCCTGTCTCCCTTTCCGACAATAAAAATACTTGTAGGTCCGTCTGTGCCTCCTATAATAGAAACACTGCCTGCGCCCTTTCCCATATTTACATCTCCCATCCAAAAAATAAATCCTGCTCCCCGATTCCCCAATCTGCCGGAAAGCCAGGGATGCCTGCCCAGCCTTGCCGGACTGTGGCTTATTCGGGATATGAGTCCGATAATTTCTTTCCTTTCTTTATGTTTTTGCAAATAATCAGTTTTGAGATCCACTTGTAGACGATAACAGTATAACAGATTTCTTTTCCTATGTCATTTACAAAACTATGCCATACATTCCATAGTAGCAATCCCCAGGTTATTTTATATATTGTCACAAATTTATTTTGATGCCATTTGGGGCAGAGCCTTCCTTTCATCCGAAAAATCATATTGATAAGCGTTATAAGAAACAGGCGCCACAAAATAAGAGGGATGAAATCATCAGCTTCATACAGATCGATCCTATGACCTTCATGGAATTCCTGCTCGCCAACGGCGAAGAAAATCTGGCCAAGTATCTGGAGGACATGGATACCATAGAGCCGATTTCTGATGCCTTTTTCAATTCACTCTATGAGATCTGGTACTGGAGCCAGAATAATCCTCCCTATGAGGGAGACCATGAAGTATTTCTGTGAGAATGCTTTGCAATATCACATTGCCTGTGACAGTTCTTTGCTGAAAATTGCTTTGGCGAAGCCATCCTTTCTTCGGCAGCGGTATTCCGTATCACAGAAAATATTATTTCTAATGCCCTGCGATACTGTA
>OFGA01002096.1_pt1 | contig 12745 bp, 12 predicted proteins | sample 1521471 | NCBI WGS metagenome assembly OFGA01 (sample SAMEA3504086, study PRJEB24116) | mouse gut metagenome | biome: mouse gut; feature: mouse-associated habitat; material: faeces | place: Denmark | collected 2011
GGCGGGCCGAGGTCGTCCCGCCCTACACCCAAAACAAGGAGTTGTTTCAACATATGGAAACCAAAAATATCATGATCGTGGGCGTGGGGGGACAGGGGTCCCTCCTGGCGTCCAAGCTGCTGGGCCACCTTCTCATGGAGCAGGGCTATGACGTGAAAGTCTCCGAGGTCCACGGCATGTCCCAGCGGGGCGGGTCGGTGGTGACCTACGTCCGCTACGGCGACAAGGTGAGCTCCCCCGTCATTGACAAGGGGGAGGCGGACTACATCGTCTCCTTCGAGCTGCTGGAGGCCGCCCGGTGGCTGAGCTACTTAAAGCCCGACGGCCAGATTGTCACCTCCACCCAGCAGATCGACCCCATGCCCGTCATCACCGGCGCGGCCAGCTACCCGGAGAATCTGGTGGAGAAAATGCGGGCCGCCGGGGCCAAGGTGGACGCCCTGGACTGTCTCAAGCTGGCCGAGGAGGCCGGGTCGGCCAAGGCGGTGAATATCGTCCTCATGGGCCGGCTGTCCCACTACTTCGACCTGCCCGACCAGGCCTGGCAGAAGTCCCTGGAGGCTATGGTGCCCCCCAAGTTTTTGGAGCTGAACAAAAAGGCCTTTGAGCTGGGGAAAAACGCGTAAACGGAGGTGCGCACTGTGCGGGTGGTCAAATTTTTCAAGGAATTGGGCTGGCTGCTTTACGGTCTTGCCGCCGCCGTCCGGGCGAAAATAAAACAGAGAAAGCTGCCGCCTTATTTCGCGAAAAGTCTGCCGGAACGGTATGTCAAGTCCCCGATTTACGACGTCTATTTCGATTGGTACCAAGGGCTGTGTTATGCGACCATCACCCTGGATTTGCGGCTGGATGGCTTTGACCCCACAGGGATCGACCTCAACCGCAAGGAGACCACCGGCCGTTTACAGCAGGAGGCGCTCCGGATTGCGGAGGAATATCTCAGCGACCCGCCCATTCCGGTCAATCTCTCTTTTGCGCTGATGTTTCGAGATGGCTCCCCCAAATATATAATCCCGGTGGGAATATTCCCCCGGAAGAGTGAGCAGGAAGGAATCTGAAAATGTTTGCCTGTAAAGTGATGATAAAAGCGCCCCTTGAACAGGTGAAAGCCCGGTTTGAGGGATACGAGGACATGGAGTTTTCCCAAAAGGGGGATTGGGTGCTGGCTGAGGACTTCTCCGGTACGCAGCTGTTCGGCTGGGAGGTGTCCGCGTGGCTGGAGCTGGCCGGAGAGGACGAGCTGATTTACGCCTACTACGACGAGGACATGAACGCGGAATTTATCTTCATCCAGAACGGCCTGTGTATGCGGGCCTATCAGGAGTACGACGGCGAGGTGGACGCCGACGAAGGTGAGGGCCCGGACATCCCCATTTCCGGCTGGTCTGACGTGGCCGACTATATGGACGAGCATATGGTGTAAAATCGGGGCCCGCTTGAAATCTGATGGCTCATTTTGAATATGGAAAGGAACGATAAAACATGGGATTTTTCTCCAAGCTTTTTTCCAGTCTCTTTGGCGGCGGCGGCAAAAAACAGGAAGAAGCCAACGACCCCAACGTCCAGGCGCTGGAGCGGTATTTTAAAGAAAAACTGCCCGCCAACTATGTCAATTCCCCTAAATACGCCGTGTCCGTCACCCAGGACGGCCGGGGCTATGCCGCCGTTATCACCCTGGACATGGGGTCCGATGGCTCCGACTACACCGGCTTCGGCAAGGACGACTTTGAAAATCTGTCAGAGCTGGAATCCAGCTACGTCTTTGACGAGTTTCTCCAAAATCCGCCTGTGCCCGTCCGGGCCGCCTTTATTATGGACTTCGGGCCTAGGAACAAAATCAAGGTGGACAGGGGCTGGACCCCGGCAAAGTAAGGAGAAAAACGAAGCTTTCCGCAACATTCTTTTTGGTTCTTTTTCCACTCCGTGGACCTGAAACTCCAAAGCGCATGCTCCGCGTTCGCCAAGAGTTCCACGTCTTTCGTGAAAAAGGACATAAGATATAAAACCTGAAAGGAATGATACCCATGGAAAGATACTACCAGCCCGAGATCGAGTGCGCGTCCCGGGAACAAATCAAGGCCTGGCAGGATGAGCGGCTTGTGAAGCAGGTGCGCCACGTCTGGGACAATGTGCCCTACTACCGCAAGAAGATGGAGGAGAAGGGCCTCACCCCTGACGACATCCGCTCCAGCGACGACCTGCACAAGCTGCCCTTCATCACCAAGGCCGACCTGCGGGAGGCCTACCCCTACGGGCTGGTAGCCAAGCCCCTGAAGGAGTGCGTGCGCATCCAGTCCACCTCGGGCACCACCGGCAAGCGGGTGGTGGCCTTCTACACCCAGCACGACATCGACCTGTGGGAGGACTGCTGCGCCCGGGCCATCATGGCCGCCGGCGGCACCGACGAGGACGTGTGCCAGGTGTCCTACGGCTACGGCCTGTTCACCGGCGGCCCCGGCCTGAACGGCGGATCCCACAAGGTGGGCTGCCTCACCATCCCCACCTCCTCGGGCAACACCGAGCGGCAGATTATGTTCATCAAAGACCTGTCCGCCACCATCCTGTGCTGCACCCCCTCCTACGCCGCCTACATCGGCGAGACCATGAAGGAGATGGGCCTCACCCCCGACCAGATCCCCCTGAAAGCGGGCATCTTCGGCGCCGAGGCCTGGAGCGAGGAGATGCGCCGGGACATTGAGAGCAAGCTGGGCATCAAGGCCTACGACATCTACGGCCTCACCGAGATCATCGGCCCCGGCGTGGCCTACGAATGCAGCGAGCAGACGGGGATGCACATCTGCGAGGACCACTTCCTGCCGGAGATCATCGACCCGGACACCGGGGAGGTGCTGCCGGAGGGCACCCCTGGCGAGCTGGTCTTCACCTGCATCACCAAGGAGGCCTTTCCCCTGCTGCGCTACCGCACCAGGGATATTGCCACCCTAAGCCGGGAAAGCTGCTCCTGCGGGCGGACCCTCATTAAGATGACCAAGCCCAAGGGCCGCACCGACGATATGCTTATCATCCGTGGGGTCAACGTCTTCCCCTCCCAGATCGAGACGGTGCTGTTCCAGACCAGCCAGACCTCCCCCCACTATCTTATTACGGTGGACCGGGTGAACAATACCGACACCCTGGACATCCAGGTGGAGATGACCGACGACTTCCAGTTTGACGCTGTGCGTCTGGTGGAGCAGAAGCAGCGGGAGATCGAGGCCGCCCTCCAGTCCACCCTGGGGCTGAGTCCTAAGGTGCGCCTGGTTAGCCCCAAAACCATCCAGCGCAGCGAAGGAAAGGCCAAACGGGTCATCGACAAACGGCAGCTGTATTGATATAATAGACGTATCAAAAATACAAAAGGAGGTATTTCTATGACCATCAAACAGCTTTCTGTTTTTGTAGAAAACAAGCAGGGCCGCCTTTCGGAGATTACCGGCATCCTCCAGGGGGCCGGGGTGGATATCCGGGCCCTTTCCCTGGCTGATACCACCGATTTTGGCATCCTGCGCCTCATCGTGGATAAGGAGGATGTGGCGGAGGCCGCCCTGCGGGGGGCGGGATTAACCGTCAGCCTCACCCCGGTCATCGCCGCCGGCATCGCTGACCGCCCCGGCGGCCTGGCGGAGGCCATGGCCCTCCTCCGGGACGGGGGCATCAGCGTGGAGTATATGTACGCCTTTATCAGCCGCCGCAAGGAGATGGCCTATGTCATCCTGCGGGTGGATGACAACGGGAAGGCTGCGGAGCTGCTGCAAAAGGCCGCCTTCCCCCTCCTCACCGAAGAGGAGATTGCGGAATAAGCCCAGGACCCCTCTGGAGGCTGTACCGACAGCCCCGGAGGGGTCCTTCTGCTTCAAAGTCTGTCCTCTTTTTCTTTTCGTGTGCCTGAATGTACAATTATTCATTTTATTGAATCGGAACTTATTTTAATTTTCTCTGATTCTTGAAAACGATTTTGCTCCTCCCTCGTTCTGTAAGAAGAGGTACGCAGACACAGGCGAGTTGGTACAAGGAGGAATTCATCATGTCGTTATTGGAAGTGCGCGGGCTGGAAAAAATCTACTCTGCCAGGGGCGGGAACCGCACCGCTGCCTTGCGGAGGGTCTCCTTCACCGTAGAAGAGGGGGAGTTTGTGGCCATCATGGGGGAAAGCGGCAGCGGGAAAAGCACCCTTTTGAATCTGCTGGCCTCTCTGGACCGTCCCACCGCCGGGGAGGTGTTGCTGGAAGGGAAAAACCTGGCAAAGATCCCCGGCCGGAGGCTCTCCGCTTTCCGGCGGGACCACCTGGGCTTCGTCTTCCAGGACTGTAGCCTGCTGGACACTTTCTCCCTGGGAGATAATATCCTCCTGCCTCTGGTGCTGGCAAAGCTGCCTTTTTCCGAGATGAGCGCCCGCTTGCTGCCCCTGGCGGAGGAATTGGGCATCACCAAGCTGCTGAATAAATATCCCTGGGAGGTCTCCGGCGGACAGAAGCAGCGGGCCGCGGCGGCAAGAGCCCTCATCACCCGACCCAGCCTGCTGTTGGCGGACGAGCCCACCGGCGCCTTAGATTCCCGCTCCGCCGGAGAGCTGCTGGACATCTTCCAAAAAGAGAACTGGGAGGGGCAGACCATTGTTATGGTGACACACAGCGTGCAGGCCGCCTGCCGGGCCCAGCGGGTGCTGTTCCTCCAGGACGGGCAACTGGTCCGCGAACTACGGAATCGTTCGGGGGAGGACTTCTACCGGCAGGTGGCTGACGGCCTGGCTACCCTGGGCAAGGGGGTGGCCTAAGATGCGCCGGAAGCTCCTTTGTCCCTGGCTCGCCTTCCAGAACCTGCGAAACAACCGCCGGGACTATCTCCCCTTCCTAGGGGCGGCCAGCCTTATTATCTGCCTGTTCTTTACCGTTTGCAACCTTTCGGAATCTCGCAGCTTTGCCCGCGCCATCCCCGGCAGCGGCACCCTTCACGGCCTGATGGCCGTTGCAACTCTGCTACTGCCGGTGGTCTGCGCCCCTTTCCTGTGGTATATTAACAGCTTCCTGATGAAGCGCCGGAAAAAAGAACTGGGGCTGTACGGAGTCCTGGGGCTGGAGCAGCGGCACGTGGGGGCGGTGCTCTTCTTCGAGACGCTGTACAGCTTTCTCTTTTCCTTGGCAGCTGGGCTGGGGACAGGCATCCTGCTGATGGGCCTTTCGGTTAGGCTGTTGCTGGATCTGGCCGGCATCACTGCCGACTATGCCCCTTCTGTGACACCCGCTGCCCTGCTCTACACTGTGGGACTGTTTGGGGTCATCTTCCTTGGATGCCTTGTGGGCAATTTGGTGCACCTTTCCTTAGCAGCTCCCACCGACCTGCTGCGGGAGGACCGCTCCGGGGAGCGGGATCCCCGCTTTGGTGTCCTGGGCGGTGTCCTGGGCCTGCTGCTCCTGGGGGGCGGCTACACTGTCGCCATCCTGGCCTACAATGACCCCCTGCTTGCCCTGATGGTGATTCCTGCCTTCTTCCTGGCGAGCCTGCTGGTAGCTCTGGGAACCTATGGGGTGTTCATTTTTGGTAGCATCTATGTCCTGAAGGCCTTGCGGAGCAATAAAGGCTTCTACTACCAGCCTCAGAACTTCGTCACCCTGTCGGGAATGCTCCACCGGATGCGGAAAAACGGGGCGGGCCTTGCCAACATCTGTCTGTTCGGTACCATGACCCTGGTGACCCTTTGCTGTACCCTGACGGTGGCCTTCGGCCAAGGGGAGGTGATGGCACTGCTGGGCTCCGCTAACCGCCAAGGGGTCATCTCCTTGGATCTGGAGCACATCGCCCCGGAGGAGCTAACCATCTTCTTTGGCACCCTGGCTTTTCTAGGGCTTTTCTTCGGAACCGCTTTTCTCCTCTGCACTGTGCTGGTGATGTACTACAAACAGATCACCGAAGGCCATGAGGACCGGGAAGGTTTTTTGGTGATGCAACGGGTGGGGATGAGCGTGGGGATGGTGCGCTCCACCGTCCGGCGGCAGGTGCTGCTGGTGTTTTCCCTTCCCCTGCTGGGGGCGCTTCTTCATCTCTGCTTCGCTGTTCCGGTGCTGATCCGACTGTTCGATGTCCTCTGTGTCAGTTCCCGGACGGTGCTGCTGGGGGCGGGATGCGCAGTGCTGGTCTTTGCGGGGCTTTACCTGGGGGTGTACCTTGCCACCGCCAAGGTATACTACAAGCTCGTGGCGCGATAGACCTATCTTCCATACAGCAGAACAGCCCAGCCGGGACAAAGCGTCCTGGCTGGGCTGTTTTATTTTCTGAAAGCTGCACCTGGAAGGTTTAGGCAGGCCCTTTCAATCCAATCACTTGGAAGAATAGTTGGTGTAGGTGACAAACCCGTCATAGAGCTTGCCCAGGTAATCGAAGGAGAGACCGGTGCCGATTGCCACCGCCTCCACCGGGTTTTCGGCCAGCCGGGCCTGGATGCGGATGCGGCTGCTGATGAGCTTATCCATCCCCCCCAGCATACTGCCGCCGCCGGTCATAATAAGGCCGCTCTGTTCGATATCCGCCACCAGCTCCGGCGGGGTGCGCTCCAGCACCGACTGGAGGGCAAGGATGATGTGCTCCACCTCCATAGCCAGGGGCTCCAGCAGCTCCTGGTTGGTGATGGTGATGCGCTGGGGCAGGCCGGTGACCAGGTTGCGCCCCTTCACCTCGTATTCGTTGGCGCTGGCGTCCTCCGGCCAGACAGTGGCGATATCCCGCTTGATGCGGTCGGCGGTGTTATCTCCAATCAGGACATTGTAGGTGTTGCGGATATACCGCACAATGGCCTGATTGAAGGTGTTCCCCGCCATTTTAAGGCTGGTTTTGCAGACGATGCCGTTAAGGGAGAGGATGGCAATATCGCTGGTGCCGCCGCCGATATCCAGAATGGCGACGCCGCCGGGGACGGTGATATCAATCCCCGCCCCAATGGCCGCGGCCACCGGCTCCTCTATAAGAAAGACGTTGCGGGCCCCGGAGGACATCACCGTATCAATGACCGCCCGGCTTTCCACCTCGGTAATGGCGGAGGGAACGCAGACGCAGACCCTGGGCTTAAAGAATTTGCTGGAGCAGACCTTCTTGAAAAAGTCCTTGAGCATCTCCTCGGTGACCTCGTAATCGGAGATGACCCCTTCCGCCAGAGGCCGCACCACCCGGATAAGGTCGGAGGTTTTCCCCAGCATATCGTAGGCGGCCTGGCCCACCGCCATCTTTTTATTGGTACGGGCGTCCATAGCCACAATGGAGGGTTCCTTCAGGACGATGCCCTTGCCGGCGACATAGATCAGCGTGGTAGCGGTCCCCAGGTCGATGCCGATGTCATTGCGAAACACGGTTCCAACTCCCCTTTATATTCTCGTTGTATCTATCGGTAATTGACAAAAAATTCCACGGTACTGATTATACTATGGTTTTATGTCCTTTGTCAAAAAAAATTGCAAATAGGCTGTAAACGAATCCCCCCATGAGCTGTCACCCTTCATTTTAGGCGGAGGAGACGGGGATTATTCCCCCTAGCCCTCCACAGCCTCGGTAAGCATCGCCCGCAGGTTGGTGTACCGCTTGGTGCGGCGGTTGTTTTGCACCATCCGGGCTACCGTCTCCTTTTCCCCCGCCATCACCAAAAGGCGGCGGGCCCGCGTGACCCCGGTGTAGAGAAGATTGCGGTAATGGAGGTTCCGGTGGCTGCCCATCAGGGGCATCACCACTGCCTCAAACTCGCTCCCCTGGCTTTTGTGGATGGTAATGGCGTAGGCGTGCTCCAGCTGGTCGGCGGTATCGAAGGTATAGGGGGCCACCACGTCGTCAAACCGCACCAGGACCGTCTTGGAGGAAAGGTCAATCATATCAATAACGCCGATATCCCCGTTGAAGACCCCCTCCCCTTCCTGGCCGTTGTCGTTCTTCCACAGGATATCGTAATTGTTGCGAATCTGCATCACCTTATCCCCCTCCCGCAGGGTGCGGCCCAGGGCGGTGTACTCGCTTTTTTGGCGGTCCGGGGGATTTAAGCGCTCCTGAAGGACCCGGTTTAATTCCCGCGTGCCCAGCGCCCCCTGCTTCATAGGGGTGATAACCTGGATATCCCACAGGGGACGGAAGCCGTAGCTTTGGGGGAGGCGGCGGGCGCAAAGATCCGCCACCAGCTGCTGCACCTGCTGGGCGCTTTGGCGGGGGAGAAAGAAAAAGTCCTTGTCCTTTTTGTCCAGCTGGGGCAGCTCCCCCCCCACAATGGCGTGGGCGTTTACCACGATGAGGCTTTCCGCCGCCTGGCGGAACACCTCGTCCAGGTGGACGGTGGGCACGCAGCCGCTGGCAATAAGGTCCCCCAGCACCTGCCCCGCCGCCACCGAGGGCAGCTGGTCGCTATCCCCCACCAGAATCAGCTTGCACCCCAGGCGCATCCCCCGGAAGAGGGATTCCATAATGAGAACATCCACCATGCTCATCTCGTCCACAATGATGGCATCGGTGGGGATGGGGTTCTTCTCGTTGCGCTTAAAGGTGAGGGTATCCCGGAAGGGCTCCACCTCCAGCAGGCGGTGGATGGTCTTGGCCTCCCGGCCAGTGACCTCGGTCATCCGCTTGGCGGCCCGGCCGGTGGGGGCGGCCAGGGACACCTTCAGCCCCTCCCCCTCCAGGAGGGAGAGGATGCCGTTGAGGGTGGTGGTCTTGCCGGTGCCGGGGCCGCCGGTGAGGATGAAGACCGGGCTTTCCATCGCCTCCCGGATGGCCCGGCGCTGCTGCTGGCCGTACCGGATACCCAGGGCGGCCTCCAATTTATCCGTCTCCTGCTCCCAGTTCCGGGAGGGGGGCGGCGCCAGCTGGAGCATCAGGGCCACCCGCCCGGCGATGGTGGTTTCCGCCGCGTAAAGCTCCGGCAGGTAGAGCCAGCTCCGCCCTCCGGCCTCGTAGGCCACCAGGTCGCTGTTCTCCTCCATCTCCGCCAGGGTGTCCTGGACCTTCTCCTTGGAAATCTTCAGGTACTGGGCGCTGAAATCTTCCAGGGTGCTCCGGGGCAGGCAGGTGTGCCCCTGGCGGCTGTTGTGCCGCAAGATGTACCGCACCCCGGCGGAATGGCGCTTGTAGCTTTCCCAGGGGATTTGGAACCGTTCGGACATCTGCTCGTCCACTTCCTCAAAATCCAGGCCAATCTCGTCGCAGCAAAGGATATAGGGGTTATCCCGAATCAGCTCCACCGAGGGGGGACCCCAGCGCTTCCACACCTTGATGGCGGTGGAGGGCTCCAGGCCGCAATCGGTGAGGAAGAGCATTACGGTGCGGATGCCGAAAAGGCGGGTGTATTCCTCCCCGATCCGTTGGGCCTTGGCCGCCGAAATCCCCGGCACCTCGCTGAGGCGGTGCGGCTCCTTTTCCATCACCTCCAGGGTCTGGCCGCCAAAATGGTTCACCAGCCGCCGGGCGATAGCGGGGCCCACCCCCTTGATTGCACGGGAGGAAAGGTACTTTAGGATGGCGTTTGCGGTTTTGGGGAGGGTGCGCTGGATAATCTGCGCCTGGAACTGCTGGCCGTACTTGTGATGGGAGCCATAGACCCCATCGGCGGAAATCTCCTCCCCTTCCGCCACCCCGGTGGTGGTGCCCACCACCGTCACCAGCTCATCCTCCACCGAGACAGCCAGAACGGTGAAGCCGCTGTCCTCGTTGTGGAAGACCACATCCTCCACGGTGCCCTCCAGATGCTCCAGCTGTTTTCCTTCCATCTCCTTACCCCCCACCGCCAAAAATACTGTTTCTCCAATTATAGCATAAAACTGCCTCGGTCTCCAGGCGCCTGGTGAGATTCCCGAAAAATGCAAGGCCGAAGGCCGGGCAGGGCGGGACAGCGGCGGCACGCCGCGCTAACAGCCAGGGGAAGCCAGCCGCTCCAGGTACATTTGGCGGATGACGGGGATTTCCCCCAGCCCCTCCAGGACGCAGTCCACCTGATACCCGGCGGCGGTGAGGACGTTTTTCCAGGAGCCTTCATCCTCCCCGGCCATATCGCTGCGGGCGTGCTCCCCAGCGGTGAGCAGCAGGGGACGCAGAATCACCCGCCTGGGGGCGCGCTCCTCCAGGCGCTTTTTCAGCCCCTCCAGCCCCAGATAACCTTCCACTGTGGCCACAAAGACATTGGGTTGGCTCAGCTCCCGGAAGACGCATTCCATCGCCCCATAGGCAAAATCCCCCCGGTGGTTTGTGCCATGGCCCATAAGCACCAAGGCGGTGTCCTCCGGCAGGGGGCCCTGGCGGTCCAGCAGAATCTCCGCCACCCGCACCAGCTCCTGCGGCCGGTCCAGAAGGGGCGGGGCCAGGAGGAAGGAGGAAAACCTTTCTGCCCGCCTGCCGCAGTCCAGCACCAGGCGCTGGTATTCCATGCCGGCGATGAGAAAGGTGGGCAGGACGGTGACCGCCTCGACTCCATGGGCCACCATTTCCTCCAATGCCCCAGGGACATCCGGCATATTCCAGCCCCGCTTTGCCCACATCCGGCGGATGGTGGGGCTGGTGATGGCCTCATACACGGGTACATCCGGAAAGCTCTCCCGGACCTCCCCGGCAAGAAGCCCCAGAGTCTTTTCCCAGGCTTCCGCCGCCGCGGTTCCAAAGCTAACGAGGAGGATTCCTTTCTTCACCATTTCTTTCCCTTTCCTCCCGCATCCTTTTCCAACTCCCTGTTGCGGCGCTCCTGCTCCCGGATGGCGCGTAGCATCTTCTGGCAGTCCTCACTATCGTCCCCCAACTGGATGGCGCGGATAAATGCCTCCTCGGCCTCCTTATCCTGGTCCATGCAGAAATAGCAGCACCCCATGCGGTACCACCAAAGGGAGTCCTGCTCCCCCTCCTCCCGGAGGGGCAGCAGCACCTGGTAAGCCTTCCTGTATTCCCCCAGGTTCCCCAGGGCCCGGCCCTTGCAGCTTTGGATGGCGTATTCCCGCTGGACCTCCTCCGGCAGGCGGGAAATTTCCCAAAGAATCTGCTTGTGGTGATTTTCCTCATGGAGCTGGTTGAGCCGCTCCAGCACTTCCTTATCTACCATCATTTTCCCTCCTTAGCTTTCGTGGCTGATGTCGTAAAGCTCCAGCTCCGGGGTGAAGCGGAACACCAGCAGCTCGTCGGTGATTTCCGGGTCCAGGCAGAAGTCCAGGGTGCAGTCCATCTCCTCCTCCGCGCCAGGGCGGGGAGCGACGGTGACGCCCCGAAGCTCCAGGACCTGGATGAACCGCTCCGGGGTGGCCTCCTCCCGGCTGGCTACCCCAAGGCTTGCCAGCAGCGGCGCCTCCTCCAGCTCCTCCAGCTTGGGCTTGGTGCGGGGGTGCTTGGGGGTGAACACGGTGCAGCAGTCCTCATAGGGCAGGATGGAGGTCTCAAAGGTGCCGATCCGCCGGGAAATGCGGACGATCTCCTCCTTGTCCATCCCCACCAGGGGGCGGAGCACCGGCACGGTGCACACCGCGTCGGTGCATACCATGGCGTCCAGGGTCTGGCTGGCCACCTGGCCCACCGACTCCCCCGTCACCAGGGCGTGGATGCCGTTTTTCTCGGCCACCCGGCAGGCGATGCGCATCATGAACCGCCGCATGAGGATGGTGAACAGCTCCTCTGGGCAGGAGCGGCGCAGCTCCTCCTGGATTTTGGTGAAGGGCACCACGTGGACGCACTGCTTGCCCGTGTAGGGCACCAGCAGGCGGGCCAGCTCCAGCACCTTCTCCTTGGCCTCCGGGGAGGTGTAGGGGTAGGAGTAGTAGTGGATCATGTCCACGATCACCCCCCGCTTGGCGATCATCCAGGAGGCCACCGGGGAGTCGATGCCGCCGGACAGCAGGGACAGGGCCCTGCCCCCCATGCCCACGGGCAGGCCCCCCGCCCCCGGCTCCGGGTCGGCGTGGACAAAGGCGGCGTAGTCCCGGACCTCAATATGGACGGTAAGCTCCGGGTTGTGGACGTCCACCTTCAAATCGGGGTAGAGCTCGTCCAGCTCGCCGCCCACGTACTGGCTGAGCTGGATGGAGGTCATGGGGAAGGTCTTGTCCGCCCGCTTGGTCTCCACCTTGAAGGTGCGGGCGGCGGACAGCTTATCATCCAGATATTCCCGGGCGGCGGCAAGGATGGCGTCCTTGTCCTTCTCACAGGCCCGAGCCCGGCTGAGCCCCACCACACCGAACACCTTGGTCAGGGCCTCCCAGGCCCCGTCCATGTCGCATGCGTCTGTCATGGGCTCCACATAGGTGGTGGACTGGCGGGTGTACACCCGGAACTGGCCCAGGTTGTTCAGCCGGCGGTAGATGTTGGCCTGGAGCTTGTCCTCAAAGCTGCGGCGGTTCAGGCCCTTGAGGACCATTTCCCCCATCTTCAAAAGTATGATTTCCTCCCCAGCGGGAGGCCCCTGATGCTTGTTTGTGGACACAGTTATGCTCTTCCTTTCTATTCTACCAGCGATCACCGCTGGAAATACTATCAAAAAAGCCTCGCAGAGTTCGTGCCCGCAGGCACGAACTTAGAGCAATTCGTTTTTTCTGGTGGCGTGTACGCCAGAAAAAACCCCGCTCGGTCTGCAAGTGTGGGCTTTGTCCGCCCCAGGCGGACAAAGCCTGCGCGCAGTCAGACCGCATCCCTTCGTGGAAAAAGGCGAAGCCTTTTTCCACGCACTGAGCGATTACCGCTGGAAATACTCTGATTCCCGATATTGGATGGCCTCCGCCAGGTGGGCGGCCTGGATGGCCTGGGCCCCGTCCAGGTC
>OFGA01002097.1_pt1 | contig 12744 bp, 8 predicted proteins | sample 1521471 | NCBI WGS metagenome assembly OFGA01 (sample SAMEA3504086, study PRJEB24116) | mouse gut metagenome | biome: mouse gut; feature: mouse-associated habitat; material: faeces | place: Denmark | collected 2011
ACGGCTACAACTGGGCAAAGGGTTACATCAACTACTGCCAGAACGCCGGTATCGTTGTCGGTACTTCCTCTACCACCTTCGATCCGGGCGCTAAGGTCACCGGCTATCAGCTGCTGGTCATGCTGCTCCGCACCCTGGGCTATGGCCAGGCTGGCGAGTTCACCGATCCTAAGGGTTGGGAGCTCCAGACTGCTACCATCGCTGAGCGCGAGGGCATCACCAAGACCATCACCGCTGGTGACTTCGGCGCTCCCGCTGCCCGTCAGATGGTCGCTGAGATTCTGTTCCGCGGCCTGCTGACCGACACCGTCACCTACAGCGCTCTGACCTCCGGCGGCTACACCAAGGGCGAGACCCTGGGTATGCGCGAGTTCAAGCTGGAGGAGATCGAGGGCGTCGTTGTTGCCAACGAGTTCGCCGATCTGTACAGCAGCCAGGTCCTGGCCGAGGGCCGCACCAACCTGGAAGTCGCTGAGGATGATATCCGCAGCCTGGCGATCACCACTGAGATCACTGATATCGGTGAGAGCCGCTACGCTTACATCTCCGGCTCCAAGGTCCTGGCCATGGGCGACACCGGCAACAACAAGGTCACTGAGACCGGCGCTGCCGTGGACATCAGCAGCACCTCCAAGTTCAACGCTGTTGCTGAGATGCCCGCTGCCTCCAACATCGAGTACTACGTCAACTTCGAAGACGCGACCGCCTATGACTGCGACTATCGTCTGGAGTTCAAGGTGACCTTCCAGAGCGCGACTGCTGAGAATTCCTTCAACCGTTACATCAGCAATAACATCGCCTGGATCGCCGCCAACGAGAGCGACTGGGATGTCACATGGACGCAGGTTCCTGGCACTAATCCTGGTGAGTACACCTATCCCGTGACCTACCACAAGATCATTCGCGCTGGCGTGGATATCTCTACTAATGACCTGGATGTCATCCGTGGTATCTTCGGCGCTGCCGACAATGCTCCCGGTCTGGGTGATAACGACGTCGTCCACCGGATCGACGGCGATGTGTATGTGGGCACCAAGAGCACCAACACGACCACCACGATCACCCTGCCCGGCGGCGGCACTGGCGTCATTACCACCAATGGCGAGCAGGATGTCTCCAACCTGATCTCCTATAACACCTTCTTTGAAGAGTACATCAACGTTGATGAGGATGACCAGTATTGGAACCAGTCCTACAACGGCTACTGGGTCAAGTTCGTTGATAACAACGGCGACGGCAAGTGCGATTACGCCTTCCTGACCTGGTCTTGGCTGGACGAGGCCATCGGCGCCTACACCAATAAGGACGACCAGACCATCACCGAGTTCAACAACTTTGACGACGACGATGATCCCAGAGCTGTTGACGGTGACTATCAGGTCCGTTATTTGAACGACTACACTCCCGCTGTGGGCGACAAGGTCATCGCTGCCCGGATCGACAACCAGATCCTGGTCGAGCCCGCCAAGAGCGAGAACGTGACTGTCTCCGACTACAGCTGGCGCGAGGACAAGATCACCACCGACAAGGGTGAGTATGGTCAGTCCGGCATCGGCAATGCCACCGACATGCAGCAGCGCATCAGCGGCATGGAAGACAAGGTTGAGTACACCGTGTACTTCGATCACTTTGGCTTTGTCCGCGCCTACGAGCTGCCCGGCGGCACCAAGTACGCCCTGGTCACAGAGCTGTACTACACCAACAGCCAGAACGGCAACCTGGTCAAGGATTGGCCCATGACCGTTGAGCTGACCATGCCCAACGAGGAAGGCGCCGCCGAGACCAAGGAGTACACCACCTCCAGCAGCAACGTGTTCAACACCCAGCAGTTCCTCAGCACCCCCTGGTTCGAGGTCACCAGCATTGCTGCCAACCGCAGCTACTACAACTGGCTGCAGCCCGCTATTGCTCACCTGGGCGTGGGTTACACCGACAGCGTTCTGGGCTGGCGCGGCGCTTTGAATGCTGGCGCGTCCAGCGTGGCGACTCCCGATATCAGCAGAACCAACCAGTACCGCTTCTGGGATAAGAACTACCAGGCTGTCAACGAGATCACGGACTTTGGCACCACCACTGCCTCCAAGCCCAACGTCAGCCAGGAGTTCCGGTATGGTACGCAGAAGTACGATCAGATCGCTCCCAGCTATGCCGAGAACGTTGATGTTGCCAACACCACCAGCTTCACCAACGTGGCCGTGGTAAACGCCAACGGCGACAATGCCACTCTGTCCGGCGCTGCCAAGCTGCACGTCGATAGAAATGGCAGAATCGATGCCGGCCGCTATGATGTGGACTACATCCAGCTGTCCACCGCGGACATCGCCAAGGGCGCCGTCCGTTACAACGTTGGCGGCGATCCCATCTATCAGGGCAACAACAACAACTTCGTGAACGCGGTCCATGACACTGAGTACTACATCGTCTACAACGGCGGCGTGTTCTACTGCAAGGACTACGTGAACTTCCCCGGCCTGACCAATGAGAAGAACAACATCCACGCCGCTTACGCGGTGGCCCGCGACACCCGTTCCGATAACGCCAACCAGCCCTACTGGGTTGCCGACGTCATCGTTTACGAGGTTGAGAATCTGGATGACACCGCTAAGTCCAACATTGCTCTGGCTTACTACACCCAGCAGCGCGACACTGGTTCCGTCCAGCTGCTGAAGACCCTGAACAGCAAGTACGGTCCCATGGTCGACCTGGTCCCCGGCGGCAAGAATTGGAACGCCGAGCTTGGTCAGTGGGGCAACGCCCTCCTCTCCGGCTGGGAGAACTACGGCTTCTATCAGCTGTATAACACCACCGAGCCCGTTGACGGCCAGATGGCCGCTCGTTCCATCGATCTGATCGATGAGGACTTCAACAAGAACGGCATCTACGCCGGTACCATCATCCGGGAGGTCGAGGTTGACAGCCGCGGCGACTATATCGTCGTGGAGATCGAGGACAACACCGGCCTGCATACCGTTCAGGTGGAAGTCACCGACAAGATTTATGGCATTACCCACGACGCGAACATTGACGGCAACTGGTACAACGAGTATAACACCGCCCGTCAGCTGCGTTACAAGAACACCAACAGCCCTGAGGTCAAGACCGGCGACCGCGTGATCTGGGTCGGCTCCGCTGCTACCGACGGCACTGTGAGCTCCGCCTCCTTCGTGGTCGACCTGGGTAACTGGGATACCAACCGGGATCTGTGGAATACCACCGCCCGCTTCCTGGCTCAGTACGCCCCGAATCCCACTACCGATGCTGATCCTACCTCTGGTCTGTGGAAGCAGATCGTTGACGAGCAGGCTGTGAAGTATGTTGCTCCTGAGTCCGTTGACCTGAACCTGGTCCTGGCCAACGGCGAGACCGCTGAGATCAGCGTTGTCGATGGCAGCTCCGCTACCGTCAAGGGCGACGGCACTCCTGCGGGCAAGGTCACGACTCTGTCTGTCCCCGGCCAGAAGTACAGCTTCACCCTGAACATCAAGCTGACAGGCAACAATCCTGTCGACCTGGCTGCTGTTACCGTTGGCGGCGGCTGGACCGCTGGTGCGCCTGTGATGAACAACACCAACGCTGCTGGTACCGAGAAGACCTACACCGTTCTGGTCAGCCGTTCCGCTCTTCCCAGCGCGCTCCTGTCCGCCAGCTTCGTTCCTGCTGCGGATGCCGACCTCCGCGTCTACTCCGCGGCTGGCGCACGGGCTCTGGCGACTTGGGCGAACACTCCCACCAATCTGACCGCTCTTGCCGACGCTGAACTCGTGGCTCTGAGTGGGGTCCTGACCGATCTCCACACCGCGCTGCCCGCCGGCGACCTTAAGGATAGTGTCGATGCCGCCAAGTCCGCTGTCGACGCTAAGGTCGAGGAGATCAAGGCAGAGGCCGCCGCCGCTCTGGCTGAGGCCAAGGAAGGCCTTGATGAGGCGATCACCGCCCTGATCGATGGTCAGGAGAGCGCTGAGATCACCGCTGCCAAGAGCGCTCTGACCGAAGCCATTGACGCTTGCAAGACCGTTGAAGAGGTCCAGGTGTACTACAAGGATGGCGCGCTGGTCGTGACCGACGAGAAGGTCGCTGCCCTGGCTGAGGCCGTTCAGGCCGCCAAGGATGCTGCCGCCGCCGATCCCAACTCCGTGGCGAACATCAAGAGCAAGGCTCTGGCTGCTGTTGACGCGATGTTCGAGGGCACCGGCGTTGCCGTGCCCACTGAGGATGGTGATCTGAAGACCGCCTATGACAACATGGTCAATGCTATCAAGGCGTGCACTGGCGTTGAGGCTAGCGCCGATGTCCCCACCAAGCTTGCTCTGAAGACCTACGTTACCGTCACTGAGGCCGAGGGTGCTGTCACCGTTGCCATCATTGTTGATTCCGAGGGCTTGGGCAAGACCTTGAAGACTGCCATTGAGACGGCTAAGTCCGAGGCCGAGGCTGAGAAGACTCTTGATATTGCAAAGGCTGATGCCAAGCTTGCTATCACTGAGGCTGTTGGCAGCTACGGTGATGTGCCCGCTGTCAAGGAGAAGGTCGATGCACTGATTGATCTGATCGATAAGTGCGAGGTCGGTGGTTCCAATACGACGCTCATTACCACCTTCTTTGAAACTGGCGCACTGAAGGAAAGCCAGGAGAATGTCAAGGCTGTTCTGGATGCCGTTGCCGCCGCCGAGCTGGCCGCTAACAAGGAGCTGGCTATTGCCGCAGTTGACGCTCTGTTCACCGAGGCTGGTGTGGAGAAGCCCGAGTATGACGAAAACAAGACTTCCGAAGACACCCTGCAGGGCAAATACGGCGCGCTGGTTAAGCTGATTAACGACTGCACTGTTGATGGTTCCGATACCACTGCTCTGTCCACCTATTGGACAGATAGTGGTTTGAAGGAATCCCAGGCTGCCGTTGCCGCTCTGATCACAAAGATCGAGGCCGCTCAGACTCCCGTTCAGCCCTGATCTACTCAGAAGAACCGATTCATGGCAAAAAGGTCCCCCAAGGGCTTCGGCCCTTGGGGGATCCCTTTTTTTATCGGAAAGCGAAATACCAGTGGATCAGACCGCTTCCGTTGAGGCCTGAGCTTAGGCCGTTCGAAGCGACCCGAAAGCCAGTTGCCGTCGCGGTCACACTGCGTCCAGCCCCCGCTCCGGTGGTGAGGACTACAAACTGGGCTTGCGAGGATTGTTGGTTATTCCCTGTTGCCCAAATGATCAGGAAGCTGGGCCGGAAGCCAAGTTCGACATTGGACTCCTCCCCCGTCGATTTAAAGCTGCCCGACACACAGGGCAGGTTGTCGAACGCGAACGCGGCCGCCGCTTTTTCCATCGCCGCATCTGCGGAGGCCTGCGCCTTCTGGGCCGCCGCCATCGCCGCAGAGGACGCCGCCGCCGCAGTCGATGCCGCGTTCGAAGTAGCGGAGGCGGCGTCCCGCGCCGTTTTGGTCAGCCCGGCCTCCATGTCCGCGCACATCTGGTTGAAGTCAGTCCGCATGATCCGGTCCGTCTCCTCCCACTGGGGCAGATGGTACTTTTCTGTGTAATTCATACAACGTTCTCCTTTTTGTTTTGATTGGAACGGCCAAAAACCGTTACACCTAGGGGTGTAACGGAGGAGAAGTTGCTGCTTTTCGTGCAACGGCAGATTGCACGAAAACCGGGAGAGGGCGCGCCCTCTCCCGGTTTACATCCTTTCGCTTACCTCGATTTTTTTGGCGGCGCGTCACACTGCCTGCTTCATGGACAGGGAGATGCGCTTCTTTTTTGCGTCCACCTCCAGCACGACCACCTTCACCACGTCCCCCACGGCGACCGCCTCGGAGGGATGCCGCAGGAACCGGCTCTTGCTGATCTGGGAGATATGCACCAGCCCGTCCTGATGGACGCCGATGTCCACGAACACGCCGAAGTCGATGACGTTGCGCACCGTCCCGGTGAGCACCATCCCCGGCTGCAGGTCCTTGATCTCCATGATATCCGTGCGCAGGATGGGCGGCGGCAGCTCGTCCCGGGGGTCCCGGCCCGGCTTTTGCAGCTCCTTCGCCACGTCCGTCAGGGTGGGCACGCCCACGCCGCAGGCCGCCGCCAGCTTCTCCAGGCCCATGGCCTTCATTTCCCCGTCCAGGTCCCCCAGCCTCCCGGCGGACACCTCCGCCAGGGAGTGGCCGGTGAGTTCCAGCAGCTTTTCCGCCGCCGGGTAGCTCTCCGGATGGACGGCGGTGTTGTCCAGGGCCGTCCCGCTCTCCGGCACCCGCAGGAAGCCGGCGCACTGCTCATAGGCCTTGGGCCCCAGCTTGGGGACCTTCAATATCTGCTTCCGGGAAGTAAACGCGCCGTTCTCCTCCCGGTATTTTACCACGTTCTTGGCGGTTGCCGCGTTCAGTCCCGCCACCCGCTGGAGGAGGGAGGGGGAGGCGGTGTTCACGTCCACGCCCACAGCGTTGACGCAGTCCTCCACCACGTTCCCCAGGGCCTCGTCCAGCCGCTTCTGGGGCATGTCGTGCTGGTACTGCCCCACGCCGATGGCCTTGGGATCGATCTTCACCAGCTCCGCCAGGGGGTCCTGGAGCCGCCGGGCGATGGAGACCGCGGACCGGAGGTTCACGTCATACTCCGGAAATTCCTCCGCCGCCAGCTTGGATGCGGAGTACACCGACGCCCCCGCCTCGTTAACGATCATGTAGCTGACCCCGCCGCCCAGCTCCTGCAGCATCTCCGCCGCCATCTGTTCCGTCTCCCGGGAGGCGGTGCCGTTGCCGATGGCGATATGGGTGACCCCGTGGCGGCGGATGAGTTTCGACAGCACGGAGATGCTCTCCGCCTTCCGCCGCTCCCCCTGGGTGGGGTAGACGACGGTGGTATCCAGCACCTTGCCGGTGGCGTCCACCACGGCGACCTTGCATCCCATGCGGTAGCCGGGGTCCAGGCCCATGGTGACGTGGCCCTTCACCGGCGGCTGCATCAGCAGGGGCCGGAGGTTCAGGGCGAAATTATGGATGGCCCCCTCGCTGGCCTCGTCGGTGAGATAGTTCCGGACCTCCCGCTCCAGGGAGGGGTACAGCAGCCGGTCGTAGGCGTCTTCCGCCGCCGCCCGGACGAAGGACGCGGCCTTGGAGTTGGAACCCGGCCGCATCACCGCCTTGCGCAGCAGCACCAGTGCGGCCTCCCGGTCGGTGACGATGCTGACCTTCAAAAACTCCTCCCGCTCGCCCCGGTTCAGCGCCAGGACCTGATGGCCCTGGATCCGCCCGGCGTTCTGGCGGAAGTCGTAGTACAGCCGGTACACGCTGTCCTCCTCCTGGGCGGCGGCGCTCTCCACCACGCCGTTTTTCAGCATGTAGGCCCGCAGCGATTTGCGGATGGCGGCATCGTCGGAGATGTCCTCGGCGATGATGTCGTTGGCCCCCTGGAGGGCGTCTTCCGCCGTCTCCACCCCCTTCTCGGGATCAACGTATCCGGCGGCGGCCTCCAGCGGGTCGGGGCAGTCCGGCTCCTGGGCGTAAAGCAACGCCGCCAGGGGCTCCAGCCCCTTCTCCCGGGCCATGGTGGCGCGGGTGCGGCGCTTCTGCTTGTAGGGCCGGTACAGGTCCTCCACCTCCGCCAGGGTGGCGGCGGCATCGATGGCGGCGGCGAGCTCGTCCGTGAGCTTGCCCTGATTTTCGATGGCGCTCTTGATCTCCTCCCGGCGCTTCTCCAGGTTCCGGAGATATTGCAGGCGCTCCTCCAGGGCGCGCAGCGTGGTATCGTCCATGGAACCGTGGAGCTCCTTGCGGTAGCGGGCGATGAAAGGGATGGTGTTGCCCTCGTCCAGCAGGGCCGCCACGTTCTCCACGTGCTTTTGGTCCCGGCCCAGCTCCCGGGCCAGAATTTCGATGATCGTCTCCATTGAGTCTCCTTTTATTCGTTATCAGCCCTGATCTGGCACATTTTCATGGCCTCCAGGGCGTTGCAGTGGCTTTCCGGGGTGCCCAGAGCGCCGTCGATAAAGTTGTTCTGCATATCAACGGCAACTAAAATCCCGCCTCCTATTGCTGAAAAACCTTCTCCACATGGACGTGCTCCGTCTTTCCGAGGAACCGCGTCCCCTCAAAATCCAGCTCAACCACAAAGGGCATCCAGTCGATGATCCGCAGGAAGCTGTCGCAGTCATAGCTTGGGTCGTAGCAGTGCAGGATCGTGCTGAGGGCGGTGCCGTGGGTGCCGATGACCACCGTCCTGTCCCGCTCCACCGTTAGGATGTCCGTCAGGGCGGCGATGTTCCGCTCCTGGACGGAGCGCAGGGATTCCCCGCCGGGCTCGTGCCAGTCGAAGTCCCCCCAGCGCTTCCGGAACAGCTCCCGGACGTTGCCGCCGGGGGCGGACTCCCGCTCCCGCAGGCGCTCGTCGGTGCGGATGGGCAGGCCGAAATGCTCCGCCGCCTCCCGGATGGTGTCCAGACTGCGGCGGTATGGGCTGCACCAGAAGGCATCCACAGACTTGTCCCGGAGGAAGTCCAGGACGATCTTGCGGTCCTCCATGGCCTCGGCGGTAAGCCCCCGTTCCCGGTCGGACCCGCTGCGGTAGTCGGATTGGGCGTGGCGGACGAAATAGATGGTGGTCATAATGTTCTCCTTACTTGTAGTACAGCCGCTGCCGCTCGTACTTGGCCTCGTAGCTCACGTGCATCCCCAGGCGCTTGTAGAGGTTTTCGTCCACGTCGCTGAGCACCACCGTAAAATGGGCCCCGCAGCCCTTCAGCTTGGGCAGCTGCTTCTGGGCCAGATCGGCGATGGGGTTGGTCAGGGCGCTGACGCACAGGGCGATGAGCACCTCGTCACTGTGGAGCCGGGGATTCTTGTTGCCCAGACTGCCGGTCTTCAGCCGGCAGATGGGCTCCAGGACCTGGGTGGAGATGAGGTCCAGCTCCTGGTCGATGCCCCCCAGGGCCTTCAGCGCGTTCAGCAGCAGGGACGCGGAGGCCCCCAGCTGATCGCTGGTCTTCCCGGTGATGACCCTGCCGTCCGGCAGGACCATGGCCCCGGCGGGCGCCCCGGTGGATTCCTCCTTCTCCAAGGCGGCGGCCACGGCGGGGAAGATGGCGGGGGTGACGCCGGAGTGCTTCATCAGCAGCTCCAGCTTATAGACGACCTCCTTGTCCACGGTGCCCCGGAGCCTGCCGGTGAGGGCGGTATAGTACCGCCGGAGGATCTCCATGTTGGACGCCTCCCGGCAGGCCTCGTCGTCCACGATGCACTTGCCCACCATGTTGACCCCCATGTCCGTGGGGGACTGGTAGGGGCACTGGCCCAGGATGGACTCGAAAATGGTCCGCAGGACGGGGAAGATCTCCACGTCCCGGTTATAGTTTACCGTGGTGACGCCGTAGGCGGCCAGGTGGAAGGGGTCGATCATGTTCACGTCGTTAAGGTCGGCGGTGGCGGCCTCGTAGGCCAGATTCACCGGGTGGTCCAGGGGCAGGTTCCACACGGGGAAGGTCTCGAATTTGGCGTAGCCCGCCTTCCGGCCCCGGCGGTGCTCGTGGTAGAGCTGGCTGAGGCAGGTGGCCATCTTCCCGCTGCCGGGCCCGGGGGCGGTGACCACCACCAGGGGACGGCTGGTCTCGATGTAGTCGTTGCGGCCATAGCCCTCGTCGCTGACGATGAGGTCCACGTTGTGGGGATACCCGGCGATGGGATAGTGGCGGTACGTTTGGATGCCCAGGACCTTCAGGCGCTTGAGGAAGGCGTCCGCCCCGGGCTGGCCGCTGTACTGGGTCACTACCACGCTACCCACGTACAGGTCCATTCCCCGGAACACGTCGATGAGCCGCAATACATCCTCCTCGTAGGGGATGCCCAGATCGCCCCGGACCTTGTTCTTCTCGATGTCCCCGGCGCTGATGGCCACCACGATCTCCACGTCGTCCCGCAGCTGCTGGAGCATACGGACCTTGCTGTCCGGCTCGAACCCCGGCAGCACCCGGGAAGCGTGGTAGTCGTCAAAGAGTTTTCCGCCAAATTCCAGGTAGAGCTTTCCGCCGAACTGTCCGATCCGCTCCCGGATCCGGGCGGACTGGGTCTCGATGTACTTCTGATTGTCAAACCCCGCTTTAAACATAGAACTTCCTCTCCCTTATTCACAGCGATATCCGCTACTGCATAGAGCCCCTAAAACTACCACAGCTTTTTCAGCGCGGTATGGGTGCAGACCCGTCCAATCTCCTTTTGGAGGGACTTCAGGTCGTCAAAGGTCTCCGGCCGCTTGCCGGGGTCCCGGAGGAGGGCCGAAGGATGGTACATCGCCATCATGCGCATCCCGTCCACGTCGAACCAGACGCCGTGCTCCTTGGTGATCCGGAACTTGGGGTCGATCAGCCGCATGGCGGCGACGCGGCCCAGGCTGACCAGGATCTGGGGCTGGATCAGCGCGATCGGGCGGCGCAGGTAGCCGATGCAGGCGTCCTGCTCCACGTTCATCGGGTCCCGGTTTCCCGGCGGGCGGCATTTGACGATGTTGGCGATATATACCAGGGTCCTGTCCAGACCGATGATCGCCAGCATGTCGTCCAGGAACTGCCCCGCCTTGCCCACGAAGGGAACGCCCTGCTCGTCCTCGTTGGCCCCGGGGCCTTCGCCCACCAGCATGATCTCCGCCTGCGGGTTCCCCACGCCGAAAACCACGTTTTTGCGGGTCTGGCACAGGGCGCACTCCCGGCACTGGGCGCACTCCTGCTCCAAGATATCCCACCGGTCTTCCATGCCGCGCACCTCCTGCATCATCGTATATTTCCTATCGGGCCGGGTACGCTATCTCTTGACTTCACGCAAAGGAGCGCGACCGTATGTCCCGATGGTTCGTTTATTTTCTCTTCTACAGCCTGGGGGGCTATGGCCTGGAAAAGCTGCACGCGCGGCTCACCCATTCTCCCCGCCAGGTACGCAAATGCTTCCTGCTGCTGCCATTATGCCCCGTTTACGGGCTGGCCATGACCGCCCTGGCGGCGCTCGCGCCGGAAGGGCTGGGCTTTCTTCCCCTGACGCTCCTGGGCGGCGCGGTCTGCACAGGGGTAGAATTTCTGGTCCACCTCTTCTATGACAAGGTGCTGGGCGTACAGTTCTGGGACTACAGCCTCCTGCGAGGGCATGTCCAGGGACGGATCTGTCCTCAATTCGCCGCGATCTGGGGGCTCCTGTCCGCCGCCGCCCTCAGGTGGGTCCATCCCCTCGCCCGGTGGACGGCAGGAGTTCTCCCGTCATGGGCGGTCACTCTCATGTGGGTGGTATTCGCGGTGGACTGCGTCCTCTCCGCCGCGCTGCTGCGGCGGTACAGGGACACGGAGCTGCTCGCCCTCGGGGCGGCGCTGGCTCAGATGCGCGCCGTCAGCCAGTCCAGCACATCCTTGTAGACGTATTGTTTACTGGCCTCGTTCAAAATTTCGTGGCGCAGGCCGTGGTAGAGCTTGATGCTCACATCCTTCAGCCCCGCCTTCCGGAAGCAGGCGCAGGCCTTCTGCACGCCCTTGCCCATGCCGCCTACTGGGTCCTGGTCTCCGGCGATGAAGAATACCGGCAGGTCCTTGTCCATTTTGTTGATGTTGGACTGCTTGGTGATACACGCCAGGCCGTCCAGCATATCCCGGAACAGCCCCAGGGAGGTGTCTCCGCCGCAGAGGGGGTCGGCGATATAGGCGTCCACATTGGCCTCGTTGGCAGACACCCAGTCGAAGCGGGTACGGGTGGGGGCGAACGCCTTGTTGTACGCGCCGAAGGCCAGATCGTCAGCCGTGGCGCTGTAGGCCTTTTTGCCCAAGCGCTTGATCTCGCGGTCTGCTACCAGCTTCCCGCCGGCAATAACAGGCGCGGACTGGTGGCCCGTGCCGCAAAGGACGCAGCCGCTGAGGACGCCCGGATAGCGGATCAGGTGCGTCCGGGACAGGAACGAGCCCATGGAGTGTCCGAAGAGGAAATAGGGCTTGTCCGGGAAGACCTTGGCCGTGCGGCGGCGCAGCTCCTCGATGTCGTCCACCACGTGCCGCCAGCCGTCCTCCTCGCCGAAATAGACCATGGGGGCGTTCTCGATGAGGGACTGCCCGTGGCCCAGATGGTCGTTGGCCACCACCACGAAGCCATTGGCGCACAGGAACTGAGCAAAGGGCTCGTAGCGCGCGCCATACTCCGCCACACCGTGGGCGATCTGCACGACCCCCACGATATCCCGCCCCGCGGGCGTCCACTGATTGACGTGGATCAGGGTCTTCCCGTCGCTGGAGGGAAAGAAATATTCCGATGTGATCGCCATTGCCGTATCCTCCACTCTTTTTGTTTCACCTGCCGCTCGATGTCAGGCGGTCAGGCCCCGTTGTTTGGAGCCATTATATCACAACCGCCCCTAAAATCCTAGAGCTTTTCCATAGAATTTTCCAGCCGCGCAGAAGCGAGGCTATGGAATTTTTTGGAAGGGGCAGCGATGGTCTTTTTAACTTTGCGGCTTGATTTTGCATTACGTAAACTGGTTTGTTAATTCATAAACTTACGCCGCTATTCTGCGTAGTATTTTAATATATCCGCAAAGTTATCCCAATCTCACAACCCAATTATGAACAAATCATGAAAACGCTACCACCTGGCTACCAAGCCTTTTGCGGCTGCTACCAGCTGCAAATTGGTGAAAAATAACGAAATCAGTTGACATAAGCTGATACCGTGCTACCAATCCAAAAAAATCGGCTACCAAACTTTTTTGTCGAGGCTGGAAACCATTGCGCCGCAATGGTTTCCAG
>OFGA01002098.1_pt1 | contig 12733 bp, 8 predicted proteins | sample 1521471 | NCBI WGS metagenome assembly OFGA01 (sample SAMEA3504086, study PRJEB24116) | mouse gut metagenome | biome: mouse gut; feature: mouse-associated habitat; material: faeces | place: Denmark | collected 2011
ATTTATACAGTTAATTTTACGTTATGCAGACTCTGTATGTTTTCAGATAAATCCTTTTTTGGATAACATCGATGAATTTAACAGAAGCATATGGGGTGAGATGGCAGATAGCGTTCTCGACTATGGGTTTGCAAGAGCTGCTTCTGACCCTGAAAATGTGAAACATCATTTGGTTCTTTTAAACAAGGATTATTTTGTCTGGCAGTTTTTGAAAGAAAGAAAGGGGATTTTCGATTATACGCAGGAAGATTCTGGTTTGGGAATAACGCTTGAAGATCCTGCGTTTATAAAAGATGGCAAGGTGTTTTGTTATACGGTTACTCATGAGAAAATTTGTATTGTAGCGGAAGATATTTATACGCGGTTATGATAACTGAATTTATCAGCAAAAGCTGATAAGTTCAATTATCATAACCGCTTTTACAAATCCAATTATGTGTAAAGGCAGTTTCTGATATCCAGTGGGAAAGCGTATGGAGTAAAAAACACTGTCTTTGTGTTTTTATATGGTATTATAGTGGTAAATAATTTTGAAATCTGTTAGTGGAGGAAAAAGAAAGATGTACAGAATCGGTATATGTGATGATGAAATTGGAATTTGCAATCAATTAGAGGGTTTTATTGAAAAGTACATGAAAAAACGTTATATATCTGGAGAAATAGAAATTTTTTATACAGGTGAAACCCTATGTCAATATTTAAAAAATCATGAAAATATAAATCTGATTTTCCTGGATATTGAGCTGCCGCAGATTAATGGAGTTCAGGTGGGAGGGTATTTGAGAAATGTTTTAAAAGATGAGGTTACAGATATAATTTATATTTCATCTAAAACAAGCTATGCGCTGGAACTGTTTCAATGCCGTCCTCTGGACTTTATCATTAAACCACTATCTTATGAAAAGATAGAGAGAGTATTGGATATTGTTATGACCAGAAATGGGATTAAAAGTAAGAACTTTGAGTTCCAAATTGGTGGAATAGTACAGAAAATAGCGTTACAACAGATAGCATATTTTAAAAGTGATAATAAAAAAATACATATCATGATGTGTTCTGGAGATGAGAAAGTTTTTAATGGCAAATTGTCTGAAGTAGCCAATAAAGTGCCTGATTCGGTTTTCCTGCAGATACATAAGTCATATCTCATAAATTATGATTATGTATCTGAATATAGTAATGACTGGGTGCGAATGATAAATGGTGATATATTGAGCATATCGAAGGTAAATAGAAAGAATGTTAAAATTGCGTTGATACAGCATGAAATGCAGTAGGGGGGAAATATGGAAAAGATAGTTTTAGGTGTAATTGCCAATATTTTGAGAACATATGCAATTTATAGATTTATCCATTTACTATATTTTCCTAAAGTGGAGAATAAGGTTCTTAAGAATGGAGTATATATACTGTTTGTTGTTTTAACAAGTGGCGGTTATTATATACTGCAGAATACTTATGTTAATATTATGACGAATTTGACAGGACTTGTTCTGATAGTGTCGATTTACCAAGGAACTTTTAAAAAGAATATTTTGATTGTTTTCAGTATATATTCTGTGAATGTTGTAATAGAGAGTCTTGTATTTGCGATTATAACAACGGATGTAGGCAGCGATCATATATTGGAATCAGTGAATGAATGTATTGCCAGTATAGGAATGCTTTTATTTGTTGTTATATTGGAAAAAACGAAAGCAGTAAAAAACAAGGAATTTCAGATAGGATTTTCTTTATGGAGTGCCTTAATGAGTGTTCCTGTGATTAGTATTATAATCATTTTGGTTTTATTGAATTCGGCAGCATTGCATGCGAATAATATTGAAATAGCGATAACAGGAATGCTGATAATAAATCTGGTAATTTTTTATCTCTATGGTGCAATACAAGATTACTATAAACAAAAATTGGAAAAGGAAGAATTTTATTATCGGATGGGTATTTACGAAAATCAGCTGAATATCATGAAGGATTCATATCAAAAGATCAGAGAATTGCGGCATGACATGAGACATCATCTGAGTGAGTTAAAATATCTGGCAAATAATAATGAAAAAATGCGGCTGATTCATTATATAGAAGATATGGAAAAGCATATGCTAAATGCAGAAGAATATGTTTCGTCCGGCAACAAGGAAATAGATGGAACACTAAACTATTTGCTCCAGACAGCAAAGAAGAGACTGAAAGAAGTAGATGTAAGTATATCTATACCTGAAGGATTAGAAGTTCATAATTATTTATTTAATGTCGTATTGGGGAATTTGTTAGAAAATGCAATGGAAGCAGCGATAAAAACGGAACGGAAATATCTAAAAATACATATAAAATTAAAACAAAGTGTGCTCTATATAAATGTAGAAAATAGTTTTAATGGAGAAGTTAAACTTAAGGAACAAAAAATTATGACGAGTAAAAGTGATACGAAAGAGCATGGGATTGGTTTGGATAGTGTGAAGAGAATGGTTGATGAAATGAATGGAATGTTGGATTTGAGGTGGAAAAAGGATATATTCTGTGTAAACGTAATGTTTTATTTACAGGATATTGAACTGCAAAATTAAAAATGTACATACAAACAAAATTATGCGAGAGTTGCAGTAAAGAGAGAGATTACCATTTCACTTGTTAATCTTTTATTTTTTGATAGCTATTGCAGAATGAAATATATCTAATCGCTTTTTGTATATTTGTGTTTATTGTGGCTTATTTTTGCATAAAATTCTAAATTCTCCAAAAACAATCACAAATTCGAAATTAAAAAAAAAACGAAGTTATTAATGTTATGATACCTGTCAGAATAAGCAAACGGTTTTACAAGAAATGGAAAGTCGTTTCACAATGGAAAGCCAATTGGTGAAAAAGGGAATAAACTTTCAGGTGGGCAAAAACAAAGAATCGCGCTTGCCAGGGCTTTGTCAGAATCAACGCCGATTATTGTTTTGGACGAAAGTACAGCAGCTTTGGATAATATCACGCAGGAGAGTCTGATGAAGGCACTTGAACCAGTTTTGAGAACAAAAACTACAATTATGATCACACACAGGCAGGCTATAACCATTTTGTTCATTGCTAAAAAGGAGAATCGAAATGACAGTATTAACATTAAAAAATGTAATAAAAAATTATGGAGCTAATGAAAATGAGGTAAAAGCGGTAAGAAACGTAAATTTTGAAATCGAAGAGGGAGAATTTACTGCGATTGTCGGTACTTCTGGTTCTGGAAAATCAACGTTATTGAATCTGATCGGAGGACTTGACAATCCCACAAGTGGGAACATTATTGTAAAAGGAAGAGAGATTCATAATCTGAACAGAAAGGAACTTACTCTTTTTAGAAGAAAAAATATCGGCTTTGTTTTTCAAAATTATAGTCTGATGCCGGTTCTGAATGTATATGATAATGTGGCATTACCTGTTACGTTTGATAAAAGGAAAAAGAAAGACAAAAAGCATATAGAATACTTATTGAAAGAATTGGGAATGTGGGATAAAAGGAGAAAATATCCTGGCGAATTATCAGGAGGTCAGCAGCAAAGAGTTGCAATAGCAAGGGCATTAGCAAATCATCCGGCTATCATACTGGCAGACGAGCCAACAGGGAATCTTGATTCAAAGACAACAAAGGAAGTGATCGACTTATTAAAGAAAAGCTCAGAAAAATATAAGCAAACGGTTTTAATGGTTACACATAACGATCTGCTGGCTCAGCAGTGCGACAGAATGATAAGAATTGAGGATGGTACAATTATAGAAGATAAATGCAAGGAAATGAGAGGGGCCAGAATATGTTAAAATTAGCATACCAATATATGCGATATTATAAAAGCCAGACATGTGCAATTTTACTAAGCATAATATTAACGGCTGCATTATTAACGGGCATTAGTTCGTTGCTGTATAGCAGCCAGATGAACGAACTGGAAAATGCCAGACTGATGTACGGCGAATGGCATTATGATATACATGTCGATGCAGAGGTGACGGATAACATTGCAGATAATAGCGGTGACAGCGGCTATAAGCTGGAGCATTTTGGGATAAAGATTGTAAAGGATGCGGTAACAGAACCTTTTCAGATTTATTTTGTAGAAACAGATGAAAATTATAGAAAGTTGTCGCATAGAGAACTTATAGACGGAGTTTATCCGGAAAAAGAAGATGAAATCGCTGCGGATAATTATACATTGGGAAATCTTGGGTTTGACGGAGGATTAGGAGATGATATTGAGATTGCGGGACGAACCTATACATTAGTTGGAATTATGAAAAGCGAATGGTCCACGAATGTCGATCACATGGAAGTTTTTGTGGGGAGCGATTTTCAGGGGAAAGGTGCGGAATTCTTTATATATCTTAAATTTCATGAAAAAAAACCATTATATCGGCAATTAGATGCGTTTCTTAATGCATTTCAGATTTCCGGTGATAAGGTGGAAAATAATGATGAAGTAATCAAATATTTACAGGGCGAGGAGCCTGATTCTATTTATGAAATTGTAAAGTTTGGTTTGACGAATGAACAGGGTAACTTCACGTATATTGTTCTTAAACTGCAAAGCGAATATAATCTGGCGTTTCTTGGTATGCTGGCATTACTATGTATATTTAGTTTATTCATCATATACAGTGTTTTTAACATATCTGTCTCTAAAAGAATTGCACAGTATGGAATTATGCAGGCAATGGGGATAGAAGAAAAAAATATTCTGGGTTCCGTAATTGCCGAATTATGGATACTATTTTGTGTAGGATATCCAATTGGGGCATTTGTTAGCAATGGACTCCTTAAAAAGTATTATAATCAGGTCGGAGAAATATTTGGCAATACAATTACTAATGCAAATGAAACGGCTCTTGCTTCATCGGAGCAGACACTGGCAGGCAGTAATTTTAGTGATTTATTTTATATATCCTGGTCTGCATGTATATCCGGATTTGTGATTTTGTTTATTGTCCTGGCTGGAATCGGCTATCTAACGGTAAAGGGAATTAGAAAGAAGTCCTTACGGGAAGCGATTAGTGAACAGGGAGACATTGGACTGAGAAACAGGAGAATCTATGGTTTCAGACGAAACGATTTGTCCGGCATAGCAGTCAGAAAATTTATGTTTGGCAAAAAAAGAAAGATCATTGGTATTCTTGTTTCCCTGTCGTTAGGCGGCTGCATTTTTCTGTGTACGACATATATGATAGAAAATTTAAAAATACATGCGGAAATGGAAATGAATTCTGATGATGGGTTAAACTCTGAATACAGGATATCTCTAAAGTCAAAATCTTTAGCAGATGAGATATCTAAAGAAGCTGTGCAGACAGTGAAAGAATTGCCAGGGTTAACAGAAGTGTATGCTACCAAATATACATTAGGAGAAATAACGATTGGTAAAGAAGAACTTGAATGGGACTCGTATTTCAACGAGTACAATCAGGATTCCGGCATACAAAATGATTATGGCGGGATATGTGTGGAAAAGGATGGTCAGAACTATGGGATAAAATATGATATATATGGATATGACATAACGATGATGGAAATATTGGGTGAATATATTCTGGAAGGAGAAATCGATACGCAGGATATTTTAAGCGGTAATAAGGTAATAGCGGTTGCGAATGTGGATGGACAGGGCAATTATAATTTTTACGGTAAGCATCCTGGAGATACGATAAAAGTAAAAGTGCCGAAAGATCAAAAAATGAGTAACGATATACTTAAGTTTGAATCGGCATCGGATGATTATACCGAAATGGATTTTAAGATTGCTGCAATTGTCAGCCGGCCACTTGTAAAGGAAGAGAATTTTCTTATCAGAGGAGCGTGGGATAAGGCGCCTTCGATCATCATGACGAATCAGCAGATGCAGGACAATTTTGATATAAGCCGGTATAAGATTATTAGTGCTTCAAAAATAGTTGGGACAGATGGGGAAGAGGTTACCAGGCAGTTGTTACTTGCCATACAGGATATTCCCAAAGCTGTTTTGCAGGATTATTCTGCAGCTATTGAAGTTCGGAAAACTTATTTACGCCAACAGCAAATGTTTTTTACGTGTATCGCCGTCATTCTGCTTATCATCAGCCTGTTCCATATCATAAATAGTATGAACTACTCTATATTGGCCAGAAGATATGAATTTGGGGTATTAAGGGCAATGGGGATGACTGATATAGGGTTGTACAAACTGATTGTCAGGGAAGGAATGATGTATGGTGTTTTGGCAAATGCATTGTTGTTCTTCTTATATGGAGCAGTGTTACAAAAGGGAATGATATATTACATGCAACATGTCGTACAGTTTTTACACATTACAGCATCAGTGCCGCCATATATTTTTATAATGATTATTATGCTTAACATAGTTATCGCTGTAATTGCTGTAATCTTACCAGCTCGTCGTATTATGAGGGACAGTATAATTGAGGAAATCAGAAAGTAAATTTGCGATGTATGCATCTAATGAAGAAGTATCATGACAGTTGCGTTTGAAAATTAAATAATAAAAGCAGTCTGATATGGAATAGAATAATCTGTGTTGGGCTGCTTTTATTATTTCGGTTATGGTATAGAGAGTTTTTGAGTTTCAATGAGTAGTGTATAGAGTAAAAATTCTGGTTTGTTTTTTTATCTGGTATGGATAATAGCAAAGAAATTTTGGAATCTGTTTACAGGGGGAAAGTGTGTTTTGGCTGAATACGGAGAAGTCTCGTATGAATGATAAAAAGTATGAGGATAGATGAATGGTCTGCTGAAAATAATAAACTTGCATTTTAAACATTGTAAAATACCGGATAGGCAATTACAGGTTAAATAATTGCTTTCATGTGTCAAAATCAGAGCATGAATGCAAATTGTACAGATAGTGCAGGATATTTTCATTAGTTAGAGAGGGATTCTATGATTCAGAAAAGCGCAGAATGCGAGCTGGCATGGGTAGGATTGAAAACACAAAAAATTAGAAATATCATTGCCATGATCGCAATTTTTTTTACAACAACTTTAATTATAAGCATACTTGCCGTAGGTATTTCTTATAGAAATATCGAGAAAAAAAGTAATCTGTCGCAGGCGCCAAATGCAGATGGAGGGATATGGGGAACAGAAAACAGCTTTTATCAGGTGCAAAAGAATGAACATGTGGAATGGGCGTCCATGCTATATATGGCAAGTGACAGTCCGATCATACTGGATCAATATACTTCATCGGCAATTGAACTTTTGGTGCCGGATGCATCTTATTATAACAATAATGATATCCGATTAATATCCGGAACATACCCTGAGAAAGAAAATGATATTTTGATTTCAGATACCCTGGCTATTGAACTGAATATGGATATGAAGTCGTTTCCAGAGCTGCCCATCCGTGTATTGACTGCGAATGGAATGGAAACAAGCGAAAAAGATATAACAATGAGCGTTTGCGGATATTATGAAAATCCGTTGGCAGTAATTTCGAATTATAGTGAAGAGGCATATACCTCTGCAGATTTTTTAAACAGGTATACAGGCGTAAACGGCGAAACAAGAAGAAAAATATATGTAAAATTCAAAGGGGAATTAAATAATAAGGAGGTGGAAACAAAATTAAACAATCTGAACAGTCTGGCGGATGGAAGCGGAATTATAAGAAAAAATGCGCAGCCGATGACAAAATCAGTTATAAAACTAATGATTGTAATAATTTTATGCGTGGCAGCCGGCGCGTATCTGATGATTTTTAATATTTTTAATATTTCTCTGATGAATGATATTCAGTATTGGGGATTGTTAAAGCTGTTAGGCGCACGGAAAAGGCAGATTCGAAAAATACTGAATATGCAGATGTGGGTGCTCTTATTACCGGGTATGATTGGAGGAATCATCTGCGGTAATTATTTGGAAAAAATTATTACTCCGCTGTTGCTGGAATCATTTGCCGAGAATTTTTCTTATGTTCAAAATACAGATCAGATGCTGTTTGTTTCAGTGACAGGAGCTGTTTTTGCAATCGTTACCGTAAAGATCAGCTGTAGAAAATCTTTTCAGATCGTTGCAGCAATTACTCCGGTCGAAGCGCTTCGCATTCGTGCAAAAAAGAGTTCGAAAATATTTATTGTAATATCTCTGGCGTTAAGTATCCTGGCGTTTATTACTGTTTTTACGCTTGCCAGGAGTCAGGATATCGATGAGCAGGTGTCCAGATACAATACGGCGGACTTCACATTAGAAAACAGAAGTCATTATGCGTTGTCTAATATACCGTTCCGATCATTAAAAACAGAAACGATTGAAAAGATCGAAGAGCTGTCATTTGTGCAGAAAGTCGACACATTTTATCAGGCGCATGTATATCCGGATTATGAAGAAACGGACGGGCAGAAGATATACGATACGACAGCCCGGATAAAAAACGACGGAAAAATCAAAGAAGAATATGAGGAAATAGAACGTATATACGGAGATATGGGGAATTCATTTGTTGGAAATGACAGAAAAATGAGAATGGTTGCCTTACATGCTGGAAGCGTCAAAAATGAATTAAAAGGAAAGATCATTGCAGAAGGAGCATTTGACGAAAAGAAATTCGCATCTGAAAATTATATCTTATATCAAAGAGAAGCCCCGGATCTGAATCATCAGAAAGATGTCTTACAGGATCGACTCGTTCATGCCGGCGATAGATTAAATCTTTCTGTTTATGATGATACAAGGGATCGGTATATTCCGGTGCAGGTAACGGTAATGGCAATTATAGAAAATCAAAAAGGCGACCAGTATGGCGCTTCAATGATAGATATCAATTCTTTGATCCTGCCAGACTGGTTATTTGAAAAAATATACGCAAATCATGAAGAAATGATTTCTGCAATTAAAATACATGTAGATGATAAAAACAATTATGCACTGCAACGAGACGAAATTATACGTGTGCTGAACGATACAGGCGAAACAACTGCAAGACTGAAATCTGTTTATGACAGCACGTTATCTGCAACGCTGGAAAATAATCTGATTGTATTGGTAGGAGGATTATTTGCGATATTCTTCGCGTTTCTGGGAATCGTTAATATTATAAATGCATTTGTTACAGAGATTATTGCGCAGGAAAGAGAATATACAAAAATGCAGGCGATTGGAATGACGCGAAAACAGCTGTTTTCTAATCTGATGCAAAAAGTTACGGTGTATGAGTTATGCAGCCTGATCATAAGTATAGGTCTTTCTTATAAGCTGTTAGAGCATATGGCGGATTTGCTGCTGTTTAAAGAGATCAATTATCAGGTGTTCATATATTCATGTATTGGAACAATATTGACATTAATCATACTTGCAATGGCAATGTCATATTCCCTGATGAAATTTTTAAACAGAAATTCTATTATAGAAAGATTGCGGAGGTCGTAAGGAGGCTGTTATGAATATTGTAGAAGTGCATGATTTGTATAAAGAATATGGCAAAGGAGAAACCAGCGTCAAAGCGATTAACCATATTAGCTTTCATGTGGAAAAGGGCGAATTTCTGGCAATTGTAGGAACCTCCGGAAGTGGGAAATCAACGTTACTGAATCTGACAGGCGGACTTGATCGCGCAAATGGTGGAAAAATTATCATTAACGGCAGGGAAATTACCGGAATGACCGGAGATGCGCTAACTGTTTTCAGACGGGAAAATATCGGATTTATTTTTCAGGAATTTAATCTGGTAACGCACCTTGATGTGAAAAAAAATATTCTGCTGCCGATGAAACTCGCGAAAAAGAAATTCGATAAACAATTTTTTCAGCTGATTACGACATCACTGGGACTGGAAGACAAATTGGACCGATATCCGTCGCAGCTTTCCGGAGGACAGCAGCAGAGAGTTGCAATTGCAAGAGCATTGTATTCCAAACCGGCAATTATTCTGGCTGATGAGCCTACAGGAAGTCTGGACAGCAAAACGACAGAGGAGGTGCTGCAGCTGCTGAAAGCATCATGTAAGAAGTTTCATCAGACGCTTGTTATGATTACCCATAACGATAATATTGCAAAGATTGCAGATAAAGTAATCAGAATAGAGGATGGGAAAATCGTGGCAGAACGCGGGTCCTGATAAAATAACAGTTAGAAACCAAAAAGAAGGTGACAGGATTTCGACCGGTTTATATTTGTAGAAACAAAAATATGTGATATACTAATACATATCTATGAAAAAGAGGTTTTAGGTATGATTAAAATAGCAGTCTGTGATGATGAACAGCGGTTTGTAGAACAAATAAAAAAAATTCTGGTTGAATACGGAACAGAGATACAGGCAGACATCCGTGTCAGTGAGTTTTATGATGGAGTTATGCTATTGGATAAATACGAATGCAGGTATGATATTATTTTTCTGGACATTAAAATGCCATATATAGATGGGGTAGAGGTTGCAGAGAAAATACGCGACAGAGATCCTGAAGTAACGATTATTTTTCTGACATCACTTTTGGGACGGGCAGTGGATGGTTATCGGGTTCGTGCGTCTAATTTTCTGATCAAGCCGGTAACACGCAATAAACTTACGCAGGAAATCGATCGCTGGATCGAAAAGAATAGAGAAAAGAAACAGGAATGTTTGCTGGTAGACAATGTATCCGGACAGTTTATGATACCTATATCTTCGTTAAGGTATGTTGAGACATTTAACAGAAATTTGCTGCTGCATACGGAAGGAAAAAGCATTGTTTGTTATAAGAAACTGAAGGAGCTAAAAGAACGATTAGGTAACTATGGTTTTGCGCAGAGCCATAAGGGTTATCTGGTGAATTTTTCTTATATAGATACAATTAAAGGGAATGACATTATTTTGGTTACGAATGAGATGATTCCTTTAAGCAGGATGATGAAAAAAGAATTTATGACTCAGCTTGCCAGATATATGGGAGGGCAGTTATGAATGAGCTTTTGGACATTATTTTTACTTTGATTGAAGGATGTTGTTTTTTATATATGGTTAAAGATGAAAAAGTGAAACGGATCAGACAGGTGTTTTTTCTGATATTTATAATTTTTGTTTTTTTTCATCTTACAAAAGTACTTACACTTTCCCAGATAGGTATTAAATTGCTTTTTGCGTATGGTATAACAATTTTATCAAGTTTTTTTATATTGGGTTTGTCAGCAAAAAAATCAGTTTTTTATATGACGATATGTGAATTTCTATTGATGATTAGTGAAATAATAATTGAAAGCATTGCATTGATGTTTCAAATTAGTCCCGGTTCAAAAGAAGACACGTCGATTCCTGTGATACATATAATCATAAGTAAAATTCTTTTTATTACTTTTTTAATTATTGTGCAAAAAATAATTTATGATATTAACAAAAAGCGTTTTGATATAAAAGCACTGTTCTATTTTATTTCTTCTAACATTGGTTATGTGATTGTGGCGATATGTATCTATGTATATATTCTTTATACAGAAGGGGAAAGTTACAACAATGTATTTATAATTTGTTCCGTTACGATGCTAATTGCATTCGTGGCAAATGTTTTATTTTCTAATAAATATGTAAATATGGAAAATAAAGCGCACGAACAAAGAATGGCAATTTATGAATTAGAAATACAAACGCGATATTATGAAGAAAAAATGAAAGAAGAAGAGCGCATAAAAGAAGTTTATCATGATATGAAAAACCACTTATTACTGTTAGAAGATTGCGGAGAGAATCATAGTGAAAAGATTGAAAATCTGAGAAAAGAGCTGATGCAATATGAGAATTATTACAGAACAGGAAATAAGTTTGTAGATATCATTTTAAAGGATAAACTGGCAAAGGCCAGTGAACATAATATTCAAATGGAAGATCGTATCGAACTGGTTGACGTAGATTTTATCGAGCCTCTGGATTTGAGTACAATTTTTGGAAATTTACTGGATAATGCGATTGAGGAATGTAAATTTATAGAAGAACCGGAAAAAAGGCATATCCGGATTTCGGCTAAAAAAGAAAAAAATTTTTTGGTAATAGGTATCAAAAATAATAAACAAAATAAAAAGGTCGATCATGTTTCTAAAAAAGTAATTCATGGATATGGACTGATAAATGTAAGAGATGCGATTCATAAATATGGTGGTGAGATCGATATAAATGAAACAAAGTATGAATTTGATATCAATATTATAATACCGTTGAATAATAAAGAGGGGGATCACATTAAAACATTATGAAATTTATGCTAATTTTTTTAAGTAATATTGCATTGCGAGTTGCCACAGGTTCTTCGTCGCGATGCAGTTGCTTTGGTAGTCGTCAGCCGAAGCTGACAGATTTTCTAAAAAATCAGATGGAACAATTAAAAGGGGAAACCAGTGGAACAGTATAAAATAGACATGAAAGAATACCCGTTTCCGGTTTTAATTACGAAATCTATTTTATATAAACTGATTCAATGGATAGAGAAACATCGAAAAATTGTGCTAAAGGTAAAAGGAGAAGCCCTGGTAGAAACGCAGTATATGAAATATCTGTTAATGGTTTTTCGCAGTAATCAGGAGTTTTTTTTGACATTTCAAATACCGTCAGCGGACTTGCCAGAGGCAGAAGTGATTTATCGACTTTTTGCAGATCAGTTTCAGATGCTTACGATAGATGGCAGCAGGTGCTTCGATCAGGTAAAAGTAAAAAGACGATATTTAGGGATACGATATGATTTTAAATGTTCCGCAGAATTTTATCAGGTATGTCAGGAGCATTCAGAGGAATTAGATTTAAGTTTCTTT
>OFGA01002099.1_pt1 | contig 12733 bp, 11 predicted proteins | sample 1521471 | NCBI WGS metagenome assembly OFGA01 (sample SAMEA3504086, study PRJEB24116) | mouse gut metagenome | biome: mouse gut; feature: mouse-associated habitat; material: faeces | place: Denmark | collected 2011
GAAGATATGGGGAATGCTTTTGTAGAGGCGTAGTGAGCGCAGAGAAAAGAGTGATCATAGAGTTTTGAGTTTTCATAAGTTAAAAGGACTTGTTATCAGACAGGTCCTTTTTTGTGCAAAAAAATAACATAATGCGTCTGGGGAGGAGGATTGACGGACAGATTGCAAGGGATAAAAGTTGCATGTAGGTTCTAATAATGCTATAATAGCCGATAGTAGTTATTTGCCATAAATTGTCTATGGCAGATTATGGAGTATGAGACGCATATTTTTAAAGAGGTTATATGAATAATAATAGACAGCAGAAATCAATAGGAGTCAATCTGTTTGCAAATGGTATTAAGACGCTTATGACTGTTTTGTTTCCACTGATTACGTTTCCCTATGCATCAAGAGTGCTTGGGGCGTCAGGTATTGGGAAGGTCAATTATGCCAGTTCAATTGTATCGTATTTCTCTATGTTCGCCGCTTTGGGGATCAGCACATATGCGGTAAGGGAAGGAGCGCGGATTAGGGACGATAAGGAAATGTTCAGCAAATTTGCAAAAGAAATGATAAATATTAATCTTTGTACAACGCTGATGTCTTACGCCGCGTTGGCTGTTTTTTTGCAACTTCCGATTCTTAGCGGTTATAAAGCGCTTCTGGTTATTAGCAGCGGAGGGATTGTTTTTGCGACGATCGGGATGGAATGGCTTTTCATTATTAAAGAAGAGTATGCGTATATTACAAAGAGGGCGGTTCTGTTTCAATTTATATCGTTAGTTCTTTTGTTTTTATTAGTAAGAAGCAGGGAAGATTACCACTGGTATGCCGCGCTTACAGTGATTTCATCAGGGGGATCGGCCGTCCTGAATTTGTGGCATTCCAGAAAATTTGTGGACTGGAGAAAGAAGGGATTGCTGGAGTACCGAAAACACTTGAAACCAATTCTTCTGATTTTCGGAACAAGCGTGGCCAGCAGTATTTATATGACAATGGATACAACAATGCTGGGTGCGCTGCAGGGGGATAAGGCTACCGGAATCTATACGGCGGCAGTCAAGATCAATCTGGTAGTCAGTACGCTGATCGGAACGATTTCATCTACGATCCTGCCGCGAGTTTCCTATTATATCGGGAATGGATTAAAGAAGGAATACGAGAAGCTTATGAAGACATCCGTGGATACGCTTCTGATGATCTCAGTGCCGATGGCGATTGGCATGATATGTACCAGTGATATTTTGATTTTGGTATTTAGCGGCAAAGAATTTCTCGGGGGGAGTTTTGCAGCGAAAATATTATCTGCGAAAGTAGTAATCGGCGCGGTGAACCGGATTCTGGCATACCAGATCTGTATTCCTTATAAGAGAGATAAAGAGGTTCTGATTTCGACGGTCTGCGGCGCGGTATTTAATCTCTTTGCAAACACGGCGCTGATTCCGCGTTTTGGCGCGGCTGGAGCATCGGCGGCCACTTTGTTTTCAGAAGGAGTTGTATTTCTGGTACTGACGTATTATTCCAGCCGTTTTTTTGCGACGCGTGTACTTTATACGAGAGGTCCGGTTTATTTGGCGGTTAGTATATGTTTTTTTGCGGTTCGTTATATGATGGATCGTTTTTTTCACAGTCAGATATTTATTTTGTCGGGAACGGTGATAATATGCGCGGCGGGATATTTTGCTATACTGATTTTGATAAAGGATCCTTATTTAAAAGAGGCTGCAGAGCAGATTTTGAAGCGTATGAGAAAGATTATATAGAATCAGGTAGAAAAAAGAGGTAGGACGAGATGAGGATTATTATTGCGGGAATGGGATATGTTGGGCTGTCGAACGCGGTTTTGCTGTCACAGTTTCATGAAGTGTACGCTTATGATATTGTGCAGGCGCGTACAGATATGGTAAATGCGCGAAAATCGCCGATTATCGATAAAGAGATCGAAGAATATCTGGAACATAAGGAGCTGAATCTGCGCTGCGGTATAGAATTAGAGGCGGAGCTTATGAATGCAGATTTTGTAGTGATTGCTACGCCGACAAATTACGATCCGGAAAGGAATCATTTTGATACGTCGTCGGTAGAAAGCGTGATTGATCAGGTGAACCGAACGAATCCCGGCGTTGTAATCGTAATTAAATCTACGGTGCCGGTGGGATATACGGAAGGTTTGGTGCGGAGATACCCGGATTGTCATTTCCTGTTTTCTCCAGAGTTTTTAAGAGAAGGACAGGCTCTGTACGATAACCTTTATCCTTCAAGAATTGTGGTAGGGGCGCCGAAAGGAGACCAATATCTTCATGAAAAGGCGGCAGAATTTGCCGGGCTTCTGGAAAACGGCGCGGTGAAAGACAATATTGCTGTTCTTCTAACAGACGCAACAGAAGCCGAGGCTATTAAACTGTTTGCAAACACGTATCTGGCGCTTCGTGTGGCATATTTCAATGAATTAGATACTTATGCGGAGATGAAGGGACTGGATACGAGACAGATTATTGAAGGAATTGGTTTGGATCCGCGTATCGGGACGCACTATAATAATCCTTCCTTTGGTTATGGGGGATACTGCCTGCCGAAGGATACCAAGCAGCTTCTTGCGAATTATCAGGATGTCCCGAACGAGATTATGGGCGCGATCGTAGAGGCGAATCGAACCAGAAAAGATTTTGTGGCGTCTCAAGTGTTGAAACGCAAGCCGAGGGTGGTGGGAGTGTATCGATTGGCAATGAAGTTTAACTCGGACAATTTCAGGCAGTCTTCCATTCAGGGCGTGATGAAGCGGTTAAAAGGAGAGGGTGTGGAAGTAGTCATTTATGAGCCTACGCTGAAAGAAGCAGATTTTTTTAAGTCGAAAGTTATTAGAAATTTGGATAAATTCAAGGAGATGTCGGACGTTATTATTGCGAATCGGTATGATGAATTGCTGGATGATGTAAGAGAGAAAGTGTATACAAGAGATATTTTTTACAGAGATTAGAGATGAGAAAGAGGAGGAGCATCGTTTAAGGGGTTAGAAGCGAGGGATGATTGTTTATGGATATCGTATTTGTTGTTTTGCATTATATCGTGGCGGATGAGACATGTAAATGCGTATCATATATAGAAAAAAATATAGATACAGATAATTATCGTATTGTGATAGTTGATAACGCATCGCCAAATGGAAGCGGGGATATTCTTGAAAAACAGTATAAAGATAATTTGAAAGTCGTGGTATTAAAAAATCAAAAAAATTTGGGATTTGCCAGAGGCAATAATGTTGGATATCGGTATGCAAAGAAATATTTTAAACCACAGTACCTGGTCATGATGAATAACGATGTGTATTTACTAGAAAAGCGCCTGAAAGAAAAACTGAGTGAAGAATTTAGAAGAAGCGGGTTTTATGTACTTGGTCCGATGATTTATACCAGAGATGGCAGGTGTGATGTGAACCCGGATAACGCTGTTTTTAAGAATGTAGCAGATATTGACAGAATGCTTCATATCTATAAAAAAATGTATAGGAGATATAAATATTATTATGCATTCGTGTTTTATCGGCTGACGCCTGTTATTGATATGATTTTGGGTAAAAAACCGGTAAAAAAAAGAAAGAATTTTTTATTTAGGGCAGAGAATGTTAAACTGCATGGATGTTTCATGGTTTTTTCTGAAAAATATATCTTAGAATATGAAGGATTGGATGAAAGTACGTTTTTATATTGGGAGGAAGAATTTTTATATAAACACATGATGTGTAATCACAAAAAAACAGTATATTGTCCTGATATTATTGTTTATCATCAAGAAGATGCGGCGACAGACAGTATTGTTGCAGGTGAAAGAAAAAAGAAAATGTTCCTTTATGAAAAATATATGGAATCTTTAGAAGAATTAAGGAAGCTTTATATATATTATGATTCAGCATTGTAGTAAAGAGATGCTGTGGGAGAGGAGAAAAAATGTTATATATTTTATCAGTTTATAATTTTCCAACGGGGGGGCCGGAAACACTGCATCAGTTTGCGAAACATTTGATGGATTATGGAGTTGAAGTTGCAATGATTTATTCGGACTCAGCTATGCTTGAAGCGCCGGATAAGTTTAAGATATATAATGTTCCGGTTGTAAATAAAGTGATTGATTCTCCGGAGAATATGCTGATTGTACCCGAAACATTAACAAGATATTTGTATAAATATAAGAATATACGGAAATGTATATGGTGGCTTTCCAGGGATTTGTATTATGGGTATAATACATTGGAAGGATTATTAAGATGCGCGCAAAGACAAAGAATAAAAAAAATATTGCTGCCGGTGTGTATTCCGTTAATTTATATAAAACATAAAATGGTGAGACCTTATTTTAAATTTGGAAAAGATAAAAATAAGATTTTTCATATGTATAATTGTGAATATGTACGGACATATTTGGAGCAGCATGGAGTATTGGCAGAGAATATGCTGTATATGTGCGGTCCAATTAGAAAAGAATATTTCGAGTGCGTTCCAAAAGAGAAAGAGGCGTTGATCGCTTACAATCCTAAGAAAAATTATGATTTTACAAAAAAGATTTTAAGAAAGCTGGAAAATAAAAGAGATGATATAAAGGCTGTTGGGATCATAGGTATGAAGCCGGAAGAGATTGTGGACTTGCTGTCTCGCAGCAGCGTTTATATAGATTTTGGACATTTTCCGGGGCCGGAAAGGATTCCAAGAGAAGCGGTAACGTGTTATTGTAATGTGATAACAGGAATGTATGGAAGCGCCGGAAACGACGTAGACGTGCTTGTACCTAAAAAATATAAATTTACAGCGTCTGTAAAAAATATAGATAAAATAATATGCGCTATAGAAGAGTTGGTAGATAATTACAATATGCATGTAGATGAGTTTGATCATTATCGGAAAAAAGTAAAAGGGCAGGTAGAATTATTTGAACAAAATTCCAGAGAATTTGTAAAGTTATTCCATCTTTCTGATTGAAGTATTATTTAGACGTTAAAAATTACTGATATATGGATTCAGCCATGGAAGATGCAGGGAGATTAGTGATGATTAGTGTTTCAATTATAATTCCAGTATATAATGCGCAAAAATATATTGGGAGGTGTTTAGAAAGCATATTGAGGCAATCGTATCAAAATTTAGAAATTATTTGCGTAGATGATTGCGGAACTGATAATAGTATTTCAATTATTAAAAATTATCAGGAAAAATATAGAAATAAAATTAAAATTGTATATAGCGAATCTAATGTTGGTCCTGGAGCTGCAAGAGATAAAGGGATGAGAGAAGCACAAGGAGAGTACATTACTTTTATAGATAGTGATGATTTTGTGACAAAAGACTTTATCGAAAATTATGTATTAGTTGCTGAAAAGACAGGAGCGGATATTATTGCCGGAGGATATATTAGAAATGTGAACGGTAAGTGGAAGAAATATCCCGCAGACGAATTTGATGATTTGTTTATGTGGACGAATATTAATGTGTGGTCAAAGATGTACCGCAGAGAATTTATTGTGGAAAACAACTTGTACTTTGGCAAAATGAGACGATACGAGGATGAGGCTTTTTTGTATAAATTAATGATGAAGAATCCCAGTGTCACGATAATACCATTTTCTGGCTATGTTTATTGGATGAATCCGGAATCCATAACGCAAAATAGAAAACAAGATCGATCAGATATGTGTATGGAGTATATAAAACATATGCATAATTTTTATAACGCTGTTCCGGTAGAAGACAGATTTAAAATGAAATTGCAATACTGTATTCTTTCTGGATTAACAGCGAATCTTCTATATAATGGAAAAGGCTGCGGAATTAGAAAAATGAATCATTTTTATAATGCGTATTTAAAAGTATGTCAGGGAATAAATCAAAAAATTTGGTATAATCCCTATATATCTTTGGGCAAAGGTAAAAGCGAGCCAATAAAAAGAAGATATGCTGTTTGGGCTGTTTCCATGTTGCATAGACTTAAATGTGGAAGAATGGTTTTTTTGTTCGTGAGCATGCTGTGATAAGAGCAATGGGAGGATAAAATGGGGAATATAGATTTTGTACTTTTATGGGTAGATGGAAATGATCCGGCTTGGCTGGCAGAGAAAGAAAAATATCTGCCTGATACGAAGAATGAGAGCAGTGCAGAAAACAGATTTCGAGACTGGAATAATCTGCATTATTGGTTTAGAGCCGTAGAAAAATATGCTCCGTGGGTAAATAAAATCCATTTTATTACATGGGGACATGTTCCTAAGTGGCTTAATACGAAGCATAAGAAATTAAATATTGTGAAACATGAGGAGTATATTCCCGAGAAATATTTGCCAACGTTTAATTCAAATGTTATAGAACTCAATTTGCACAGAATTCCAGGACTTGCGGAACGGTTTGTGCTTTTTAACGATGATACATTTTTGTGCAATAAGGTAAACCCGGATTTCTTTTTTAAAAAAGGTTTGCCGGCAGATGCATTCGTTAATACGGCTATTTATTCCCCAAAAAATGAGTTGTCTTACTATCATATGCTTATAAATAATATAGCCATTATTAATAAAAATTTTAACAAGCGTCAAGTTATGAAAGAAAATTTTACGAAATGTTTCAGTCCCAAATATGGTATGAAAAATTTTATGAATCTATGTCTGCTGCCATGGCCCTGTTTTACAGGATTTTTTCGTTTTCATATGCCGCAGCCACATTTGAAAAGTACGTTTAGAGAAGTGTGGAAGAAAGAACCATATATGTTTGAAAATGCAATGAAGAATCGATTTCGAGGCGATACGGATATTTCACATTGGGTAATTAGGGACTGGAATTTATGTTCCGGGAAATTTAATCCTAAGAGCCTTGATGTGAAGGGGTTGTTTTTTATCGGCCGCGATACTTCGGAATTATGCGATTATATAATTAAGCAAAAAGGGGAGATGTTATGTATGAATGATTCGGATATGGGAGTGGATTTTGTCAGAGAAAGCAAAATTATAAATAAAGCTTTTCAAAAAGTATTGCCGAAAAAATGCACATATGAAATTTAAGAAAGCAGCGGCTTTATTTGATTAAAAACAGTAGGAGAATTATGAAAAAAGCAGATATAAAAGTAGGTTTTGTCATTTTGCATTACAATGAAATGAAAACGACAATGAAATGTATAGAATCAATTTTGCGGTTAAACCCAAAGGAGTGTATAGAGATTGTTATTGTAGATAACAACTCTCCGAATAAAACCGGCGAAGTAATTAAGGATAAGTATTGTAACTGTTCCAATATTCATGTTATATTGCTGGATAAAAACTATGGCTTCTCCAGAGCGAATAATATTGGGGTTCAATATATTGCTAAAAATAAAAAGGTTGATTTTATAATTGTTGCAAATAATGATATTATTTTTTGCGATATTGATATGATCGATAAATTACAGCAGGCTTATGATAACAGAGGATTTTATATAGCGGGTCCAGATATTTATGCAGTATACAAAAAAGAACATCAAAGTCCGCTGGCGCTCAGGCCTAGAAATAAAGCAGAGATAAAGGCTTGGATTGCTAAAAATGAAAATAATTTACGGTTTATTAAACCGATTCATTTGGTTTGGATCATTATAAATCGAACGATACTTTACAAATTATATATAAATTATTTAGAAAAAAAGAGAAAAGCGGAAAGAGATAACGAATGGAATAGGGAAAAAGATAATGTTATGCTGTCGGGAGCCTGCTTATTTTTTTCTTCCAAATATATTGAGTTAGGAAAGAAACCCTTTCAACCGGAGACTAGATTTTATCATGAAGAAGACATTTTGACATCCAGATGCCTGATTAATCAATGGAAAATATCTTATATTCCTCAAATTAGAGTAGAACATTTAGAAGGGATGTCAACGAATATGAAGGGATATTATGAGAAAAAGAAGTTTCGATATACTAATTTTGTCAAATCAGGAAAAATATATTTAAAATATCTTGAACAAGAGGAACGGAATCATGTATAAACATACTTTTGTTATTTGCGCTTATAAAAAAAGTCCTTATTTAGAAGCCTGTATAAAATCGTTAAAACGACAGGAGAAGCGAAGTAAAATAATTATTGTAACATCAACTCCGAACGCTTATATTGAGAATTTGGCAATAAAGTATGAGCTGCCTTATTTTGTCAATAGAGGGCAAGGGGGAATTACGCAGGACTGGAATTTTGGCTATCAGTGCGCAAAAGAAACATATCATAGCGAGTATATTACGATTGCACATCAGGATGACATATATGAGAAAAGTTATCTGACGGCAGTCTTTCAAGCAATAAAACAGACAAGCCGACCACTGATTATTTTTGGAGATTATTTTGAGATTCGGAATAAGGCGCGTGTAAAGAATAATAAGCTTTTGTGCATCAAAAGATTGATGCTGATGCCGTTGCGTGTTCATGCTTTACAGAGTGTTCGGTGGATTCGGAGAAGAATACTTTCGTTTGGTTCGCCGATATGCTGTCCTTCCGTAACTTTTGCAGTCCAAAATCTTCCGGATGTGATATTTGAGAATCATTACCGGGCTTGCGAGGACTGGGAGGCGTGGGAGAAACTGTCCAGATTGAAAGGAGAATTTGTGTATATTCCTAAGCTTATCATGGGTCACAGGATACATGAGGAATCGGAGACAACAGCCGCCATAGGAGGGCAGAAGCGGACAAATGAGGAACTGGAGATGTTTTGTAAATTCTGGCCGAAGTGGTTTGCAAAGATTTTAATAAAACAGTATTCGAAAGGCCAGCAGTTTAATCAGTTGCATTAAGCTGCTGTGAAAGAGAAAGAGCGATGAAAAAACTAATTATAATTCCGGCGTTTAATGAAGAGAGTAATATTGAAAAAACGGTAACGTCTATTCAGAAGAATGCCGCTGGTTTTGAATATGTCATTATTAATGACTGTTCCGGAGATCATACAAGACAGATTTGCGAGGACAAAGGCTATAACGTGATTCATCTTCCAATTAATTTGGGAATTGGCGGAGCGGTGCAGACTGGATATAGATATGCGCTGGAACATGGATACGACGTGGCGGTTCAGGTCGATGGGGATGGCCAGCATGATCCGGAATTTCTGAATATTATGGCGGAGCAATTGATGGAACAAGGGCTGGATATGGTCATTGGCTCACGGTTTATAGAGAAAGAAGGATTTCAGTCATCCAGAGTCAGAAGGGTTGGAATTGTCTTTTTTTCTCATTTAATTTATCTTTTGACAGGAACCAGAATTACAGATCCGACGTCCGGACTTCGCATGATAGGACGGAATGCGATGGCTCTTTTCGCAGTTGATTACCCGAGAGACTATCCGGAGCCGGAGAGCGTTGTTGCTGTGCTTCGGAGAAAAATGAAGGAAATTCCGGTGGTTATGAGAGAGAGAGAAGGCGGGGTTTCTTCGATTTCAATGAAGAAATCGGTGTATTATATGATCAAGGTTACTCTGGCAATTATGATTGAACGCATTAGAAAGTATTAGGTGATTGGTATGATGAACATTAAGATCCAGATTATTATAGCAGTAATTGTAATAACCGCACTTTGCGTGATTATAAATATGATCCGGGCGAAAAATCTAGAATTGAGGTATGCGTTGGCATGGCTGCTTGTAGGCGTCGGAATCCTGGTGCTGGATTGTTTTCCAGGACTGATGGCTTGGATGGCAAGAAAGATCGGAATTGCCAGTCCGGTTAATATGCTTTTTTTCTTTGGATTTTGTTTTTCACTGGTGATTATTTTTATTTTAACGGTAGCGGTGTCGCGTATGTCCATCAGAATTAAGCAGTTAGCGCAGGAATTGGCGTTGCATGAGAAAGAACATAAGACCGTAAAATAAAGAATTGAAAAGCCTCCGGTTATAATTTTATGAAGGAGTAAAGAAATGATAAAAAGAAAAAAAAATCTGGCGCCAGTAATAGTTGGAGGAGTATTTGCCGTTTTATGCTTTACTTTTCTTATACTAAGTTCAAGAATCCGTTTTGGGGATATGGTACAAGAGTATGTAAACACAGATATTTATTCGGTGCTGGAGGAAAAAAACGTTGTTTTAGGAGATGAAGAAAAGGTTTGCCAGGAGTTTGTGAGCAGACGGGGAAGTTTGCATTCTTTTTCGTTGAAAATTGTAGAAAATGAGAAGCTGCAGAATGAAATTCTTAAGGTGACGTTGAAAGATGGTGAAACTGGGGAAGTAGTTCAAATCTGGAAAAAAGATAAATCGACGATAGAATTTGACGGTTATTGTGAATTTGTTTTGGATAACGTGCTGTACGGAGTGCAGAATAAATTGTTTGTTTTAGAGATCGAGGCAGACAGTGACGGATATATATTAGGAGGGACTGAGAGCGATACTTTAAAAGGAGGAACTTTATATATCGCAGACACGGCTCAAGAGGGAGATTTAGCAATAAAAATATCGACCGAAAGCAGTGTTTGGATCACGTTATTTTATGGCGTTCTTTTTTGTGTATTATTAGGCGGGTTAGTCGGAGGAATTATTTATTTTGCGCCGCAGAAAAAAATAGGTCCTAAATTGCGCTTCTTTAAGAAAAATTTGAATTATAGAAAGATAGCGGAAGTAGCTATTGGTACCGTTTTCATTATACTAGTCGGAATTGGAGTGGAAAAAATACTGTTTTGTTCCGGAATAGTATTCCGATATATGCAGGGGGATTTTAATGAATACCGATGCGCGTTTCTTATCATAGGGTTGCTGCTGATTTTTTATATGGTCAAGTTTCGGGATTACTTTGAAGAGGAGCCGGAAAAACTGTTTTTGTTCTCGTTTATTCTGATAGGTTTTCTTTTTGTTATTTCGATGCCGGGAGAGGCGGAAATATCTTGGGATGAAAGTATACATTATTGGAGAGCGGTCGGCGTTTCTCATGCACTTGACGGAAGGGCAAATTATGCAGAAGGTTGGCTGTACTGGCATTCTGGAATCGGATATACATTACCGAATAGTATAGCAAGTTTGCGCGGAGGGCAGATGAATATCCAGAGTTTATATAATATGGGACTGGAAGTTTCTGCTGATACAAGTATATTAAGCGACTGGTCGATGCTTGTATACCTTCCGTCGGCAATCGGATTGGCAATCGGACGAATCTTGGGATTACCATATGTATTTGCATTTCATATGGGGGCGGCAATGAATATGCTTGTGTATACGACTGCCTTGTATTATGCTATGAAAAGATTATCTTCAGGAAAAATGATTTTAGCGGCAATCGGAGGAATTCCGGTATCTATGTTTTTGGCGTCCGTATACAGTTATGATAGCTGGGTCGTAGCTTTTTCAATTTTGGGGACTGCTTATTTCATAGGATGCATGCAGGATGGTAAGGTTTCAGGCAGAGATATGGCGGTTATGCTGATATCATTTTCTTTGGCGTTTGTGCCGAAGGAGATATATTTTCCTTTGTTTTTGTTGTTTTTGTTACTTCCCAAAAGAATGTTTGAAACTGAAAAAAGATATATTCAATTCTGTATTACAGTACTTGCGCTTTTTTGTACATTTGGCGTGGGAATGGTAATTGGCCTGCCTTATGTTATTGCAGCTTTTTTCATATTCTGGCTGGGAATTTATATTTTATACCGCCTGCTGGCAATGATGAGTGTAAGGACTAGGATACTGGTTGTCATAGGCGCTGTTGTTGTGGTTGGAATTTTTGGGATTATTATAGTGTATAAAATTTTACCTCAGATGTTGGGAAGAGGCGATTTGCGGGGGGGCGACACTGTTAATTCTGCAGCGCAAGCGCGCTTTATTATGGAAAACCCGGTAGAATATACTATAATATTATTAAGATTTTTAAAGAATCAGTATTTAGCTTTTCAGGTTGAAGTACAAGGGTTATTTAATACATTTGGTTACATTGGAAAATCATCTTTCGCAGTTATTTCCTTTGTTGGTTTGTGGATTGTTGCATTTACAGATAAGAAAAACGCAGATATCTGGAAGAGATATAATATAACGCGAATAGTAGTCATAATTATCTCGTTTATTACGGTGTGTTTGGTAGCTACCGGATTATATGTGGCATTTACGCCGGTCGGATTAGATACGGTACAAGGGTGTCAGATCAGATACGTTATGCCTTTAGTGTTTCCGTTTTTTGCGTTTATAGGATTTAACAGAATACAAAATAATATGAAGGCCAAATATTATAATGCAATTGTAATATCAGCAATAGATGGTCTGCTTCTGCTGAATCTTTGGGAAGTTGTAATTCGTTACTATTCTTAAAAAAGAAAGGGAATGCGCGGAGGTGTAATAATGAGAAGAAATAGAGGAATTGATATTTTTAGAACGCTGGCAATTCTATCTGTTCTGGTTTATCACTTTTATGTATTAATGGGCGAGGGATATGCAGTTTCACATCCGGCGCTGCATGATTTGATTTCAGCCGGAGGCGAAGTTGGAGTAACGCTCTTTTTTATGATTAGCGGATATGGTATTTATTTATCAATTGATTATAAAATGAATACGAATAGTTTTGAATTGTTTCCGTTTTACAAAAAACGGTTTATCAGAATACTTCCGCAGTATTATATGTCATTGCTTATCATCATGTTTTTAACGTCTCAGGTAACGATGTTGAGTAACCAAGGATTATTTCATATTTTTACACATATGTTTTTAATTCATAATTTTTTTCCGTCTACATGCGGCTCAATCAGTACTGTTTTGTGGACGATGGGGGTGATTGCTCAATTTTATCTGGTTTCTGTGCTGCTGTACA
>OFGA01002101.1_pt1 | contig 12725 bp, 10 predicted proteins | sample 1521471 | NCBI WGS metagenome assembly OFGA01 (sample SAMEA3504086, study PRJEB24116) | mouse gut metagenome | biome: mouse gut; feature: mouse-associated habitat; material: faeces | place: Denmark | collected 2011
CTGCCCATACCAGGCGCGGTCGCTCTCTCCATTGCCCAGAAGTATCCCGCCGTTGCACACCAGGGCATATTCGAATGCTCCCACGCCGGCATTGATCCGGCTGTACTGCTCTATGGTTCTGGTGGTAGTCGGCACGATCAGGCATTTCTTCCTGAGATTCCGAAGCAGCGCCTGGGTCCGCTCTGTCATGTAAGAAATATCCCGCCCCTGATAGGTCTCGACATTCCTCCACCGATCGGCGCTCGGCGGACAGACAGCCGGACAGCCTGCGCTGTCCGGCAAAATATGCTTATAAGAATAGATCAGGGTATTATCAAGATCCAGATGCACTACCCGCATCATCTTCTCACAAACGCCTTTCTGACGAGATCCACCGGGATCACGAGGAATCCAAGCGCCATCGCAACTAACAATGCCTGCCAACTGAGCATCGTCGTACTGAACACTTCTCCGCCGATCTGGATGATCACCGTCTGGAGCACGAAGATCGAACCCATTACAAGAAGGAACCGCTTATTCTCACCGATATGCTCAAACAGATTGAATCTGTCCGACCTGGTATTCAGGCTGTTGAAGATGATCGCATAGATGAAGAACGCGAACATAAAGGTCTTCTCATATAACTCCGGATCCGTACAGGACGCCGGCATCACGAACTCTGTGATCCCGCCGATATCTTCAAGGATCAGGATCGATCCAAGGGTGATGAAGACAGAACTTACACCGATCGCCGACTTGATAAATCCGGTCAGGATATTATCCGTCCTCTTCGCCGGCTTATCATCCATATAACGCTGCAGGATCGGTTCGCCGCCGAATGCCATTGCCGCAAGCGTATCCATGATCAGGTTGATCCACAGGATCTGCACGATGGAGAACGGCTCGGTCCATCCAAGGATCGGGGCGATGATATTCATCAACAATGTACTGATATTGACGGTCAGCTGGAAGATCAGGAACTTCCCGACAGATTTCGCCATTGTCCGGCTGTTCAGGACGCAATCTTTGATCGAAGTAAGACTGTTGTTAAGGATCACCACATCTCCTGCTTCCTGGGCAACCGCGGTTCCGTCTCCCATAGCAAATCCGATATCCGCCTGCTTAAGCGCCGGTGCGTCATTGACGCCGTCCCCTGTCATTGCCACGATATTTCCCTTATCCTGCCATGCACGCACGATCCGTATCTTGTGCTCCGGGGATACTCTGGCGTACACCGAGATTCCCTCCACGAACTCCTGAAGCTCCTGGTCCGTCATATTCTCAATAACAGCGCCCTCGCAGGCCTCTGAATCATCCTTGAGTATACCGATCCGTTTCGCGATCGCCGCCGCCGTCACCTTATGGTCGCCCGTGATCATAACCGGCTTGATGCCCGCCTGGATGCATCTGCCGACAGCCTCCTTCGATTCCTCCCGCGGCGGGTCCATCATAGCGATCAGCCCCAAAAACGTCAGATCTTCTTCATCCTCCAGGGATATCTCCCGCTCCCCATCAAGCTCCTTATAGGCAAATGCAAGGACACGCAGGCCGTCTCGGGAGAATTCCAAATTCTGCCGCTCTATCTCATCTCTGTCTTCCTGAGTGATTCCGGCCATCCGGTCCAATAACATATCCACAGCGCCCTTTACGACCGCAACATTCCGCTTACAATTAATATCTGTCTGCTCTTTGCCGTCATCCTCCGGCAGCCGCATCCTGTGCACCGTAGACATCCGCTTCCTGTCACTGTCAAAAGGCAGCTCCGAAAGCCTTGGGTAACGCCGTCTCACCTCCGCCACATTTACCCCAAGCTGCTGCGCCAGATTGATCAGCGCCGTCTCTGTCGGATCTCCGATCTCTGCCCCGTCCTCATTCGTAGAATCGTTGCAAAGGATACTGAAGCGAAGAAGCAGCTCTTGACTGCGGCTGTTAAGGTCAATCTCTTCGGCCGGTATCCGCCTTCCATCCACATAGTAATACTCTGCCGTCATCTTATTCTGTGTCAGCGTCCCTGTCTTATCCGAGCAAATGACCGACACGCTGCCAAGTCCTTCCACAGCCTGAAGCTTCCTCACGATTGCATGCTCTTTTGCCATCTTCTGCGTTCCGAAGGACAGCACAATCGTGACGATAGAGCTCAGCGCCTCGGGAATCGCCGCTACCGCAAGCGCTACCGCGAATAAAAACGCGTCCACCGCAGAACCGCCGCGCAGAATATTCATCCCAAAGAGAAGCCCGCAGAAGACCAGTATGATGACCGATAATTTCTTGCCGAATTCATCCAGACTCACCTGGAGCGGGGTCCGTTTTTCCGATGCGGTCTTGATCAGTCTGGCGATCCTGCCGACCTCTGTCTCCATCCCGATCGCCGTCACTACGCAGGTGCCTCTCCCGTAAGTGACAAAACTTCCCGAGAATACCCTGTTCGTCTGATCTCCGATCGCTGCGTCTGCGGGTACATCCTCTAACGATTTCTCCACAGGAAGACACTCTCCTGTCAGGGCGCTCTCGTCCGTCTTAAGGCTTGCACAACTAAACAGCTGCCCATCCGCAGGGATACAGTCTCCCGCTTCGATCACCACTTCATCACCGATCGTAACCTCCCTGGCGGGAATCTGCACCAACGTCCCGTCCCTCACCACCTTCGCGGCAGGCGCCGACAGCTTCTTTAATCCGTTTAGAGACTGTTCTGCCTTAACCGTCTGCACCGTACCAAGGACCGCATTCATTGTGATCACCACGAAGATCACTGCCGCACTCTCGGCGTCCCCCAGGAATCCTGATACCACCGCTGCAATAATAAGGATGATCACAAGAAAATCCTTGAATTGCTCCAGAAATATCTGTAAAACACTCTTCTTCTTCCCCTCTGCCAGCTCATTGTATCCGTACCGCTCTTGATTCTTTCTTGCCTGTTCACTCGTCAGCATATACATTTCCTCTCTTTCTTCTCACTTTTTCAGAAATATACTGTGTATAGAAGTCTCCTGGTTTTAGCATTCCCATATTGGGTATATTTGAATACAAAAAGAGACCCCTATTGCATATGAAAATATGCAATAAAAGTCTCACCATTTCATTACGATACGGATGACTGCTGTACCGGCCATCGTACTGACGACATCGTAAACGCCCCGGATCCAAAGCCCTCAGCAGCAGCCAAATATCCACGCAGGCATGGCTGCTTCGCGGGAATGATCCTCTTAAGACGCAAGTTACTCCCTTTTATTTGTTTCTAATATATACCATCCATCACGCTTCTGTCAATATTTTTTCAATTTATCATTCCTGCTCCTCACTCTTAAGCCGCTTGATCGTCAGCATATAGTGATCTGAAATCGCGTTGCAGATAGCCTCAACATCCCGGGTCTTACAGATATCGACCAATTCTCTGTGGATCGGATATTGTCTCTCCAGGACCGTCTGCTTGTCCACAAATCCCGCGTTACAGCTTATGATCTCGCCGTATTCCTGATCCTGCCATGCTTTCTTAAGGCGTGCAAGACCTGCTTTCTCTATAATGACCCCGTGAAACATGCACCCATAGGAAACTAACTTGCTATAATTCTCTATGGTCAGATTCTTCATCAATTCCAGAGCTTCTTCCATCCTTGCGATCTCTTCGTCCGTGAACTGCGCTTCATACAGGCGGACAGCGATCATCTCATAATTCGAACGGAGCAGATATGTCTCATAGATATCCTGTATGGTAATCTCCCGCACAGAACATCCCACATTCCTGGTATATTCAACCATTCCCTCCTGCTCCAACTGCCGAAGGGCTTCCCGTATCGGACCCCTGCTCACTCCCAGCTCATCCGAGAGATCCTGCTCAATGATCCTCATTCCCGGAGTCAACTCCTGATTCAGGATCTTAAGCCGGATCTCTTCTGATACATTTTCACGCAATGTCTTGAATGCCAATTTACCCATAAGCAGTCCTTTCCCGCCTGATTACTATTTATCATCACCTGTTCCGCTATTTTATCATTTTACCATAGCAGAGTCAATAAGGGAGATGCTGATATCTCAGAAAAACCGGGAAAAATGACCTTCCGCCTGTCATATCTCTTCTATATCTGTTGTTCTTTTTTCCTTACATAGTCAAGGATCATCTGTACGGCGCCCTCAACTCCTGTCTTGCCTACATTGACGACCATATCATAACATTTCGGATCGTTTCTTTTCGTTCCCGTATACCGCAGATAATATTCATTCCTCTTCTCGTCGCGTTCCTTAAGTTCTGCAAGCGTCTGACCCTGATAATATTCCTGCCCTTCTTTTTCTCTGTAATCGTCATCCGCATAGATAAAGAATGAATACGTGTGCGGCAGCTTGGCCAATACAAAGTTCGCGCACCGTCCAAGGAAGATCCCCGGCTCTTTCTTCGCGAGCTTCAGGATCAGCCTGCTCTGCTCCTCGAATACTCTGGTATCCACAACATCTTCCGCAACTCCCGCGCCCGGCATGGAATACGGGGAAAATGTCAGTGTCTCTCCTTCATTATAGGAATCCAGATATTTCTGGAGATTCTCAATACTGGCAGATTCCATACCGAATCTTTCCCCCAGCATACAGATGATCTGCCTGTCATATACCCGGCACTTAAGCTCCTTTGCCAATGCCTCCGCGATCTTCCTTCCGCTTGCACCGTAGAGACGGCCGATGGCTATATTGATCTGATTGCTGTACTTACCAGACTCGCCTGCCAAACCGCCATGCTGCGCCGAATCCAAGGCATCCGCCAGTTCAGGCACATCGGCGTCTGCTTTGCCTTCTCTGGCGATCAGCTCTCTCATCATCTGATCATATTTCTTATCAAGCCTGTAGCATAACGCGATCAGGAACATGAGCAGCCAGATCGCGATCGGCACATACAGGTAGAAGCTCTTGATCACTGCGATCGCCTCAGCCGTCTGCTCTGCCGCCGTGGCCTTCAATCCGTCGAATGCCGCCCAGGACAGAATACTTCCCATTATTGCAGATGTGAAGCCTGATCCTGCCTTCTGCCCCATACTCATGGATGAGAACATCAGCCCTTCGATACGAAGCCCTGTCTTCCACTGTCCGTATTCTATGGCGTCGCTTGGAAGAGAATACTGCACCCCGTAGAACGGGGCGATTCCGAATCCCCTCATGATACAGGTGAGGACTCCCAGAGGTATACTGGTAATATTCATCAGGAACAGAAGCTGTCCGGCAACACCAAGGATACAGCCCGCACAGATCAGGTTCCGTTTCCCGAACTTCGGAAGCAGCTTCGGAAGCAAAGCGATCCCGACGATCGTCGCGATCTTCTCGGATGCTGACAGCGGCATAACAAGATCAACGTCATTTAACACATATTGACAGTAATAAGTAAGATCCGTTCCGATAATGATCTGATATACCGTATAGAACAGCATCAGACCCAACGCGATCAGGAAATACGGATTGCTTACCGTGGCCTTAAGCGCCGTCCAGAACGGAATATTATCCTTGCTCTTCTGCGCCGTCTGCACCCGTTCCGTACAGGTCGCGTAGGTATTCAGCAGTACGAATACGGAGATAACTGCGTATACGGCCGTTACAAGAATCCACGCTGCCTGCTCATTGCCGATCAGCGCCGCAACCTTATTGATCAGAGGCAGCGTAAATGCCGTAATGACCATACTTGCTGTAATAGACAGGATCATACGGATATTGCAGATCACATCCCGCTCTCTCCTGTCACGGCTCATCAGCGATCCCAGCGCATGGAACGGCTGGCTGATCGCCGTATACACAACGGTATTCATGATATTATAGGTCACAAAGGCATAGACGACCTTGCCCTTCGGCCCCATGCCCGGCATCGTAAAGAGCACGATAGCAGCCAATGCATAGGGCACCGCAAGCCTCAGTATCCATATCCTTGATTTCCCGTATTTGGAGTGAGTCCGATCGATGATGGTCCCCATCAGCACATCCGAGAATCCGTCGAATACACGGGACACCAGCATGATCATCCCCACAGAACCGGCGGATATGCCGACCACATTGGTATAGAAGTAGATCAACAGTGTCGTCGTCATCGTGTACATCAGCGTCAGAGCCGGGTCGCCGAAACAGTACGCCAGCTTTTCAGACATGGGCACCTTGATGAACTCATCCATATCCTTATTCTTTTGTTTATAATTCAATAGTTCCGCTACTGATTTCATAATTTTTCCTCATATTTGAAGCAATCCCTGCGGACTAGCAATTCAACAGCTCACGTTCGATGATTTCCCGCGCCTTCGGCGCTTCTGTATCCATACGTTCCGGATATCCGAAGATCGATACACAGGAGATCGCATCGCCTCCAACCTTAAACTTCTTATTTGCAAAATCCATTTTCCTCAGGGTCTCAAAGATACCTGCAAAATCAACGTCCCCCTCTCCCATCGGGTTATGCTGATGGATGGAGACATCCTCTCTCCCCATACTGTTCAGCCACGGCGGGTTCAGGATATATCTGCAGTCTTTGGTCTGGTTGTATGTATCTGCAAATAATACATGGCTCAGATCATCGCCTGCATATTCCAGCATAGAGCGTACGTCGCCCACGCCTTTGTCATAGAAGAATCCATGCGGAGCGGAATATACATATTTCAGATTATCGGAGCGATAACTCTTCACCATATCACAGGTCTCGTTATTCAGCTCACAGAAATCCCACGGATGCGACTGGATCTCTACTCGGATCCCCTCCTTCTCGAACAGCGGGAGCAGTTCATCCATAGAACGGAACCACATACCGTTACAGATCTCCTGCTGGTTCGGATCGCCGGAAAGCTCCGTATTGATTACCTGTACGCCCATATTTACCGCGATCTCAACAATCCTTCTCCAATTCGCCACCGCCATCTTCCGCTGCTCCTCTGTCGGGCCGGACCAGCGGTACACAACGATAAAGGAAGAGATCTCTACTCCCGTCTCGCCAAGCGCCTTTCTATACTCCGCCTCGCATTCCCTCGCGAAAAGCGGATGCTTATAGAACGGATTAATGCGCGGATGCGGAGACTGCTCGATATACTTGTATCCCCAGTCCGCTACCTGATGTACCATATCATTAATCCCCATCTGTTTTGCCAATACGTCTACGTCAAACGCTATCTTCATTATTACTCTCCTTCCTGCTGCTGCCCGCCTGTTCTTATCTGATATCTCAAACAGATCTATTACAGACCGGTATGCTCGGCAATATATTTTCTTGCTTTCAGCGCATATTCAAACGGATTCGCCTTCGCCGGATCCTGCTCCGCCTCTACGACTACCCAGCCCTGGTAGCCAGCTTCCTCAAGTATCTTAAAAATCGGCGCAAAATCCACGTCCCCGTCTCCCGGAACGGTAAAGGTTCCCTCGCGCACTCCCTTTAAGAAGCTCCATTTCTCCTTCCGGGACTGCTCTGCCACACTCTTTCTCAGATCCTTCAGATGCACGTGACGCACGCGGTCAACATATTTCCTCAGAACCTTCTCCGGGTCGATCCCTGCGAATGACAGATGGCCGCTGTCGAACAGCAGGAATACCAATTCAGGGTCTACGGACGCCATAAAACGATCGATCTCCTCTTCCGTCTGTACGACCGTTCCCATATGATGATGGAAGGTCAGCACCATTCCCTTGTCCTTCGCGATCCTGCCCAGTCTGTTAAGCCCTGTTGTAAGCAGCTCCCACTCCCCGTCATTCATGACATATTTGCCTTCCTGGATCGGGCGGTCTAACATTCCCTGGATACTGTAGCTCTGTTCGGATACGCCGATGCATTTTGCACCCACCTGTGTCAGGAAATCACACTGCTTAATAAAAGCTTCCTCCGTCTCCTCGTACGGTCTGCTGATCAGGAAAGAAGAAAACCACTGATTGCAGATCGTCATACCTCTAAGATCTAACGCTTTCTTCAGGACTGCAGGATCCGCCGGGTAGTGGCTGCCCACTTCCGATCCGGTAAATCCCGCAAGCGCCATCTCGCTGACAGTCTGCTCAAACGTATTCTCCTTGCCAAGATCCGGCATATCATCATTCGTCCATCCGATGGGTGCGATTCCAAGTGAAACCTTACTCTTGTCTAGCATCTCTTTTTGCTCCTTTACTGTTCGTATGATTTTAAGCGAAATACTTCTCTACAAACGCCTTCGTTACTTCCGCTGCCTTCTTCACGTTCTCCTCGTGTGACATCGCATAGTATTCCGGACGGAATTCCTCGATGGTGCACACGCCGTCGAAACCGATCTCCTTCAATGCGCCTGCGATCGCAGCATGGTCGATCACGCCCTCTTCCGGCCACAGTCTCTTGTCATCCCCGCAGGAACCAAGCGGAAGGTCTTCGCAGTCGTTCAGATGGTACGCGAAGATCTTCTTGCCGTCCGCGTTCTTAAGATCCTCGAGCTTAGAGCACATCTCATGGAAATGGAAGGTATCAACCGTGATTCCCACATTATCTCTGTCTACAGCCCTCACTACGTCATATGCCGTGCCAAATTGATTAATGGAGCAGTTCGGAGCACCGCAGAATTCCAGGGAAATCCTGATATCAGAGCCTACCTTGTCAGACAGATAGCGAAGTCTTGCAACTGCCTCTTCCTTAATCTCGGACACACTCTTATCCTTCACGTCAAACTGCGGAACCGTGATCAGCATCTTCATACCGATCGCCTTGCACACCTCGATAATGAAATCCGTCTCCTCGTCGATCTCTTTCACACCGGCCTCATCCCTCTGGTTGAAATAGATCAGAGTATTATACGCCCATGGTTTCAGATGATGGTTCTTAAACCAGTCTGCCAGTTCCTCCAACGTATGCTCTTTCAGATAGTCCTTCACGCAGTCGAACCTGATCTCAATATAATCAAAACCATACTTCTCACATGCTTCCAGGTCAGCCATGAGGGACTGTCCCTTACACTCCAGTGCTGTTGCTTCATTAAATCCTAATTTCATAATCGCGGTCTCCTTTTCATCTATTTTCTCTGCTTTTCCTGTCTTACTTGCTTTACTTGCTAATTGCATATTATTTCATAATATTGCTTTGTTTGCCTGTTTGCTTATATCTTACTTTGATTTACTTATTTCGCGTGCTCGTGTACGCTTATCTGAAAAATATATACCGCCTGCCGCGGGATCTTTGGCTTGCATAAACTCCGGCTTCTTGGCCGTAATATCCTTCTTACTTATAAAACTCCGGCTTCTCAACCGTTACAACCTTCTCGATATTACCCGTTTCCTGTGCCTTTACCAATGCGTCTGCGGTAACTGCCGCCAGATATCCGTCCCATGTGGTAGGTCCTTCGATCACATCTTTTGCAGCACAGTCGACCCAGTTCTGGATCTCTGCATCATAAGCATCCTTGAACAGTACGAAACAATCCGTTGTGATCTCTGTAGAAGCCGCCGCATTCTTCCTGATAGAAGGAGCCATCGGAGCGCCCATCTTAAGTGCACCGTCCTCGCATACTACTTCGCAGTTGATATCGTATCCGAACTTACAGTTTACAAAACACTCTACATCGATACAGATACCGCTCTTCGTGCGCATCAGCATGATCTGCGGATCCTTAAGCTCAGAGTGGGAATACTTCGTAACCTTCGGCATGATCACCTGCACACTCTCATAATCATCATTGACCAGCCAGTGACACAGATCTATCTCATGGATCACCGTATCATGTACCGCCATCGGTGTATTGTAATTCGTCCCCACCTCAGGATTCCTGTGCGTACAGTGCATCATCAGCGGTTCGCCGTACTCGCCTGTCGCTATCGCGTCCTTGATCTGGTTATATCCCTTGTGGTAACGGCGCATGAATCCCAGCTGGATCAAATGTCTGCCGGAGGCTGCCTCCGCGTCCATTACCTTCTTGCAATCCTCTGCCGTCGTACAGAGCGGTTTCTCACAGAACACACGCTTGCCGGCCTTGATCGCTTCAAGAAGATCGTCAACATGTGCGAATCCCGGTGATACGACCAGAACCGCGTCAACATCAGGATCGTTGATCAGCGCTTTGCCGTCCGTATAGACCTTGGCTCCGCCTGCGATCTCGGCCGCCTTCTTCGCTCCCTCTTCAAATACATCTGAAACTGCCGCAACCTCGGCTCCCTGGGTTCTCTCTGTGATCCTCTTGATATGATCTCTTCCCATTCCGCCGCATCCGATAACTCCTACTCTTAACATTTTGTTTTCCGCCTTTCTTGTTTTGTTTTATTTTTACTTTTTTGCTTGTTTCTTTATGTTGTTATTTTATCATTGCGTTCACGTGAACGCAATATGTAATTTGCACAAATATAACAAAATGATTTTATCTATTATGACTATCTGTTAAAAAATACATAAAAAAATTGTGCAAAATATATGTTTTATTAACATATAATCTGCACAATTCTATACATATTGTCTCTGTTCTTCTTATAGAGCTTCGATGTGGAACTCATCCTGACAGCTCCGGCCTTCGTTCTTCACTAATAATTCATGTTCGTCATAGGAACGCATTCCGTTCACACGCAAAATCTCTCCAATATTCTGCCTGCTGTTCGGAATAACCCTGCTCTGCACCCATCTGAAACTCCACATAGAATCCACATGCCGGATTCCTTTTTGCAAAAATAAAGAAATCATAAACGGAGCTTCCTTTTCACTAACATTTTCCGGAACATCTATTGTATAAATTTTATTTTCTTCATCATAGTTCAAAATAGCCACTGTTTTATTCCGGCCGTTTCTCTTCACTGCATATCTCTTCAAAATGACACCACCTTTTCCAGACCATTTCCCATATTTTTTCAATATGTTTTTGTGTAAGAATCCTCTCTATCCCCTCTAAAATATACTTCTTATCCTCTTGCTTCAATACATTGATCCTTAAGTCCGCGTTATCTGGTATCAATGACAGATTATACTCCAATGACCTGGACCCTATATAATTATTGGCCAGAAAATCCTGCATGACATCTGTTTTATCAAGCGCCTCCTCATCTCCGTATGTTGAAAAAAGCAGCGACACTCCCTGATCGAATAACGGTGCCAGCCTTATGCTCTCATCTTCTATACTTCGTAAGACTTCCAAATTGCTCCCATGCCTGTCTCTGTTTGCAATTAAATAATCGACACACAGTGACTCCTTATTTCGCTTTTGCAGATCATAAAACATATCATATGCAAGTTTTTCTTCATTATTCCGGCGGAAATTATCTGATGCAGAAATCCATGTTTCCAACTCTTTTCCATCTATCATTACCCGCGCATAGATGATTCTATATTCTACATGCGGTATCCCCAGAATATCCATAATTCTGCTTACAATTAATTCATTGATACACTCATGGCCAAACACTCCGCGATAACTATCATAATTAGACAATTTGTAATATATTCTTTTTCCGTCAATTTCGTCGTAAGCCTTTAAAAAGCGAGATTATACTTCGTCTTAATCACGATCTCCGTATAAGCGAATTCCTTCTCCGGCTCTTTCCCGTCAAATATCTTCTCAAACAATATCATAACCGGCTCATAGCCTTGCCTGTAGCCATCCTGTCCGATCAGGAAACGGATCTTCCCTTCCTCCAGATATTGTACATTCTGGGCTGTCAGGTCATTGGAGATCACCTTCACCTTATCCGCCAGCCCAAGATCGTTAAGCGCCTTACAGACTCCCTGGACACCGGATGCCGCAAGATAAATGCCTGTCAGATCCTCATATTCCTTCAGCATCCCGTTGGTAATCATCTCTGCCATACGGTTATCATCAAAAGCATACTGGACATCCAACACCTGCATATCCTCTCTCAGCATTGCAAATTCCTTTAAAAATCCTTTCGTCCGGTTCTTATGCCCATAAGCGGCAGGATAACCGGATATCACAAGAACCTTCCCGGATGCCGGAAGAATATCCGCCATCAGCCCTGCCGCTACTCTCCCGCTCTGATAAGTATCCTGTCCGACAAAACAGAGACGCTTCGACTCCTCGATATCAGAGTTGAATGTAATGACCGGGATCTCCGCGTCCGCCAGTTCATCAACCGTCGCTTTCAGCTTCTCATCATCCACCGGAACGACCGCAATTCCGTTGCAGCCCTTCTCCTTTAACTCATACATCGCCGCAACCGCTTTCCCCGCATCAAAATCATCAATCTTCCGAATGATCACATCCGCTCCCAGACGCTCTACCTCGGCCTTGGCATCTTCCGCTCCTTCGATGACCTTCTCCATAAACGGCGTATTCGCCGCCTGGATGATCACACCGATCGTGATCGACCTCTTCGACATCGCCAACGCTCTGCCCGCCCGGTTTGGCTGATATCCCATCTCATCTGCGATCTTCCGGATCCGGTCCGCAACCTCCGCATTGATCCTTCCCCTGTTATTCAAAGCTCTGTCCACAGTGCCCCTGGAGACTCCTGCCGCTTCCGCTATCTGCTGCAAGGTTACAGCCATCTCATTTCCTCCCTGTCCGCAGCAGTCATGTACATGCTCTATTGCCGCCGTTTTCTTGTCTTTTATTATAAATACCATAAAAACAATTGTCAAACCTACAATCCATTCCCCAAATCTTTTATTCTCTTAATTGAACTCTTCATCCGGTTTCTATTTATCACATAGGTTTTGGAGCTGTACAATTTTATACATTAGTACATACTATGTATTGACATATACATACATTTATTGTATTATGCAAACATAGCAGGAGGGTTGATTATATGGCAACAACAAGCATTACTATCCGAATGGATGAAAAGTTAAAAAAACAAGC
>OFGA01002102.1_pt1 | contig 12722 bp, 14 predicted proteins | sample 1521471 | NCBI WGS metagenome assembly OFGA01 (sample SAMEA3504086, study PRJEB24116) | mouse gut metagenome | biome: mouse gut; feature: mouse-associated habitat; material: faeces | place: Denmark | collected 2011
CCCGTTGCGCCGCAACGGTTACCGGCCTGCATCTTTTTTCTCTACAGAAGGAACAGTAGACAAAGCCTGTTTATAATGCCACTTATACGCAGGTTCAATCAAAATTTGGCTAATCTGCTGTAAATTTATCTTACAAATTGGCTATAATCACATGTTTTGGTATGTTATAGTGCAGGCTTGGGTGAGGTCATTCTCACTTAAACCTGCTTTTATTTATGTTTAAGAAAGTGAGGTCATTATGAAACTTCCGTATGGCTATGTTTTAGTTAATGAGGAAATCATTGTGCATGAAGAAAAAGCGGATGCTGTCCGCAGTATATTTGAATACTATCTTGCTGGCGCCAGTTTGGGCAAAATTGTGGATATGCTTCACGCAAAGGGCATCCCATCCCCGTCTGGTAATCCGAAATGGGGCAGGGCAGCGGTGGACAAACTCCTATCCAACGCAAAATATATTCCCATTGTTGGTATGAGGACATACATGGATGCTCAATTTGAACGGGAGCGCCGGTGCAATGTGGATTATGACAAAGCCGGACATCCCAGAAAGGCAGTTAGATATCAATCTCCATTTCTCGAAGTAAATTAAGGCTGTTCAAATCCCGTTTTTTCTGCTATACTGTCAGAAAAAGGGGAGAACTGGATCATGACGCCAGAGGAAATGAGTGATTTATACATACGCATTGCATTCCATTATGAGTCTACGGTTGATCGGCTTCTTGGGAAGGGACTATTAGATAAAGACTCTGTAGACTATCACAGAAAGACCTTTTACGATTCGCTGGATGAAGAAAAGCTACGGACATCCCAAACGATTGGAAGTCAGATTGAAATTATGCAGCGCTATGTGAGAGCCATGGTTTGTGGAGCTATGGTTTCGTTGACAAAAATAGCAAAACAATACACAGAAGATTCTCCTGGGTATGTCATTCAAAGCTGGATGCGAAGCCGGAATACTTTGGAATTCCTCCGCCAATGGGAAAATGATATGAACGGAGTATTTGATGACAGGGCCTGCGAGGAGCTGATTCATGAGGCACATACAACATCGCTGACGGTTACGCCATCTTTGTGGATTCGGAGGACGCACGCTGTTGGAATATATGTGAAACAAGGCAAAGGCGGAGGCGTGAGTGCCTACCCTGAGATTGCGGCAGACTTTAGACTTTGGATGGACCCGATGGAGAGGTTGGCTTTAGTCAGGATGGTACAAGAGATGAAAGTCAATCAAAAGATGATATAGGGGAAATAGATACAAAGATGAATCAATAGTTGGATATATAAAAGGAGAATTGGAAAATGTGGTTGGATAATGCCTCCAGTATTGATATGCTTTTTTACTCTCCGTATGCAGATACTATAGTAAGCTTTACAAAAAACGCGTATCTAACACCGATGACTATCGGTTTATATGGCAGTTGGGGAGCAGGCAAATCATCGCTTCTGCAGCTTATTGAGCAACGAATCGAGGATGACAGAGACGATGATGTAGTCTGTGTGTCCTTGAATGCCTGGCAATTCGAAGGATATGAAGATGCAAAAGTTGCCATAATGGAATCTCTTTTGAAAACATTGAAAGAGAATAAAACATTTTTTGAAAAAGCGCATGAAAAGATTAATAAATTATTGTCACGTGTTGATTTTTTAAAAATAGGCAAGAGCATTATTCAAAAAGGGCTTCCTTATGCAATTGGAGCTTTGACTGGGAATCCATTGCCAATAGCACTTAATCTTTCTGCGGATTCGTTGAATACGGGTGATTTACTCACAAAATTGCAATCTTTCAACAGTGAATACATTAAAGATAGCGAAAAAGAGGATACTCTTACAGAAAATGTTAGAAAATTCCGACAAGAATTTGAAGATATGCTTAAAGATGTATCTTCAGTTAGGACTTTAGTCGTAATTATAGATGACCTGGATAGATGTTCACCTGAAAGAATTATTGACACACTTGAGGCAATTAAATTATTCCTTTCTGTAAAAAAGACAACATTTATTGTAGCTGTAGATCAAAGGATTATCGAATATGCAGTAAATATCAAGTATCCACAAATTGACGGATTTGCAATATCTTCTGATTATATTGAGAAAATAATTCAGCTTCCAATCCCTCTGATGTTGCAAGAAGAAACGCAGCTGCCCAGTATGCGAGAGCAATGGCTGGCGATAGTTATAATGTTTCTCAGGTAACGAGAGCATTTGCAGGGGCAATCAGTTTCTCATCTGCAAGTACTGCTCGAGGTTATGCGGTAGCTCTACGTGAAATTGGACGAGAAGATATTTTATCTTTAGAACCCAAAGAAGCATTAGATGCGTTAATTTCACATTTTGCAAATGATGGCAATACGATTGATGATAAAATTGCATTAGATAGCATGGTTGAGACTTTTAAAGTCCTGGAAGTAATTCAACTAGAAGATTTACAAGACATTGACACTTCTCGCTTGCTAAAAGAAATGGTATGCCAATTTGCCAAACTGAAATTTGCTCAACTTTTTGATAAGCAAATACGCACTAAATGTCCTGTAATTGAAGAAGCAAATGCGAGAATAGCTGAGATGCAAGAATATATATACTATGCTATGGATCAGCAATTAACAGAGAATATCCTTAAAGAAATCAATCCGCATAACTTATCCAGAATTGCTTCGAATAGCTGGAGTGCCTTATGCGACTAATTGATACGCATTTTCATTTGGATTTTTACCGTGAACACCGCTATTGGTATGATCAAATCAATGCGATGAAACAATATACGTTATGCGTTACCAATTCACCTGAAATATACTGTGCATGTAAAAAATTATATTCAGAAACTCGATATATCAAATTTGCGCTGGGATATAATCCACAGGTATGTTCAGAGATGGCGTTAAACAGGCAAACATTCCTTTCTGAATTGTCCAAAGCGAAATATATAGGGGAAGTTGGATTGGATTTCTCGTCAAAACATATTGGAACAAAAATAAAACAAGTTGACGCGTTTGAGTTCATATGTCGAAGTGTTGCTGGTAGTAGCAAACTTCTTACAGTTCATTCAAGAAATGCAGAAAAAGATGTTTTTAATATTATGGTTCAGAATGAAATAAAGCGAGCAATAATCCACTGGTATACTGGTGATTTAGAAAATATGCAGAAATTTATTAGGGCTGGTTACTATTTCTCGGTCAATTCCAATATGTGTATGACATCCAGAGGAAAGCGCATAATTTCAGAAATTCCATTAGATAAAATACTTGTAGAAAGTGATGGCCCATTTACAAAAGTCGGAACACATAAATATAAGCCAGTAAACCTTAGGGACATATACTCTATTCTTGCAGCTACGATTGGTGTGCAAAATATTGAAAATATTGTTTATGAAAATTTCAATCGTTTATTGACTCTTTAATGTGTAAGATTGTTCATCTGAGTTGAATTGTGAAAATACTTGAAATTCCTGTGCATAAATACGATGATATTTTTCCCTATGGATTTTCCATATGTTAATCTGCTAACAAATTCCCACCCAAGAAGCGCTGCAAATCGTCCTACAATAACGATTTGCAGCTGCATCTTTTTTCTCTACAGAAGGAATATTATGAATGACACCCTCTCATAAAGAATGACATTACACGCAGGACATAGCATCCCTGTTACCTCCGACAAAGCTGATTTGTACCACAGACAGAAACAACTTCATGCCGAACATCGTATTAAAGGTAGCGGCTACCGAAAATAACGGAGGGTAACACAATGAACGAATTAAAACCGAGAATCCATGACGAAACAAGTGGACTTGATTATGTCCTTGTCGGGGACTACTACGTCCCAGCTATCGAGTTGCCAGAGAGCGATGACCGCCCCATTGGAAAATGGGGACGGATGCACAGGGCGTATCTGGAAGAAGCAAACCTGATTCTGCTCAATCATCTGATTATGACGGGCAAGCTACACACCTATCTGGCCAATCTCAACGAGCAGGCACAGAATCGTTATCGACTTATCATCAAGCAGATGACCGATGCCGAGGGTGTGGATGAGGATTTGAAACGGCGGTCACAATGGGAGTGGATCAAAGCCATGAACGGCATTGTGAGCCGTGCAGATGAAATCATTAGAAGTGAGATAATCAACGCCTAATAGGTTCAAATTATCGGCAAATGCACTGGCACAAAAGAGTAAACATCATAGGGAGGCTTGCTATGCTGGCAAGCCTCCCACAATATTTTACCCACGAAGCGGTGCTGTCTCCGCTTTTACTAATCAGTGTTCCTGGAACCGTTCCTCTAATCTCGCAAACGACGAATTTGCCAATACCTGTTTGGATGGAATAAACAAGTATTTCCACGGCTTATACCCATTCGCCTTGCACCAACGAGTCGCAACTTCACAATACTGAATACCACGCTTTTTCTTAGCAATTACATCTGGATCACCCATATCTTTTTCTGCCTTGACCTCGATTAAATAACAGCAATCCGCAGTTTCCACCACGAAATCCGGCTCATACCGTTTGCCGCGATTATAAGTGATATTAAACTCATAGGGAGCGGGGCGCAGCCATTTCAGCACATCCTCGTCTCGGTCCAGCACACGGGCCAAGGTTAGTTCCCCCTCTTTTGAATCGAACTTGGCTTCTGCAAAAACCCCTCTCCTTATTCCCTCAAACAGAACTGAATGAATGTCGCCCTCAAAGTCATCATATAATCCGACACGCTGTTTGAATCCAAGACTTTGCCGGAGATTGCTGCGCTTCACATCAATGACTTCCTCCCGCAAAAAACCATTTTCGCAGTAGAAATTTTTCATCATTTGTGAGTAAATCTTATTGGCTAAGTCGCGCCGGTACATCATCACAATATTCTGCATCCCATTTGTGCCATATGCTGATTCATAATGGTCGCACACCTGCATGATGAGTTTGAATAACAAGGTGGAACAGCGTTCATAGTCGATCTCCGGCTTTTTGCGAAGTTCGGCCAGAATGACCTTTTGGGGATTATACCCCTCAAAGTCGATGGCATCACCTTTGATTCGCTGCCGGTCATTCATATCTTCAAGGTTTTGAATGAGCAGTTCGTTTTTTATGGGCACATGGGTAAATTCGATGAGATTCAAGTCAAAATCCAAAAACACATACTCTTCTACGCCCGCATCGGTCACACGAATGCGGGGGATAGGAATATACTTTCCGATGATAGTATTGTAGACCTGTTCCGTTTCCTCCTCCAGCCATGCAAGGAACGGATTTTCATTGTCTTTGAAGGTCTTGCCTAAGTCTTGGTCTTCTTCAATTTTCGCCTTAACCGCCTGAACGATTTTCTGCTTGTCCGGCTGTGTTGGAGCAGCCGGAGTGGGTGATGCAGAAATATATTCTTCAGTTTTTTCTTGCAGATAGACCTTGGCCGTCTGCAAAAGCGCATCGTTCTCCTCACTCTCTGTGACACCCGTTCGCTCATAGGCACGCTGTAGTCCCTGGTCGGGTTTATCGTCAAATGTAAGCTGTGTATAAGCAATTTCCTCCGGCTCGTCCAAATCCTCCGCCTTAATAACATTACCGGCCTTGAAGATAGAATCGCCCTTCTGCGCCTCCGCCAGGATATCATTGAACTTGTCATGGGCGGTCAGCATGACCGCGTCCACATCCCTGTCGCCAGTGCGTTCCCCATAGGGCAGGCGTAGCCCACGGCCCACCATCTGTTCCCGCAAAATTTTGGAAGCAGCAGTACGGAGAGGTACAATGGTATATAGGTTGTTGACATCCCATCCCTCTTTGAGCATATTGACATGGATCACGATTTCAATAGGATTATCAGGTTCCTCGACGCCCAACAGTAGGCGGGTATTGAACTCCGTTTCTGCTCCCTTTTGCTTGGAATGAACTGTGATCGTCTTATTACGGTAAGCGCCACCCCTGAACTCGTTGGATTTAATGAATCTTTCCACCCATGCAGCATGGTCAGTGTCCTTACAGACCACCAGCATAAAGGGTTTTACTGTTCGTACAGGCTTTTCAGGCGTACTGTGATTAACAGCATAGACCTCCAGCTTGCGCTTGGCTTTTTCATGGCAGGAGATGCCGTCCAGCAACATCAGTTTATCAAGCTGTTCATCGCCGAAATTATAAAAATCAATATCAGAACGGGTTACGGCAAAGGGCGTGCGGGTATAGCCGTCCTCAATGGCTTTGGGCAGCGGATATTCGTATACCACATTTTTGAACGGGACCTGTTTAGCACCTTTTGTTACCAACGGTGTTGCGGTCAGCTCCAAACCTAAAAGCGGATGCAGGTCGTTGAGTGCTTGGGCGCCCTTTTCCGCTCGATAGTGGTGTGACTCATCCATAATCAACACCAAATCTGATAAGTTGGAGAGATATTTATAGAATGACTCACCAATCTTCTCATGAGGATCACGCATCTTTGCGCCCTCTTTGTTGAACTTATCAATATTATAAACGAAAATATGGATGTCCGATTCATAAAAAGAGAGTGTCTTCTCCCTATAATCGTCATCGGTGATAATCTGCGGCAATGCCGCAAAGCAACCCAGCCCTCGAAATACATACTTGGGGCTATTGCTATCGCTCAGGTCCCGTTTCAATTTATCATAAATCGTAGTATTCGGTGCAACAACAAAAAAGTTCTTGATATTGTGCTGTGTGTATAGATAGGCAATAAAAGCACCCATGAGCCGTGTCTTGCCCACGCCAGTGGCAAGAGCAAAGGTCAGTGACATGAACTCCCGTTCAAAGTCTGTGCAGGTGGGATACATAGCATAGACGCTGCCCAATGCCGCTTTCAGATTCATGCCCTTGCGAAGATTGACTGAGGAAACAATCTCCTCCAATATTTTCAGAGAAGTTTCCTGCGGCTTGCGCAAGGACATAACACCGCTGATGTAGTCAGTAGTATACTGGGGAAAACGGTCACTCATCACAGCACTCCTCCTCATCCTCATACCTTGGGGGATGTACGATATTCAAGTTATAGTCAGTTCTGCCAAACTCACAGCGGTCAAGGAGCATTTGCGGGATTTTCTTGACCGTGATATTTCCATACACCTTGTCCAATCCTTTGTCGAAAGAACGGCAGGCAATGACCAGATATTCGCCCTCCTCCATACTGCTTTTGATGGCATCCATGTAGTCGGCGGTCAAATGGCGAGTCGTTGTGAAAAGATAGCTGTTTTCATTACCTGCTGCCTGCTTCCAAAACAGGACCAAATCGGGCTGATATGTAAATCCTTCGTGGAGCGCAACGGCCGCCGCTAACATATCTGCGTCATAACCAGGGTTGATGATTGCTTCCCCAAAGGCATCCTCATTGATAAGGGTAGGGGCAAGTTCATAGAAGTGGTAGCCACCGCCACCCTGCCAATTTGCTGCTTTTGTGATGCCAGATTTATCTCTATTACTGATGGTATCATCAAGACGAGGTTTGCAGTGGGTGTATGCTTGTTCGCCCATTTCGATGCCAATCCAACGCCGATTCATTTTATGAGCAACAGCAATTGTTGTACCAGAACCTAAAAAGGAATCTAAGACAAGGTCGCCCTCATCTGTTACGAGTTCAAAGATCCGCTTGATAAGATGTTCCGGCTTTTTCCCTTTTGGAAACGAAACATTTCCTTCCTTATGGAGATTATTTGAAAGGATGTCGTCCCATAAAGTTGTTAACGGTTCTGCCGAAACCAATTCTCCATCAATGTTTTTTAGTTTATCTTTGTAAAACAGAATCCTTTCGCCATTGATGAAATACATATCTGGGCTGCCATCACGATATAGGTAAAGAATCTCTGATGAGTTTTCCCTCGATGAAATAACCATCTCTTGAATCTCTTTACCAACGCTTTTCATATCAGGGCGTGCAGTACGAATAACAGATGCTGCATTATCAATTACAAACCGCTCTAACAGGATAGGGTTATCTTTTATCCGTTTTCTCGCTGTTGGTATGTCAATTTCGTTTCTGGAAGCAAAGGCCTCGATTAATGAGATGATATTCCATGTGCTGTAGTGGTCGGAAACATTTGTAACAAATTTAGTATATCTATCATCACGACCGCGTTTTGTATAAATTCGATGTGGATTCCATAGACCCTTTTTCTTTGAATAAATCAGGACAAAATTTGTTGTTGTAACACATCCAGGATTAATTGCCTTATGACCTGTAGCTGCCCCTTGCTTGAATGTAATCAAATAAAGTCTATTTTGCCTGCCAAAGATTTCGTCAAGCAGAATAGTTATGTATGGCAAATATCCATCATCAATATGGACAAATAGAGTCCCTTCGTCCTTCAAAAGAGTATGAAGTATCTGAAGTCGGCTTCGCATTAAACTGAGCCAGATTGACATCTCCATATTGTCATCGTAGTTTTCAAAAGCCTGTCCGGTATTAAATGGCGGATCAATATAAACGCACTTCACCTGTCCAGCGAACTTTTTCTCCAACGCTTTCAGGGCAAGCAGGTTGTCACCATGAATGAGCATATTCTCCGTGTCCGGCGCAAGAGCAGTATTGGACAACGCAGCATTTTCAATCAGCAACCGAGGCTCGACTAAAATCGGCTCATCCTTGCCGTACCAGGTCAGTTCCAGTTTATTAGGCATCGTTCACCACCTCCAAATTTCCAAAACGACAGATAGGGAACTTTAGAAATTCCTTTTGCTGCTCAGTGGGCATTTCATTAAAACACTTTTGCGCAGATTCACCATCGTCCAAAAGCAGATATGCCCCACACCGTATATCCGCTGTGGATTCAGACTCTATTATTTGAGCCAGTTCTAACATTTCTGAAACATTCAGCTTTCTTTGCCTTTTAGCAATCTGCATTCTGTTTAGGACCATAGTATAGGAACCGTCTTCCACATCTGATTTCTCTATCCATGTGCAAGTCTTTTCTGCCAAGTGTAAAAGTTTCGTGAGTTTATCAGGTTGCTCGTCATACGCTTTCAGCATTTCAAGTAGCAACAGTGTTGCTGGATTTATCAGCAGGGGAGTCAGCTTCGTTGCAAGCAAATCACTTTCAATGCACTGATAATCTATATTAGACGAATTCGTAAATGCGGTCTTATCCATCATTAAAAAGTGAGATGTCGGATTTGGATGCTCACATTTCGTATCATCAGGCGCGAATGCGGCAACCGAGTGAGGTGCAAAGTAATTTTCAATAATATATTTGCCGCTTTCCTGTCGCCTGGCCCAAATCCATATTGAGAGATTTGCTATTTTGAAAGGCCCGTGAATAACGGTATCTGTCTCCTTCGTTTGCGGAAAGCCTATCTCACGATGATATAGTACCGCAAGCACAAAATTTCTGAGATTAGTTTCGTCTTGTTCCGTAAGACCTATACACAACAGTTCCTCAGTTACTCCGAGAATATCAAGCATTTTCTTTACATCTTTGTAGTAGGCCAGGCTGCTTGTATACTGGTCGATATTGATTTTGTCTGGCTCGTTGAGAGGGAATTTGGCTGTGCCAATTTCGATTTCTTTGTGTTGAAATACATCAACCATGAAGGATGCATCTCTAATAAAATCAGACAAAGTTCCTGCTGGCTTAAAATGTAAAGTAATCCGTTTTTCCGCCTCGAACAACCTGACAGAAATTCCATTCCCTATTTTGATTAAGGTATCACCGTTTCTATGTAACACAGAATAACTATCATAGTGTTTATGTCCAGCCACATAAACTGGCTGGAAAATGGGTCTGGACATCATCATATTTGTGACCTTATCAACGGGAATTTCGATATCCAGTCCCTCCGGCTTTGCATATAGGTAAACCTCATGGGATGAGACATATTTTCCAATATTGTAAGGTGTAAATCCAATTCCTGGAACTGTAAATGATAGGCGTTCGACTTTAACCCCCTTTTGAACTAAGTCATCGAGAGGCAAAAGTTCTTTGTTCACGAAACTTGTTTGTTTAGATCGGTCTTGCGCAAAGGATGCGAAAATATTTGCCATTTCATTTGGGCTGTCTTCTGGAAATTCTTGAAGCTGAATACTCCTTGACTGCTGTTTCCCGGCGGCATCTAACTCCTTCTTCAAGTCGTAAACTTGCAAGCTGGAATAGTAGATTTTGTGAAACTGACTCTCAAGGTCAACACTTACTAAGAACAGTATGCACCCACCGTTCTGATAGTAATTCCTCAGATCAGAAATTTCACATGAATAGGAAACTGATTTGGCTGAAAGATGCTTTGAGGTTCCTTTGACTTGAACAGGGACGACCAATATTCCATCTGATTTCTTTTGCTCAGCACTTCCATACACGAATACCTGCCCATCCCATGAGGGCGTTTTATCATTTTCGCTGATATATGCGGATAAAGTGGGACAACGCAACAATGCTCCTTTTAGAGCATGCGTAGCGCTCTCTTCGATTCGTTTGGTGTTCAAAGTAGCCATCCTGCACCTCACATTTGTGATTTGACATACTTCCCGCTTTTTATTCTGGCATCTTTCGGCTTCTGCGCATCTGCTGGAATAGCCCATGTACTTGCGATCCTTATTGCGCCGGGGATGCGCCCGTCACGGCATAAGATTTGAATCCGTCGTGTAGAGATTTCCCATTTTTCCGATAACTGTTTAATGGAAATATAGTCCATACCTGGCACCTCACCAAAATGACATATGTTTATTATAGTCGAAGTGGCGAATAAAATCAATACGCTTTCAAATTTTGAAGTTTCGCTACTTTGCAAGCAGTGTATTTGTTCCCACAAATACCAAAAGCAGATTTTCGGCGGTTACGCCGAAAATCTGCTTTTGCTTGTTGGTGGCTCCCGCCCCCAAACCCCTTTTCGCAGAATTTCATTCTGCGGCTACGCACCGTTCCGGCGCTTTTTCTCCCACCTCCGGCAGAGATTTTTGGAAAATGGCAAGGTTGGCTTGCCAGCATAATCGCAAACTGTCCCGTAAGTGGAAACGGCATCTTTTCAAAATCCGTTAGGCTCGCAGAGCCGCAGCCAGCGTGAAACGCTGTTCAAAGGGTTTGGGATGCTTCCCAACAAGCAAAGCCTGCGGTTCCTGGCATCGCTGGGAACCGCAGGCTTTGAGCATTTGTATATACAAACGCCCTGCTTGCCACATAGCGCATAGCCATAGCTTGCGCCGACCTTCGACAGAATTTCTTCAAAGGCATTGACAGAAGCATCCGTTTGTGCTATCATAGTGAGAAACTAAATACTGCATATATTTTTTACGCAGATACATAGACCGAACCACAGCGTTTCGCTGGGGTCGGTCTTATTGTATCTGCGTTTTTGTTTTTGAAGGGAGGCCGAACAATGGAAAAAATCAAGACGGAGGAAGTCAGGCGCAAGCGGGGCAGGCCGAAGCTGGACGCCCACATCACCGAGGAATACGCCCCCAGCAGGCGGCAGGCACTGAACAAGATGTATATGTATGAGGGCGTTCACTTATTATCGGTAGCGGCTGCTGAAATTCAAAACAGCGAGGTTTTATGGCAGGAGGACAGGACGGCGGTCACCGTGAAATCCCGTGACGGCATTCTGGAACAGCTCGGCAGAATGGCGGCGCAGGACAAACTGGCCTACACCGATTGCGCCTATCTTGCCAACCTTGCCATCGCCGCCGTTCAGGCCGGGTACACAACACGGGAGGTAGAGACCGCTCTACGGAAGATACGCATGGCGGCGAAGTCCAGTATGAGAAATCCAGACAGTGAGGCGCTTTATTGTGCGCTGGGCAATGCTGTGGACACTTTGCGGAGAATGGGAGGTATCGCTTGAAGAAAATCGAAAATCATCCTGTGGAAATCGCCGTTGCCGGGGAATTTCCCGGCTTTCAGTGCGGAGGGCGCCGAAACGCATTTTTGAACCTGGGGCTTGATGTAGAGATGGACGGAGTGACCTATCACCTTATCAGCCGGTTTTCTGAAAAGGCCGGGATGGGAGATGTCCTGGATACGATAGAACTGGAGCGCAGCCAGCGGCAGACGGCATAAAAATTTCCTGTGTCCGTGATGAAAGATATTGCTTTGAAGTGATAAAGCGGGTATAATGGCATCAGGTAACAAGATGCTATGTGCCTGCGTCCAGGGAGGTAAAAAAACAAGATGCAGGAAAAATACAATGTTGGAATTTATTGCAGGCTCAGCCGGGACGATGAGAGGACCGGGGAGTCCGTGTCCATCGAAAATCAAGAGAACATTTGTCAAGGGGGATCTCACCCAAAAGATGCCCCCACACAAACTAAAATTTACCAACGTGTTATATTCTTTTCAAACTTTGCAGTGTATGCCTGTTTTAATTCATCAGCAGATATTCCAAAACAAAGCATAACATCATTATAATACATCAGAACATCAGCCATTTCTTCAACAAGATCTTTTCTTAATTCAACATCATTAGCCGCCTTTATATCTCCATGTTTTTTGACAATATCAATCACTTCTCCAATTTCGCCTATCATCCAAAGCAGCTTGTGTTTACCTGTTTCAGGAGAAATCTGTTCCCATTTATCTTTGTACTTATCCTGAAGCCTTTTTTGCATATCTAACATTTCATTTATACTAAAATCAGGCATAAGTCTTCTCCTTTCAAATGCCGATTTTTCGAATAGAGTATAGCACGACTGCAAACGACTTTCAACCCTCGTTTATAGGCGTTGATAGTAGTGGCAAGCAATGCGCCGGTATATACCCGGTGCCGCTTGTTGGTGGCCGACGGCCCCCAAGCCCCCGGTGATCGGCGCAGCTGCGTCCGA
>OFGA01002103.1_pt1 | contig 12722 bp, 8 predicted proteins | sample 1521471 | NCBI WGS metagenome assembly OFGA01 (sample SAMEA3504086, study PRJEB24116) | mouse gut metagenome | biome: mouse gut; feature: mouse-associated habitat; material: faeces | place: Denmark | collected 2011
TAACGCCCGCCGAAGGCGACTTCAGGAAAAGTGCAACAGAAATAAACCGCCGGCGTTGGATGCCGAGGCATCCAACGCCTGGCAAGGATGGAAAGGCGAGGTAAGAGCTCACCCATCGGCTGGAGACTGTCCGATGCTGTAAACTCTATCCGGAGCAACACCGTGGAGAGAACTTGGATCATGTATTACGATCCATGACCGGCCCGGTCGTTCTCGAGGAGGTGGCTGGAGCGGTCTGGCAACAGGCCGCCTAGATAGATGACTGTCAAATACAGAACCCGGCTTACAGTCTTACTCAATATAAGGGAAAGTACCTCGGAGGTGCTTTCCCTTTCTTCTTGAAAAACGTTTTGATCCGGAGGAGCTTATGAAAACACAAGACGATCTTCAATTTGACGCGCGGTCCGTTCTCGTCGTCCCGTCCCAGCGGCAGCTGGCGTGGCAGAGGATGGAGTTTTACGCCTTTATCCATTTTTCGGTGAACACCTTCACCGGCCGGGAGTGGGGGGACGGTACGGAGCCTCCCTCCTGCTTCGCTCCCGCGCGGCTGGATACGGACCAGTGGGCCCGGTGCATCCGGGACGCGGGGATGGGCGGGGCCATCCTCACCTGCAAGCACCACGACGGCTTCTGCCTCTGGCCCAGCCGGTACACGGACCACACCGTTGCCAACAGCCCCTGCCCCAGGGACGTGGTGGGGGAATTTTCCGATTCCTGCCGCCGGTATGGGCTGAAATTCGGGGTCTACCTCTCCCCCTGGGACCGGAACAGCGCGCTGTACGGGACGGGCAAGCCCTACGACGACTATTTTGTTGATCAGCTGCGGGAGCTTCTGACCCAATATGGCCTCGTCTTCTCCGTCTGGCTGGACGGGGCCTGCGGCGAGGGGCCCTGCGGGAAGCGGCAGGTCTATGACTGGGCGCGATATTACGCCGTGGTCCGGGAACTCCAGCCGGACGCCTGTATCAGCGTCTGCGGCCCGGACGTCCGCTGGTGCGGCAATGAGGCGGGGCACACCAGGAGATCCGAATGGAGCGTAGTCCCCCGGCGCGCTCGGGATACGGAGAAAATCCAGGAGAAGTCCCAGAGCGAGGACAGCGATGCGTTCCGGCAGCGGAAGATATCCGCCGGTGACGAGGACCTGGGCAGCCGGGAGGTTGTCCGGGAGGAACCGGACCTGGTGTGGTATCCGGCGGAGGTCAACACCTCTATCAGGCCCGGATGGTTCTACCATCCGGAGGAGGACGGTCAGGTGAAGTCTTTGGCGGAGCTGGTCAATATCTACGAGTCCTCCGTGGGCGGGAACGCCGCCTTTCTGCTGAACGTCCCGCCCACACCGGAAGGACTTGTCCATGAAAACGACGCCGCGCGGCTGGAAGAGCTTGGCGCGTATCTCAGGGAGACCTACCGCCATGACCTGGCAAAGGACGCGCGGATCGTTCGGACGGAGGACGAGGTCCAGCTCCTGTGGCCGGAACCGGTGGCCGTCTCCAGAGCCGTCCTGATGGAGGACATTACTAAGAGCCAGCGGGTGGAGGTGTTCGCCGTCTATGACGGCAGCGGGGCGAAGGTTTACGAGGGCACCGTGATCGGCTATAAGAAGATCGTCCCGCTGGAGGGGGTCGTGACGGACCGTCTGACCATCCGGGTCCTGGAAAGCAGGCAGGAACCCAGCCTGATCTTTACCGGCGTGTACTGAGCTCCCGTCCGGCTTCCAGGAAGTGGACAGGTTTTGCATACTTTTCCGCACAAATATCTATTATACTGCATAAGCTGTTCCTATAGAATAACAGCAAGAACAGATCGTCAGGAGGCAGCTTATGAAACAGCCTGTTTTTACCGGCTCCGGCGTGGCCATCATCACGCCCTTTACCAATGGCGGCATCGACTACCCCGCCCTGGCCCGCCTGCTGGACTTCCAGCTGGAGAACGGCACGGACGCCATCATCGTCTGCGGCACCACCGGCGAGGCCGCCGCCATGAGCTATGAGGAGCGCGTGCGCGCCATCGAGGCCGTGGTGCGACACGTGGACGGCAGGGTCCCGGTCATCGCCGGGACCGGCTCCAACAATACGGAAAACGCCATCACCCTGTCCAGGGACGCCTCCAGCGCCGGTGTGGACGCTTTGCTGGTGGTGACGCCCTTCTACAACAAGGCTACCCCAAAGGGGCTCATCCGCCACTACACGGCGGTCGCCGACGCGGTGGAGAAGCCCGTGATCCTCTACCACGTGCCCTCCCGGACCGGGGTGAAATGTACGGCGGAGATCTACGCCGCCCTGACGGAACATCCCAACATCGTGGGCGTAAAGGAGGCGGGCGGCGACCTGGCGCTGGTGCAGAAGACCCGGGAACTGTGCCCGGAGGACTTCTACATATGGTCCGGCAACGATGACGAGACCTCTCCCATCATGCTCTTCGGCGGCAAAGGGGTCATCTCCGTGGCGGCCAACGTGATGCCCGGGGAGATGCACCGGCTGACGGAGGCCTGCCTGAAGGGGGACTTCGTTACCGCCGGTAGGATGCAGCTGGAGCTGCGGAAGCTCTGCGAGGCGCTGTTCTGGGAGGTGAACCCCATCCCCGTCAAGACGGCTTTGGCTATGATGGGGTACTGTCAGGAGCGTTTCCGCTCTCCCATGTGCGAGATGGAGCCGGAGAACCGGGAACGGCTTGCGGGCGTGCTGGCGGAGTATGGATTGATTTAACGGATTGACTTCTCTCCTCCCCTGCGTTAGAATGGGAAAAACGCAGGGGGGGATTTTTTATGGCGGAAACCATTTATATTGATGCCGGCCCGTCGGATGGCCCGTCCGGGATTATCTTTGAGCGGGAAACAAAGGTCGTTTATACCGGTCTGGAGGTCCTGACAGAGGAAGAAGGACCTTTTCTTGTGGAAGTCTCCCGGCTGTGCGGCGTTCATTTCTTCCCACGGGGGCAGGCCCCGGAGGTCCCGCTGTATGCCGTGCCCTATCTGGAGGTCTTCGCTTCGGACGGCAGGGGCGGATGGTTCGCCGCAACGTCAGAAGGAGGAGACGGACCTCTGTACCACATTGACCGGTATCGGTCCGTGTGTCTTGTATCGGACTGCTATCGGGTATTCTTTTACGAGATGATCTCCGACCCGGACTGGCGGCAAAAGAGCCTCCCCGGCGGGCCGTGGCCCCGGCTGCCGGAGGACCCCGTGGGGCGGAAAGAGCTGGCGGCAAAGCTGGGCGCCTCCGGTCCTTCTCTAAAGGAGACAGTTGATCCCGGTCCCCTGCCCTGGGTGTTTGCCTCCCGGGAGGAGGCGGAGCGGGAATTTCCTGTTCTGGACATGTGGACCGTCCTGCGGCAGGAGCGGGAGCCGAGGTTCCAGGTCCATCCCATGATGTCCCCTAAGGACCGGGAGGGCCGGGCATTCGTCCACTACGCCGCCTGGCAGGAGGCGTATGCCGGGCTGATGCCGGAGGCCGTCCTGGAGGCGCACACGCTGGAGCGCTGCCGGGAGTCTGCCCAATGGGGCAGCTCCGGCAATACCTTCGTGGCGCTGGATCGGGAGGACGGCGACCGGGTGGTGGGATTTGCCGCGCTGTGCCGCTCTGCACGGGATTTCGTCTCCGTGCCGGAGGCAGGGGAGATCGCCGCTCTGTACGTGCTTCAGGAATATCAGGGGCTTGGACTGGGGCGGCAGCTGCTGGAACACTGTCTGGCGTGGATCCCACAGCCCAGGGTGGCGCTGTTCGTGCTGGAGAGTAATGAGAAGGCCATCGGGTTCTATGAACACATGGGCTTCCGGCCCACCGGCCACAGGATCGCCGATGAGCGGGACGGCGGCACGCTGGTCGAGATCGAGATGTGTCTGGAGAGGGATACCTATCAATAGAGAACGCCCCCGGGGCTTTGGGCCTCCGGGGGCGTCCCTTATCTTCCGGCTATCTCGCGCGCGGGATCAGCAGCAGGCGGTCCGGGGTGATCTGGCTCTCGTCCGCCAGCTCGTTCACCGACAGGATGCCCTCCCGGGTGGCCCGGTACTGCTTGGCGACGGCCCACAGGGTCTCGCCCTCCCCCATCTTCCGCAGGATCAGGGACGGCGCGGGGCCCTGATCCGGGCTCTCCTCCTCCGTCTCCCCGCCGCTGACACAGAGATAGCGCCGCCGCCGGGTGGAGGAGACCTCGCACTCCACCGGGAAGCGCAGCTCGATGCCCTCCGGGGTGATGTTGGCGATGATATCCCCGCGGCAGGAAGCCTCGCCCTGGCAGTCCAGCTCTCCGCCCTCCAGTTCGTCGGGGATGGATACGGTGAACTCCTTTCGGACGCTGCCCATGGCCTCGTTCTCGTCCAGATACAGGCAGCGGGCCCAGGCGGGGATCTTCCACTCGCCGCCCTCCCGCTGGGCGCCGCCGCAGCCGATCTCCGTGTCGATCACCGAGCGGACGGCGGAGCCGGTCTCCAAAAGCTCCCGGACGTTCTGACGACGGACGCTCTGCTGGCTGTCCTCCCCCAGCTCCAGCTCATCCATCTGACAGGTGACGGAGGCGGCAGTGCTGTAGAGGTCGGCGATAAAGTCGATATCCAGCCGCTTCCACACCGTCACCCGGGCGCAGAGGGACACGGACAGGGTCATGACGCAGGCGTCGTCCGGGGCGCTCTCGCTGCCCACCCGGCAGTCCAGGCTCAGCAGGCGGTAGGCCGCCTCGCTCTCGTCCTCCTCGTCGAAGCCGCCGCCCTCCAGTATCTGGGAGAAGGGCAGCTCCTGCTGCAAGAAGCCCAGCCTTCCGCCGGTCTCCCGGTACAGCACCGACACGGACAGGAAGCCCTTTACCACCAGCTTGCTCCCAATGAGCTTGCTGTCGGTCCCCCGGACGTCCACCCGGGTGGACAGGATCTCCTCCGCGCCGCCCCGGCCCGGAGACAGGGGAAGCTCCTCGGAGAAGGAGAACTCCTTCTCCCGCACGCCAGCCGCCACACGGGTCTGCTTCTGCTCCCGCAGCAGCTGGATGCTTCCCCCGTCCTCTCCGGCAAGTCCCGTACAGACGGACAGGGACACGGGCCGGCACAGGGTGGGATACAGCACCAGGTTGGCCCGGGTCAGCACCTTCCGGGGATTCAGGACCCGGGTGTCGATGCTCCGCAGCTCCCCCCGGATGTCCAGGTCCTCACAGGTTCCGTCCCCCTGTCCCTCGCCGTAGCACTGGAAGGGTATCTGGAAGTGCAGGGATCGCAGGCCCTCCTCCTTCTCCGGTATGTACAGCACCGACGCCTCCACGCTGCCGCTGGCGCAGAAGCGTCCGTCCCCCGTCAGCTCCCGTCCGGTGAGGCAGACCACCCCCGTAGTATCCACGATCCGGGCGATGTCGCCGCAGCTGTCCGGCACGATGTTCTCCCGCATCGTCTCGCAGGGAAAGGGTGCGAAGCGGAGCTTCTCGTAGTAGTCATGCTGGGCCTTTTGCAGTTTCAGTTCCATATTCGGCGTCCTCCTTCGGCGTATGGCGGCCTTTGTTGGTCCAATATATGCGGAGGACGCCCCCGTTTATTCCTTCATTTTGAAAATCCGCTTCAGGATGCCGTTCAAAAACCTGGGGGACTTGATGACAACGATCTTCATAGCTGCCTCCTTCCATCTACCTGCGCATACAGCCTAAGCCGCAGGCGATCAGCAAAAATGCCACAAGGAACAGGAGGAACCCTGTGGGGAAGATCACCGCGATCAAAATCCCCGCTCCCAGCGCCAGGGCGCACAGCCCCAGCCCGCGGCAGTTTCTCATTCTCTCTCCCCCCTATCCCTTGGTCTACTACCATTATATACAGGCGGGTGACAATGCGAAATCCCGGAGGCAAAAGACCTCCGGGATTTATCTTCGCTTATGGCAGGGGCGCGTCCTCCCGCAGGACGGCCTGGACCACCCAGCGTTTGGAATAGCCGTTTCCGGTACAGGTGGAGAGGGTCAATATCTTGTCCCCCGCCTCCGGCGTTACGCCGGTGTCAATGACCGAGCGGTTCAGGCAGAAGGCGATGAACTCCTCCTGCCGCTCCGGCGTTCCCAGGTCCAGGCGGTACACGATCTCCTGGACCCCCACGGCGTGGGCCGCAAAAACGTCATAGCGGCGAAGGCCGCCGTCGTCCACCACGTAGACGCTGGGGTGCTCCTTCCAGTACCCCTCCTCCTCATACCGCTGCAGTCCGGCGAACATGGCGCCGCTGCGCAGTTTATGACCGTAGAGGATGGTATTGAAATTGCTGAAATCCGGAGGGTTGGTACACTCCATGAAGATAGACCCGGCGGAGCTGCTCTCCCCTTCCCAGGTGTGCTTTAAATAGTAGTTGTTGTTCTCCCCCTGGAGCAGCGGATAGGAGATATTCGTCCCCGGGATGTCCAGCCAGCCGATCACCTCGGGATTCACCTCCCGCAGGGCCGCCAGATTCACGCCCACCAGGGCGGCAAGATGGTCCTCCTCCGTCTCCGCCGGTTCGCCGGGCTCCTCCGCGCCCCCGGCTCCGCCCGTACTGCCGGACGGCCGGGACGCCGGCGGAGAAGCCAGCCCCGCCACCTGCGCCGCCATCTCATAGGACCGTTCGCCCGCGCGGCTGTCCAGGGTATTCCGGATAATGACCACGGCGCACACCACGAGCGCCGCAAAAAGCAGCGCCGCCAGCGTTCTGTACAGCTTTTTCTTCACGAAAAGCCGCTCCTTTCTGCTGCCGCAGCAGCGTAAACAGAAGCCGGAGCCCCAAAGGGGCCCCGGCTTCCTTATGCTGAGTCGGGTTTACTCGGCCGTATCCTCTTCCTTACCCTTGAATACGCGGAGGATCGCCAGGCCGCAGGCGGCCAGCAGGCCCATCACGTACCACAGGGAAGAAATATCGCCGGTCTTGGGGACATTCGCCAGAGGAACGATATCCTCGGGAATCTCCACCAGCTCCTCAGGAGTCTCCACCTGGGGAACCTCGGGGATCTCCTGGTCCGCCAGGGGCACTTCCGGCTCGGGAATGTCCTCGGTGGGCTCAGGAGGATCAACGGGTTCGGGAGGATCGTTGGACTCCTCGGTGGTCGTAGTCTCCTCGGGGGTAGGAGGCGGGAAGACGGGATCTTCGGGATCTTCGGACTCCTCGGGCTCCTCGGGCTCCTCGGGCTCTTCGGGCTCCTCGGGCTCCTCGTACTTGTTGTTGAAGGAAATGCCATCAACAGGAGTATTCCCTTCCTCACCAACAAGCTCGATGGTCGTGGATTCGACCTTGAGCGTCAGAATCTTAACGATATCCTTACCGATCTCATACTCCTGGCTCTGACTCTCATCCACAACGATCTTAATCGTGACTTTGTACTCCTTCTGATCATAAATGACCGTAGGATCATAGTCCGGATCGCCTTCCACCGGGATGCGTTCCTTCACCGTGAAGGTGTACTCCCCTGCTTCCGTAAAGTAGCCGTCGGGGAACGCCAGGTTCACGCTGCCATCGGCTGCGTTCTTGCCGGTAGTGACCTCATTGCCCTTCTCATCCGTTACAACGAAGGTAAACTCATCGTCCTGCAGATCACGCTTGGGCTCCTCTTCGCCATCGGTGTCCGGAGTCTCAGCGTTATCCGGAGCCTCCACCTTCTCAAGGGTCTTTTCGGCTTCCAGCTCAGTCTCGGTATCGTAGACGACCTCTTCCTTGTCACCGATGGTCAGAACGCCGTTGTTGCCGATGCCGCCGCCATGGGTCGCGGACTTATTGCCGCTGATGAGCACGCGATTGCCAGCGGCGTCCAGGGCGGCCTGCTTCGCAAACTCAATGGTAGCCTCATCCGGGTGGGACGTCACGCCAAGGAGCCGGTCGCTGTAGATGTGAATCTTGCCCTCTTCATCCGTCTCAACGCTGACTTCCTTGTACTTGTAGCCGCCGTTCTCGTCCGGAATCAACTGGCCGTTCTCATCGTACTCGAACACGTAGGCGGTACCCTTCCAGTTGGCCTTGCCGCCATCGAGCATCTCGTTGCAGATGAACACGCCGGGCCTTCCCTGATTATTTTCATCCGCAGCAGAGCTGGCGGTAAAAATATCCTGGGCATTCTGCTTGAAGCCTTCGTTGTCCTTCCACAGCTCGTAACCATCGGTAGCGCTGCTGCCAGTATCCTTGTAGCCCTTGGAGTTGGCATCGCCTTCGGCCTTGTTCCCGGTAACCAGCGCGCCGTTTTGCATATAGATGACGGTCTTTCCATGGATGCAGGCAGCAATACCGCCGCCCAGGCCATTGGCCACATTGTTGGTAATCACAGCATTCTTGAGGGTCAGCTCACCTTCGGCCTCAATGTAGATGCCGCCGCCGCCAAGATCGCTGGTGGTCAAGGTTTCGTTGTTGGTGATGTTGCCCTTGGTGATGGTGCCGGTACCCTTGATATAGATACCGCCGCCCTCGCCATAATGCGCGATGTTTCCGTCAATAGTGCCGCCGTTCATGGTGAAGTCCGCCTTCTGGTAACGGTCGGAGTTGCCCTTGCCATAGTCGATGAAGACACCGCCGCCCTCACCGGCTTCATTCTTGGAGATCGTGCCGCCGCTCATGTTGAAGTGACCCTTGTCACCGAACACATAAACGCCGCCGCCCTGACCGTTGGGAGTGCCAGTCGTATCGAAGCTACCCTTATCCAGGCTGGCCTCGTTGCCGGTGATGGTGCCGCCGGTCATGTTGAAGGTGCCGTTGTTCACAGCAACGCCGCCGCCGTGGGAGGCGGAGGTATTGTCCTTAATGGTACCGCCACTCATGTTGAAGGTACCCTCCACCAGAACGCCGCCGCCCTGATTGCTGCCAGTGGTACTGTTCCCTGAAATCTCGCCGCCCTCCATGTTAAAGGTGGAGCCAGTTCCAACAAATACGCCGGCTCCGCCAGAGGTGCCGCCACCGGTGATCACAGTACTGCCGGTCAGTGTTACGCTGCCGCCATTCAGAATGGTGATAACGCGATTCTTGTCATTGCCTTTGATGGTACCGCCGGCCACATCGTCGCCATCCTGGATGGTCAGGGTCTTGCCACTGCTGGTCACACGGATGTTCTGCCCCTGGTAGTTGCTCATGTCCAGCTCAACGCCATTGAGGATAAGGATAACGTCCTTATCCTCATCCAGCTCACTAGTGAGCTTGTCGTAGAGCTCCTGGTACACGTTCTCCGCGCTGTAGCACGCAGCCGTGTGAGCATGCTCTTCCAGCTCGCAAGTAGGCGTCGTACTCTTGGCAAAGCAGCTGTCATCGTGGGTATGACCCTCGGACACCTCCTGCCCGCAGGAAAGCACAGGCTCGCCTACCATGTAGCAGGAATCGTCATGGGCGTGCCCTTCGGACTCAACCAGAGTGCAGACCATGTTGCCGTCTGCGTCATAGCAGTCAGCGCCGTGGGTATGGCCCTCGGTTTCCGTCTGTCCGCAGGAAAGCGCCGCTTCGCCTTCTGTATAGCAGGAGGCATCATGGGTGTGACTCTCGGCCTCAGTCAGTGCGCAGGTCTGCTCGCCCCGCCCATAGCAGCTATCGGCGTGGGTATGAGCATCCTTGCCGCAGACCAGCTTGGACTCCACCGTCACAGCGGCCAGCGCGGTCTGGCTGAGCAGGCAGACGCACATGAAGAAGGCCAGAAGCTTTGCAGGCATCCGCCTGCGGGATTCGTTCTTGTTGTTCATAACTACTTCCTTTCTTTGCCATTCATTCGGATGCAAAGGTATCCGGCGGCTGGGCTGACATATGCCTTGCGGCACTTAGCCCCCTAGCTTTGCGCCCTACCGTTTCCGGCAGTTTGCGAAGTTGCGGCCCGGCGGACATAGCTCCCGGGCGGCCGAATCTTCCCCCCGGGGCCGTAGTTCCGTAGCTTTGCGTCCCGCCGTTTCCGGCGGTTTGCCAAGCGCACCGTTTCCTGTCCCTGCCGCCTCCGGTGCAGTTGGCGGCAGGTCACGCTCTGGGCGGACCGGCATCTGTCATAGACTTCCTCCCTTCCCTTTGCTCATCTGCGGACCAGCCGTCAGAACTCTGGAGCTTTTCGGGTAATCCGCTGCAAAACGGGTATCCACATGGACCCACGTTTATTATAGCACACTCCCCACATTACGGAAGATAATTTAAAAAAATCAGCAGATTAACGAAAAAATTAATATTTTTTGTGCTTTAAAATTTCTGGTATGATTTCTCTTCCGTCTATAACGCCATTTTCTGGAAAAAATCTCACCTGTGGTGTAAAACCGGTGGTCTAGCGATCAAAAAATGGCATTTGTCTATTTCGCCGAAAAATTTTTCTTCGCTATTGGCATTCCATTTTTCTACAGGGAACACAGAAAACTCCGCCGGCGATACCGGCGGAGTTTTTCCCGATGGATTCTAAGATCGACGCATACCGGACCTACCGCCGGGACGCCGTCCAGGCCCGTAGGTCCTTCAGCTCGCCGTAGAGCCGGACATAGCTCCCGTGGCGGCTAGCGGGAATCCTCCCATCCTTCACTGCCGCGCGTACGGCGCACCCCTTCTCCTTGGTGTGGCTGCACCCCACAAAGCGGCAGTCCGCCAGATAGGGCCGGAACTCCACAAAGCACTCCGGCAGGCGTTCCTTCAATTCCAGGTCAAGCTCCCCGGCGTCAAAGGAGCTGAACCCCGGGGTATCGATCACCTCGCCCCCGCAGTCCAAGCGGTACAGCTCCACGTGGCGGGGGGTGTGCCTGCCACGGCCCAGCTTCTCGCTCACCTCCGCCACCTGGAGGGAAAAATCCGGCTGGATGGCGTTGAGCAGGCTGGATTTCCCTACGCCGGAATTACCTGTAAAGGCAGACAGCTTGTCCCTCAGGAGCTCCGCCAGTTCCGCCACGCCCTCCCCGGTTTCCGCGCTGGTGCGGACCACCGGGAAGCCCGCCTGCCGGTAAATCGCCGCCAGCTCCTCCCCGGGCTCCAGGTCGCATTTATTGACACAGACCACCACGCCGCAGTCCTTTAAGGCCGCGATAGCGGCCACCCGGTCAATGAGGAAGGGGTCCGTCACCGGGAGGGCGGCGCTGGAGACCACCACCAGCTGGTCCACGTTGGCCGCCGCCGGGCGGTCGAAGGCGTTCCGCCGTGGCTCGATCTCCCAGACCAGGCCCTCCTCCGGTCCGGTTTCCCGGACCTCCACCCAGTCCCCCACCAGGGGGCTGCGGCCCTCCTGGCGGAATTTCCCCCGGGCGCGGCAGGTGACGGTCCGGCCGTCCACGTCCACGTAGTAGAAGCCGCTGAGGGCCTTTCGTATCCTCCCACTGCTCACTGGAACTGGATCTCCTCGTCCCAGAACAGCTTGTTGGCGGCGTAGATCTCCAGCTTATGATCGCCCGCCTCGGCCTGCAGCGTCAGGGAGAGGGTCCCGTAGTTGCCGGGGACCTCCTGGTCGAAGACGATCTCCCGGTCCAGGAAGATCTGCACCAGGACGGGGTCCTCGCTGTAGGGCACGTCGAAGGTGATCGGGTAGGAGATCAACTTCGGCCCCTCGCTGTAGGTGAAGGTGACGGTGGTGCCCTCCGGCACTTCCTCGCCGGTCTCGATGCTCTGGGACAGGACGGTCCCCTCCGGCTCGGAGCTCTCTACCTTGGTGAACTCCGCCAGCAGATTCAGGCTGCTCATCTTATCCTGCACCGACTCCACGGTCTCGCCCAAGCAGGACACCATGGTGGAATAGATGATCTCCGGGCCCTTGCTGACGTACAGCGTCACCAGGTCCCCCTCTTTGAGGACGGTACCCGCCGCCGGTTCGCTGCGGATAACGCACCCAGCCTCGATCTCCTCGTGGAACTCCTGCTCCGGGGCCTCCTCGATGGTCAAGTGAAGCTCGCTGAGCCCCTTGGTCTGCTGGATGCGCAGGCGGGCGGAACGGGCCTCGTCCCCCACCACGTCCGGCATCTCCCCGGAACGGGACCCCAGGCTGATGGTGACGTTGATGGGGATCAGGTCGCCCTTGGCGTTCTTGCGGATGCGCTCGGCCTCGGGGTCCTGGCGGATGATCTGGCCCTCGGCGTACTCGGCGTTGTGCTCATGGCCCGCCTCCACCAGCTCGAAGATGCCCTTGACGGTCTCCAGCTCCTCCGCCTCCTCGATGGTCATGCCGACAATGCTGGGGACGGAGTACTCGGGGATCTCCTCGTGCTGGAAGCTCTCCATGATGCCGTTATACATCTTCAAGCCGCCGAAGTAGCCCACGCCCAACACCAGCAGGATCATGATCAATATCTTCCACCAGTTGCTCCTGGGCTTGTCGTAGTACTCGTCGTCGTCATCGTCCTCAATGGGAGGCGGCGTATAATGATTCTGTTTCGTTCTGGTCACCCCCGTATTCGGGATATATTGGGTGGGTTCGTCTCCCCCGCTCCCTGTCTCACGCCGAAGCTCCTCGGCGGAATATTCGAAGTTGATGTTGGGGTCCTTGCGGAAGGCCTCCAGGTCCGCCAGCATCTCGTCGGCGGTGGAGTAGCGCTTGTTCCGGTCCGGCGCCATGGCCTTCATGCAGATCTGCTCCAGGGCCTCCGGGATCTCCGGGTCGATCTCCCGGGGACTGAGGGGCACGGCGCTGAAATGCTGGATGGCCACGCTCACCGGGTCCGAACCCTCGAAGGGCAGGCGGCTGGTGAGCATCTCGTAGAGCACCACGCCGGCGGAGTAGATGTCGCTGCGGTTGTCGGTGTGCTCCCCCTTGGCCTGCTCGGGGGAGATGTAGTGGACCGAGCCGATGGCCTCGCTGGTGTTGCCGGGGCCGTTGGTCAGGCACGC
>OFGA01002104.1_pt1 | contig 12717 bp, 11 predicted proteins | sample 1521471 | NCBI WGS metagenome assembly OFGA01 (sample SAMEA3504086, study PRJEB24116) | mouse gut metagenome | biome: mouse gut; feature: mouse-associated habitat; material: faeces | place: Denmark | collected 2011
AGATGAAATCTTTGCTTGCGGAACGAGGATGTGAAACATTAAAACAGTTGCTTAGTTCATTTGGGAATTATGAGTTTAGGCAAGATGAGACAAGCGATGAGGGAATTTAATTAAACTCCCCATTGCATCAACATACCCTTGCAAGCCGCCATCTTTGGAAGCTAATTTTGCATACAGCCCCGGTTTTTCTCTGGCAAGCCTTGTGAGATAAGCAATATCAGAAGGATCGTCCAGACGAACGGAAGCATTGTATTTTTTGTAGTTAAAAGAGATGCGGATATTTTCGTTGAGACTGACCTCAACGCAGTCGGTTTCAGGGTTATACATTGCAAAGATTATTTTAGTCATAGGTAACTCCTTTCGATTAACGCAATTACCTAAACGCTGTGCGCGGATTTTAGGCGCACAGAAGTCGTGGGACGCTCTGGGCAGTCTACTGTGTAAAACACGTATGCAACAAATGATGTAAGGAATCCCTTGTTTTCGGGTTTCTCCGGCAAAAGAAGCAGAGACAGGTAATAGAAAGGAATGTCTTTTGGAAAAATGAGAATTTTAGTAATAGAAGACGACCTGGCATTAAGTGCCGGACTGTGTTTTGAACTTGACAACAGCGGTTACATCACAGTTGCCGCCTATAATTGCAGGAAAGCGGAGCTGCTGATTCGGGACGATAATTTTGACCTTGTTTTGCTGGATGTGAACTTACCGGATGGGAACGGCTTTGAGCTGTGCCGTACCATAAAGCAGGTTCATCCGGAGCTGCCGGTGATTTTCCTGACGGCAAATGACCTGGAACAGGATATACTGGACGGCTTTGAGCTTGGGGCAGAAGATTATGTGACCAAGCCCTTTAATATGCAGATACTGCTGCGCCGTGTGGCGGTTGCGCTGCGCAGGGGAAATAAAAATGCGGCGGAGTCCCCGGAGCGGCGGTGGAGCGATGGCTATCTGGCGCTGGATTTCTCTGCGCTGACTGCATGGCGGGGAGGAGAAAAACTTTCGATTACGCCAAACGAGTATAAGCTGCTGCTGGCGCTTACGGAAAATGCGGGAAAGATACTTACCCGTCAAATTTTACTGGAAAAGCTGTGGGACAGTGGCGGTAATTTTATTGATGACCACACACTGACGGTTACAATGAACCGTTTACGTTCCAAAATAGAGGATGAAACCCATACATATATCAGGACTGTCCGGGGGATGGGATACATCTGGAAAGGAGCTTCTTGATGAAAACCTGGCAATTCAGAATCATCTGCTCCTTTCTGGCAATAGCATCCTCCGGTCTTGCGGCGGCGCTTATCTGGATGTTATGGGAGTATATTCCCAAAGCGTCAACCCGGTATGGCATATTGGCTGTGTGTGCCGGTATTTTTCTGGCGGCCGGTTTCTGGTGCGCTTTACAGCGGTATCAAATTGAGAAGTTCGCGGACGATGTCTGTGAAACCATAGACGCCGCGATGGCGGACCGCCGGCCGCAGAACTTTCATCCCTATGAGGATTCTCTGACGGCAAAGGTGCAGGGCAAGCTTTTGCAATATTATGACATTATGCATGAAGGCCGTCTGCAGAGCCGGCAGGATAAAGAGACTTTGCAGAGTCTGGTCAGCGACATCTCTCATCAGGTGAAAACGCCTGTGGCCAATATGAAACTCTATACCGGAATTTTGCACCGCCCCGGTATTCCCGAAGAAAAACGGGAACTGTTTCTCAACACGATGGACGCACAGATTGGCAAGCTGGATTTTCTGATGCAGACGCTTGTAAAAATGTCCAGGCTGGAAACAAGGGTTATTTCCCTGAATATCCGCAGCCGGAAGCTTCTGGACATACTGGCATCTGCGCTCGGGGCGGCAGTATGTGCGGCGGAAGATAAGGATATCCGGCTGGAAACGGACTGTGAGCCGGGAATTTTTGTAGCAGCGGATGAAAAGTGGACGGCAGAAGCAGTCTTTAATGTGCTGGATAATGCCGTGAAATATACAGACAGGGGCGGCCGCATTACCATCAGCGCACAGCCCCTGCAAAGCTATGTGTCACTGGAAATTTCAGATACAGGAAGGGGCATGCGCGCAGAGGAGCTGCCTCTTATTTTTCAGCGCTTTTACCGCAGCCCGGATGTACAGGACAGGCCGGGAGCCGGGCTCGGACTGGCGCTGGCCAGGGAGATACTGGCCGCGGAAAACGGGTATCTGACGGCATCCTCGAAGGAGGGGCAGGGAAGCTGTTTCAGAATCCTGCTGCCCGGGGCGCGGCAGGATTTAGGATAATCAAAAGGGTGCTGCCGGAAAGGAGATATTTATGGACTGCATTACGTTTTGCAATGTGACGCGGATTTATCCTTCTGCGGCTGAACCGGTTGCAGCGCTGCGGAATGTGACGCTTTCCATCCGGTTTGGCGAATTTGCATCCATTACCGGAAGCTCCGGCAGTGGCAAGACGCCCTTTTTAAACCTGGCCGCGGGACTGGACAGGCCGACGCAGGGGGAGATTTATGTGCGCGGGCAGAATACCGGGCTGCTGGATGACGACCAGATGGCGGTATTTCGAAGGCGCAATATCGGCATTGTGTTTCAGGACTGCCGCCTTCTGGATGTGCTGGATGTAAAAAGCAATCTGGAATTTGCGCTGCGTGCAGACGGGGCCGTGCCGGACCAGGCATATTTGATGGAAATCTGTTCGCTGCTTGGCATCCGCCATAAGCTGGACGCCATGCCGGGTGAGCTTTCCGGTGGAGAACGGCAGCGGGCCGCGGTTGCAAGGGCAGTGGCAGCAAGGCCGGCACTGCTGCTGGCAGATGAGCCGACTGGAAGCCTGGACAGAAAAACCGGGCTGGATGTCCTTGCACTGCTGCGCAGGATGAACCTGGAGTTCGGACAGACGATTGTAATGGCTACACACAGCCTGGAAGCAGCACAAATGGCTGGCAGGATAATTCATATCCGGGATGGAAGCGCGGAAATGCCTCATTAAGAAAAATGATGCAGGATATCTCAAAACTGTAACAATTTTTTCTGATTTTTGAGATAAGCCTGAGATAAGCCGATGCTATGATAAGGATGTATCAGATATCAGGAGAAAAGCAGAGCAAAGGAATGGTGAATCATGAAGGCATTGAATGACAGCGTGATACGGGAAGCCGCAGCAAGAAAATTCCGGGTACAGAAGCAGCGCAATGTGATTGCCTGTATGGCAGTCATGCTGACGACGTTTCTGGTTTATACGATTTTCAGCATCGGCCTGAGCTTTCGGGACAGCATGGAAAGGCAGGAGGTTATTCTAGCCGGGACAGAAGCAGACCTTCTGCTGGCGGAATTTACAGACAGGCAAAAGCAGGCGCTGCAAAAAAGCGGCCTCTGCCGTTATGCGGGAGTCTGCACAAGGGTGGCATCCTTAAGCCGCAGCAGTGAGACACAGTTTGGAATTATTGGCGGAGGTTTTTTGCATGCGGACGATATCTGTCAGGAAAAACAGTTAAAACCCGCAATGACACAGCTGCAGGGCAGATTCCCGCAGCAGGAAAATGAGATACTTATCCCGGGATGGCTGGCACAGAAAATGGGACACCCTGACATGCAGCCGGGGACACAGGTGACACTGAATGTATACTATGGCGGAGTGAGCTCGGATTTTAACCGGCTTTCCGAAGACATGGATATGACGTTTACCGTCTGCGGCATATACGAAGACAAAAGCAGGAATTATCTGGTAAACAAGGCGGATATTTATGTGTCCAGGCAGTTTCTGGAAGCAGCTCCTTTTCCGCAGGAAAAGTTCAAGCAGGCGTTATATATGACGCTGAAGGAAAAAACAGGCCGCCAGGAGCTTCTGGAAGTGCTGGAGCTCGAAGACGGGCAGGAGCTGGAAGCGTTTCAGTCCAGTTATGCACAGGACGGCGGCGGAGCGCTGGGGATTTTTTTAGCTGTGCTGATAGTTCTTGTATGCGGCGCCCTTATTATTTATAACGTGCTGTCCCTGTCGGCAGCGCAGGACATCCGGTTTCTGGGGCAGATGAAAACGCTTGGCGTGACGAAGCGCCAGCTGAAAAAGTACCTGCGGTATCAGATCTGGTGGCTGTGCCTTGCGGGAATACCGGCCGGATTTGCGCTGGCAGTACCGGTATCGGTATTTTTAGTGCCGTTTGCGGTAAATGCGGTCAAAGACGGTCTGGAACAGGGCGTATCGGTCAGCTTTTCCCCGGTTCTGTCTGCCGGGACAGCGCTGCTTGTGCTGGCTTCGGTTCTGGCAGGCAGCCTGCGCCCGCTGCATGTGGCAGGCAGCGTGTCTCCGGTTCTGGCAGCGCGTTATGTAAACGTAACTGTCCGCAGAAAAAAAGAACGCCGGACACAGCGCAGCGCAATGCCCGTGCTGGCATGGCGCAATGTATTCCGCAGCAGGAAAAGCGCAGTGTCGGTCTTCCTGTCACTGTTTCTGGCAGTTTTGCTGTTTTTTACGCTGGACGGCCTGCTTTCGGGTTTTTCTGCATCTGCGTTTGTCGGCAGTTCGATGTATTATGACCTGGCTGTGCATGGCACAGACGGCTCGATTTCAGAAAAAGCGCTTGGGCAGATACGGGATATTCCGGGCGTGGCATCTGCAGAAGCCATCTGTGCCATTCAGGCACAGCCGGGAATGGACAGCCGCGAGTGGCTGGAAGTAACAGACCCTGTGCTGCAGGATTACTGCGACCGGGCAGCAGCAGAACTGTCACAGATTAATGAGGATGCGGTAAAAAATTCCATACAGGACGGCTGGTATGCGTTTTATCTGATTGGCATTGGAAAAAACGAATTTGAACGCATTTCGAAGGCCTGCGGGCTGGACACGGACTATGAGGCGTTCCGTGCCGGGAAGACCGGTATCTGGATGTGCGGACTCAGCGAGGAAAAAACCGGGCAGGATGCGGAAATGGCACAGGGCCCGCAGACAGTCTGTATCGGCAGTCCGGGCGGGGAACGCATTCTCATTCCGCATATGGAGCCTATTCCGGTGCCGGGCAGCGTCCTTCGGCATGTTTCAGAAACAGCGCCGAATATTCTGATAAGCAGCGAAGCGCTGGACAGGATGGCAGACACGTTTATCGAACAGGTAAATATCCAGCTGGAGCACCCGCAGGAAAGTGCGCGGGTTGAGGAAACGGTTCGGGAAATCTGCGGGGATTCGTTTGGAATTACCATCGATTCCAGGCAGGAAAAGGTGGAAAAAAATGAAGCCTCTTTTTCGGTTATCCGGATGCTTGGAACAGCCATGTCCCTGATTTTGTTTTTTATCGGAATCATGAATTTTATCAATACCATATATGCAGGAATTTTAGCCAGGCAGAAGGAGCTTGCCATGCTGGAATGCATCGGCATGTCAAAGAAACAGGTAAAGCAGATGCTTGTAGCGGAAGGTATTTATTATATGCTGGTAACCGCCGTGCTTGTGCTGACCATTGGAAGCGTCCTGTACTGGCAGGCATATCGGGCATTTACAAAAATCGCAGACTGGGCGCAGTTTCGTTATCCGTTTCGTGCAGCGGGCATTACCGGGGCTGTGCTGGCTGTGATGGCCGTATCTGTGCCGCTGGCAGCTTATCACAGCATTTCAAAAGAAAGTGCAATGGAACAGCTGCGAAGCTGTGAGGAATAAAGAACGTTTGAATAGAGGTTATCGAAAGGAGCGTATATGTCTGGAATGGTAAGGATGGAGCATGTGAAGAAGTATTATGGCTCCGGGGAGAATATAGTGCGGGCACTGGACGGTGTGTCGTTTTCGGTTGAAAAAGGCACATTTACAGCGGTTACAGGGCCTTCCGGCAGCGGCAAGTCGACGCTGCTGCACCTGATGGGCGGGCTGGACAGCCCGACGAGCTGGGAAGTCGTGATTGGCGGGAAAAGTATCAGCCGCATGAACAGCGAGGAGCTGACGGTATTCCGCAGAAGGCATATCGGATTTGTTTTTCAGAATTATAACCTGATTCCGGTTTTTAATGTGATTGAAAATATTCTGTTTCCGCTGCGGCTGGATAAAAGAGAGCCGGATGAGAAATATATCGATGCCGTGCTGCGGTTTTTAGGCATCCGCGGGAAAATCCATGCACTGCCCGGGCAGCTTTCCGGCGGGCAGCAGCAGCGGGTGGCCATTGCGCGTGCGCTGGCAGCAAAGCCGGATATTATTCTTGCGGATGAGCCGACTGGAAACCTGGATTCTGCAAACAGTGCCGAAGTAATCCAGCTGCTTTCCATGGGATGCCGCAAAACCGGGCAGACCATTGTCATGATTACCCATAATGAAAAAATTGCATCACTGGCAGATGCGGCAGTCAGCATTCAGGACGGCCGGATTCAGGACAGTCGTGCTTAAAGCCCCATTTCATGATTTCATAAAAAACAGTCATCAGATCCCGGCCCCGCTCCGTGAAGGAATATTCTGCATGGGGCGGGATTTCGTTGAAGGCCTGCCAAGGACTTGACATTTGTGCTGTATCGTGATTAAATAAGAAATGCTTCAGCGAAGCAAAGCACAAAATTGTGGAGGTCAAGTATGAAAAAGAGATTAGCAGCAGCATTATTAACAGCCGTATTTTGCGTTACAGGCCTGGCAGCATGCGGCGGCACGGGCACGGATGCGAAACAGGAGGCAGGCCAGGATTCGGAAGGCTCTGGGGATTCGGAGAATGCAGGAGGTTCCAAAGAAGGTGCTTCTTATAAAATCGGCATTGTGCAGTTTGTAGATGATGCATCTTTGAACCAGATTGAAAAAGCGCTGGAAAAGGGGCTGGATGCAAAAGGGGAAGAACTGGGCGTTACGTTTGTATATGACGGTTATGTGTCAAACGGGCAGGCAGATGCTACCGTTTTAAACCAGATTGGGGCAGACCTTGTGGCAGATGATGTGGACGCGATTATCGCGATTGCCACGCCGGCTGCACAGGTCATGCAGGCAGCCGTGGAAGATACGGATATTCCGCTTATCTTTTCGGCAGTTACAGACCCGGTTACGGCAGGCCTTGTCGAAGATTTAAACGAGCCGGGCGTCAATATTACCGGCACATCGGATGCACTGGACACCAATGCGGTATTTGACCTGATGTTTGCAGCCAGCCCGGATATCAAATCCGTGGGCCTTTTATACAGCAAGAGCGAGGATGCTTCCACCAGGGCCATTGAGGAAGCAAAGGAATACTGCAAAAACAAAGGCGTGGAAGTAATTGAAAAGACAGGCACGACCAATGACGAGGTTTCGCTTGGCGCAGATGCCCTGATTGCGGCCGGGGTGGACGCGGTATTTACACCGACGGATAATACCGTTATGAAAGCAGAGCTTGCAATCTATGAAAAATTTATCGATGCAAAAATCCCGCATTATACCGGGGCAGATTCCTTTGCACTGAACGGCGCATTTCTGGGCTATGGGGTAAATTATGAGGAACTTGGAACGGCAACGGCACAGATGGCTGCCGAAATCGTGGCAGGCGGTGCAGACCCGGCGAAGACAGCTGTCCAGATGCTGGATAACGGAATTGCGACCGTAAATATCGAAACCGCAGAAAAAATCGGGCTGGATTACAGCATGTTTTCCGGCATGTGCGAGACAGTTAAAGAAATTACTACGGCTGAGGAATTTGAATAGACGCCTGTAAGGATATTCAGGCACGGAAAGGAGATGTGCAGGCATGGGCAGGTATCTGAACAGCCTTGTTCCTTTTGAAACATACAGGCAGATTGCCGGGACACGGTTTTTTGCAGATAAAACATCCCTGCTGATGGATGTTGTCCATGCAGCAGAAACAGATGGACAGAAATATCTGTGCATTACAAGGCCGCGCCGGTTTGGAAAAAGCGTGATGGCCTGCATGACGGCAGCTTTTTTTGGGAAGGCAGTGGACAGCAGTGCTGTATTTGACAGGCTTGCGGTGGCAGAAAGCCAGGATTACAGGAAGCATCTGAACAGGCACAATGTGATATTTATTGATTTCAGCAGGGTGCCAAGGGACTGCAGCAGCTATGTGCAGTATATAAGCCGTGTTCAGGACGGTATCAATCAGGACCTGGAACATGTATATCCAGATATGGGAATGGATGTATCAGGCACCCTTTGGGATAATTTCCTGATGATATTTGAGCGGACACAGGAACGTTTTGTTTTTGTTATTGATGAGTGGGATGCGGTTTTTCATATGGATTTTATTTCCAGGGAAAACCAGCTGGCGTACCTGGCTTTTCTGAAAAATCTCCTGAAGGACCAGGTGTATGTGGAACTGTGCTATATGACCGGAGTGCTTCCAGTTGCAAAATATTCCAGCGGTTCCGAACTGAATATGTTTGTGGAATATGATATGACTGTGATGGAACGGTTTAGTTCCAGCTTCGGGTTTGTGGAAGAAGAAACAGACCGCCTTTTTGAAATTTATCTTAAGACAACGAAAAAGCCGAAAATTACCCGGGAAGATTTAAGGATATGGTATGACGGGTATGATACTGCATCCGGTGAGAGACTGTATAATCCCCGTTCGGTTGTATGTGCACTGGCAAATAACCAGCTGGCAGATTACTGGACCAGTTCCGGTCCCTATGACGAGATATTTTATTATGTGAAAAATAATATCGAAGATATCCGGGACGACCTGGTTCTTCTGGCTGCCGGTGAAGGAGTGGAAACGGAGATTCACAGTTATGCAGCTGCTGCCATGGAACTGAATACAAAAGATGAGATTTATTCAGCGATGGTAATTTATGGACTGCTTACATATCGGAATGGAGCAGTTTTTATTCCAAATAAGGAGCTGATGGGCAGGTTTAAGGAGCTTCTTATGAATAAGGAATCCATGGGATATGTATACCGGCTGGCAAATGAGTCAAAAAAAATGCTGGCGGCAACTCTGTGTGCAGATACGCAGACTATGGCAGAGATTCTGGAGTCTGCCCATAATACAGAATCTCCTGTTTTATCTTACAATAGTGAGATTGAATTATCAGCAGTGGTAAATCTGGTTTATCTGGCAGCCAGGGACAGATACCGTGTGGAACGTGAAGATAAGGCGGGCAAAGGGTATGTGGATTTTATCTTTTATCCGGAGCGGAAAAATGCGGATGCATTTATACTGGAGCTGAAAGTGGACAGTACACCGGAGAAAGCAGTACGACAGATAAAAGACAAGAATTATGTGTTAAGGTTTCAGGGCAAAATAGGAGAGAAGCCGAAGTATACAGGAAGGATTTTAGCTGTAGGAATCAGTTACAGCACAAAAACCAAGGAGCATTCCTGCAGGGTGGAAGTGCTGCAGGATTCTTCTGTATAGGAAATGCTAAATGGGGCAGATTCTGCAAAGGCCTGCCTGTATGCGCCTGTTTTTCTTAAGAATCTGAAAAAGAAGCTTGTATTTTCCATTCGTTTGTGGGACAATAAAAGAACTTTGTAAAAAGTGAAATGCTGTTTTTGGGAGGAGCAGACATGAGTTCTATCTTTACGGTATCGATACTGCAAAGCGCGCTGGAGCTGGGCTGTATTTACTCGCTCGTAGCGCTGGCATTATTTGTATCTTATTCCCTGTTAAATATCGCAGACCTGACAACGGACGGCTGCTTTACGCTGGGCTGCTCGGTCGGGGCAGTGGTGACACTGGCCGGGCATCCGGTGCTGGCGTTATTTGCGGCGCTCGGGGCCGGTGCGCTTGCAGGTTCAGTGACGGCATTCCTGCAAACGAAAATGGGCGTTGAATCGATTCTTGCAGGAATTATTGTCAATACAGGGCTTTATACGGTAAACATCGCTGTTATGGGATTTTCGTCCAATGTCAGCCTGTTTCGGTCAGAATCCATATTTACCTATGCAAAAGAGCTGATTCCGTCTGAATGGTACAAGCTGATAGCTGCTGGCGTTCTTGTGGCAGCAGCCGGCATCCTGCTTGCACTGTTTTTAAATACAAGGCTCGGGCTTTCCATCCGTGCGACAGGGGACAATGCAGACATGGTGCGGGCATCGAGCATTAATCCGGGATTTACTGTTACGGTCGGCCTGTGCGTGGCAAATGCGCTGACCGGCCTGTCGGGTGCGGTGCTGGCGCAGTATCAGAAATCGTGTGATATCAACCTGGGGACGGGCATGGTGACGATTGCGCTGGCCAGCCTGATTATCGGGGAAACACTGACCGGTTCCGGCTCGATGCCGCGGCGGATTGCCGGAGTTGTGTTCGGAAGCTGCCTGTACCGTTTTCTTGTGGCAGTCGCCCTGCGGCTGAATGTCCCGGCAGAATGCTTAAAGCTGGTTTCTGCGGTGATTGTTGCCGTGGCAATTGCATTTCCGTATTTAAAAAAGAAAGCGGCATTTGCCAGGCAGAAAATGTCTGTACGCAGCAGGCAGGAAGGCTGAAAGGGAGGGGAATCCATGCTGACACTGAATCATATCAGCAAGACATTTCATAAAGGCACGGTAAACGAAAAAAAGGCGCTGAGCGGACTGAGCCTGCAGCTGGAACAAGGGGATTTCCTGACGATTGTGGGTGGAAACGGGGCTGGAAAATCCACGCTGTTTCATGCAATTGCCGGAACCTTTTATGTAGATGAAGGACAGATTTTGTTAGACGGCGAGGATATTACATACCGCAGGGGATATGTCCGCAGCAGGAATATCGGGCATCTGTTTCAGGACCCGCTGCGCGGCACGGCACCCGGCATGACGATTGAGGAAAACCTGGCACTTGCTTATCTGAAAGTATCTACGCATCGTCATGCTTATTTCAGCCGCGTCAGCAGGCAGGAAAAAAAGATGTTCCGTGAGCGGCTTTCCGAGCTTGGCATGGGACTGGAAGACCGCATGAAGCAGCCGGTAGGGCTGTTATCCGGCGGGCAGCGCCAGGCACTGACGCTTTTAATGGCGACGATGGTTACGCCAAAGCTGCTGCTTTTGGATGAGCATACGGCGGCCCTCGACCCTGCGACCGCAGCAAAAGTGCTGAATCTGACGAAAAAGATTATTGAAGAAAAAAAACTGGCCTGCCTGATGGTCACCCACAACATGCATCAGGCGCTGGAGCTTGGAAACCGCATGATTATGATGGACGCAGGAAAGATTATTTTTCATGCATCCAGACAGGAGAAAAAGGCGCTGCAGGTAGAAGACCTGCTTGAAAAATTCCGCAGCAATGCCGGAAAGCAGCTGGACAATGACCGGATCCTGCTGTCCACATAACAGAAAAGAGGAATGGTAAAAAAGATATTTTTCTGAAACAGGTGTTCAGGAAGGTATCTTTTTTATTTATGTACGTTTGTTTTCAGAAAGGATTCGATTTGATTCCAGTGACGGTGTACGAGTTCCCATGCATATAATTTATTGTAATACCAGCGTTTCATGCTGGTTTCTGCCCTGAATGGGACACTGGCATATTCGAAATATTTGTGAATGGGGTGATGATGATTGAATCCTTTTTATACAAACCGCATGCTTCGCCAGCCGAATCTGTCTGGCATAAGGCAGGATATGGAATATCAGGCCGTTTCCTGCCCGCAGGGGCCAGGGGGAGAACCGGGGCCGCAGGGGCCAAGGGGAGAGCCCGGTGCATGCGGACCGCAGGGCCCTCCGGGATATGCGCAAAACAGTGTAGCAGCATCGTTTTTATGTCAGGGTATGACTATGCCAAAACGAGGCAGGCTGCCGCTTAAAATGGACATACCGGATATAACCCAGAATATATCGCCGGGCAGGAATCGATCCGTCACGCTGACCCGGGGGTATTATGTTATTTATTATTATATATCCACAATAGCAAAAAAAACTGGATTTATAAAGCTTACGCCAAATATAAACGGATATGGGCAGCCGGTATATGCCGCACATGCACAGGCTGCAAAGAAGAATGAAATACTTGTAATGTCCAGGTATTTTATGATTGAAGCAGCAGACGCATCTACGCTGTTTTTTGAATGGGATTCTTCTATAGATGATGCAAGGATAAATATGAACCTAATTATAGAAAAGCTTAACAGGTAATGGATAGAAGAGGGAGGGATATATATGCCGACGATCAGTCTTTGTATGATTGTCAAAAATGAAGAGATGCATATTGCACGCTGTCTTGACAGTATAGCGGACCTTGTGGATGAGATTATTATTGTGGATACCGGCTCTGAAGACCGGACGGTAGAAATAGCGTCCGGCTACACTTCGAAAGTATATTCCTATCCGTGGAAAGATGATTTTTCCGATGCCAGAAATTATTCTTTTTCAAAGGCATCTATGGACTACTGCATGTGGATGGATGCGGATGACATACTGGAGGAAACGCAGAAAGAAAAATTTTTACAGTTAAAGCAGTCTTTACAGCCGGATACGGATATTGTAATGATGAAATATCATACTGCTTTTGATGAAGCCGGTAAGCCTTCTTTTTCTTATTTCAGGGAGAGGTGGATACGGAACTGTTCAAAATACCGCTGGGTCGGTGCCGTCCATGAAGTGATTCCGCCAAGCGGCAGCGTCCTGTATTCTGACCTTGCAGTCTGCCATAAAAAGGTGAAAGCAGGGGATTCTGACCGTAATCTCAGGATTTATCGTAAAATGCTCAAAGAAGGGACGGTTCTGGATGCCAGGCAGCAGTATTATTACGGGCGGGAACTATATTATCACAAACAATATAAAGAAGCTGCTGCTGTCTTCGAGCAGTTTCTTCTGTCAGAGGACGGATGGGCAGAGAATAAAATAGAGGCATGTTCGATCTGTGCCAAATGTTATTTTCAG
>OFGA01002106.1_pt1 | contig 12704 bp, 15 predicted proteins | sample 1521471 | NCBI WGS metagenome assembly OFGA01 (sample SAMEA3504086, study PRJEB24116) | mouse gut metagenome | biome: mouse gut; feature: mouse-associated habitat; material: faeces | place: Denmark | collected 2011
GTTTTTTCGGCCTGACCATTCCCATGCCGTTAGTATTCACAGTTTAAATTTGCCCATACCAAATAGACCCTCCTGCCTTGGACGGAAGATATTTGTTATTCTGCATTTTATTTGATACGGCAAATATAGGAGTCCGGCAGAATTATTTTATGGCAGTTTTGAGAGCCAAAACGCCGGGGGCATTTGCCTTTTCATCATTGTTCATGACATCCCTGCTTGAAAGTTGAGTCCTTTAGCTGCTTGCGCAAAATCCTGGCTTTCAGGCAGGGAATCTCCTCCATAAGTTCAACATCCCACTCAATTCATTCTAAATCAGTATCATACAACGCAGTTATTTCATTGATGCCATTCCTCCTGCATGTTTCAATGCAGCTCCGGATTTTTGCGTAATAGTTTGCGCTTCGTGATGAGGAAAACTGTCCGGCAACCTTCATTTTTGTTTTCACGCCCCTGAGGGCCCGTTCCGCTAAATTATTGGTTGTCGGTATGGTAAAATCCCTGACCCACGCAAAATAATTCTCCCGGTACTTATGGAGCCGCTTTACCAGCGCGCGCTCGAAAGGCCCTGAATAAATGGACTTGTTTTCCGCGGCATCTTTTTCCATCCCACCCAGGATATCCGTAAGTTTCTGCTCAAAATCCTCCACATAGGAGTCCTCAAAGCTTATCCCGCCAGCCGATATCAGATCGTTCCTGTCTTTGATCGTGGCAGAGATCAGTTCTTTCAATTCCTTCGGCTTGGCATGGCCGGTTTCGTCCGCGGTTTTTTGGAGATTCCTCTGCAGGTGCGCATTACACTCCAGGTTCAGAAAGCAAAACCGGTCAATCAGTGCCATTCTGTACTCATATTGTCTTTTGACAGACTTCTGTCTCAAAGTTGACTTCCAGCCCTTGCCGGAACCAAATTTATCCTTCTGTCCTATGATATGAACAGAAAAAAGTAACTTCTGTTTTATTATATTTCCATATATTGTATTTATCAATTATCTTTTACACATTATATAGTATCGTGAGGATTTACCTTATGAATGACCTGTTTATAGGAAATCAAAACTATTCTTTTTCCCACACAGAAAACCTGATTGCGCTTAGCATAGTATTGTGTATGCTACACAAAAATGCTAAACTAAATACAATAACCATCGCATCGGGATTTTGGGAGGCATAGCTATGAAAAAAATTGGAATATGTATTGGAGTATTAGGTCTTATGATTCTAATCAAAGTTTTATTAGATGCTAAAGACAAAAAAGCTGCATCTACTAATATTATCGGCGGTTCAGATGGACAGACTACCATATATTTAGCTGGAAAACATATCCATAATCATTAAAGCATGGGAGATAAACGGAAAATATGTTCAAAAAAATTGATGAATTACTTGAAAAGCCATATTATGTGATTGATTTTCTGCCACAAAGAGTTCCTAAAAACAACAATGGACATTTTTTTGATGTTGAATACTACTTGCTTAACAACGAAAAACGTCATGAAATGAAAAATAAGTATGTCAACATTATATTAAAATTGATGTGCTATTATCATGCTTCTATTTTTTGGAATGAGTGGAATGATAATCCGAAACCGGCAGATATAGAAAATGCCATTAGTGAGATTATGGAAAATCATTCTGGAACACTAAATATTCTGTTTTCAGACGAAGATGTGTTATTAGTTTTTGAATGGGACTGTTTGAATTTCTCTGTTTACAACTTATCAAAAAGCATGAAAGAGATAACAGAAAAAATAGCATTATCAGAAGGTTTTTTTTGCTGGAAAGGAATTGATTAACTAAATTATTCAAAAGAGGATTTAACTTCTAATTCTGAGAGGAGCAAACCATTATGAAGATGCCGAAAGAGAATATTGATACAAGAATGTTTGCCCCTTGCGGAATGAACTGCAAAGTCTGCTACAAGCATTGTTATCACAAAAAACCCTGTGCCGGCTGTCTGAATCATGACATGGGGAAGCCTGAGCATTGCCGCAAGTGCAGGATAAAAGATTGTATCAGTAAAAAAGCACTCTCTTTTTGCTTTGAATGTTCCGAATATCCGTGCAAATTAGTGAAAAATCTGGAGAAAAGCTATAACAAACGGTATCAGGTAAGTCTTATAGAAAATTACCGCTATGTGCAGGCATATGGTTTAGAACATTTCATGGAACAGCAAAAAGAAAAATATATTTGCCCTCAATGCAGCGGCATTATTTCCATTCATGACGGAGAGTGTAGTGAATGTCAAGAAAAAGCGAAGTAAATGTATATAATCCTTATTGGGGAAGAGGGAGGAATTACGGACAGTCACGCCAAAGCTGTCCGATCCATGTTTTCCCCCTTCTTTCTATCTATGCAGGAGACTGTAAATAATCTTGTGTCTTTGGAGAAATAATCTTTACTGGTAGGAATCAGATATGTAGAAATCTGCTGTCGAATATCATTACTTTTATGTTGTCGAATTCTTTTTATGATAATAGTATTACCAGATAGTCAGGTTTTATACATATTTATTGATTTTTTGGCACACCAATCAGACATTAGCAGCAGAAACTCTTTCCGTGGGCTCTGCCCACACCCGGCCTCCGGAATAAGACCGGGAATTTCTGGCAATACTGCTAATGCCGATGAAATAAGGCCGGAACGTTTTGATGCGATATGTCGTTCCGGCTTTTCATTTTACAGGTACCGGGTAAGCCTCTCCCCGTACAGGACGATCAGCTGGTTCAGCACCTGGTCCCAGTTTCTGTAACGCTGTGTCCATTTTTTGATCACATTTCCACTGGCAAGATAAAGCATCTTTTCCAACGCGCTGTCGCTGGGGAATACGCTCTTTGTCTTTGTCACTTTCCGATACTGGCGGTTCAGTCCTTCTATGATATTTGTAGTATACATGATACGCCGGATATCATCTGAAAACTGAAAGAAGGAACTGACGTCTTCCCAGTTATTCTCCCAGTTACTTATCGCATAGGGGTATTTCCTTCCCCACTTTTCTTTGATCTTTTCCAGTTCTGAGAGAGCAGATGTTTCATTGGGGGCATTATATACTGCCTTGAAATCTGAGGAAAATTTCTTCTGGTCACTGTAATTGACATATTTGAAAGAATTGCGTAGCATATGGATGACACACCTCTGGATCTGGGCATCTGGATAGACTGCCCCTATCGCTTCCTTAAAACCGGGAAGCCCGTCCACGCAGAAGAACAGTACATCCTGTACACCGCGGTTTTTCAGATCATTTAACATGCCCAGCCAGAACTTGCTCGTTTCATTAGCTCCTACTGTGATGCTCAGGATATCTTTGTAACCATCTGCTGTGATGCCCAGCACGATATAAGCCGCCCGGCTTAAGATGCGCCCATCCTCCCTGACCTTGTAATGGATGCAGTCCATGAACACAAAAGGATAGATCGGATTCAACGGACGTGACTGCCATTCCTTTATTTCCGGCAGGACCCTGTCTGTGATCTTGCTGACCATTTCTGCTGACAGTTCCATCCCGTAAAGATCTTGTATCTGGTCATGGATGTCTCTTGTGCTCATGCCCCTTGCGTAGAGGGATATCACTTTTTCCTCTATCCCGGAAATATCCCGCTGGTATTTTGGGATCAGTTTTGGCTCAAATTCCCCTTCCCTGTCCCTTGGGACATCGATCTGGAACTCACCATACTGACTCTTCAATGTTTTAGGGGTATGTCCATTTCTCTTATTGGATGTAGGAGCCTCTCTTTTCTGATTCTTTTCATAACCGAGAGACGCATCCAATTCTGCCTCCATGAGTTCCTGAAGGATATCCTTGAAGCTGTCTCTGAGCAGGCTGTAGACATCAGCTACGCTGTTTAGGTTGTTATCTGCAATAATCTGTCGAATCTGTTCTTTTGTTGCTGGCATAAAAAATCCTCCTTTTCGATAAGAATTGTCATATCTTGATTCTTACCAAAAAAGAGGTATTTTTTTCCAAAGACACAAATTATTCTACACTACCCATTAAGCTGTGTGACATTATATACTTTCCAAAACTACCCGAAATTTCACAGCTCAAATTCCAGACAAGCCTTAAACTGGTCGCAGTCTATCCTGATATCAAACTCTCCGCCTAACGCCTTCGCATAGGTACTCACAATCGCCAGCCCAAGTCCATTTCCCTCGCTGGTTCTCTCCTTGTCCCCCCGTGCAAACCGTTCCACAATATCCTCCTTTGTAAAATCCATAAAATACCCAGCCGTGTTGGTAATCTCTATGCAGATACGGCGCTCATCCTCACCCTCCGGCTCGCCTTTCAAATATGTCCTCACAAACGCACGGGTTCCTTTCGCAGAATATTTCAGCACATTCTCAATCAAATTCTGGCAGATACGGTAAAAATACGTATTGTCCGAATAAATCTTCGTATCCTCCTGCGTAAGCTTAACCACAAACTTAAGGTCACTCTCCTTCACCCTGTCGTCCATGTCTGCAAAAATCTGCTCGATCAGCCGGTTTACCTCAAAATTTTCTTTGTGCAGCTTCACATTGCCGCTGCTGGCCTTTGCCAGTGAAAACAGGCTGTTAATCATCTCCTTAAGCTTCTCCGTCCGCGCCGAAATCACATCAATATAATCCCGCACAACGTCGCTTAACTCCTCCTTCTTAATCAACTCAACATAACCGACGATGGAAGTAAGGGGCGTCTTTAAATCATGGGACACGTTGGTAATCAAGTCCACCCTAAGCTGGTCGCTTCTTGAAACCTTCTCAAGACTTTTCCTTTCGATTTCCAACGCTTCCTTAAGCCGCGCCTGTAAACGCTCGTCCATCCGCGCCATCACACCGTCCATTTCCCCGCGCCAGAAGCTTCCTACCGCCCGCGAAGCCAGCATAAACTGAAGCAAGACCGTCATGAACATCACATATCCAGTCGAAAAATTATGATACCATCCTCTGCTCAGCCCGCCCCAAGTACCGTCGCCGCAGACAAGGTCGTACAGATACCAGACTGCCGCCAAAGCGCAGACCATTCCAACTTTATTAAGACGCTTAAACGAAAGAGACTCTCTCTGTTTCCATTCCTCATAATCATGCTCTATCTGCCCACGCCAGTCTTGATACCGTTTCTCCATATACCGTTTCAGAAGAAGCTTAAGCCCATAGCCCAGACAACCGTTTCCCAATATCCCAACCATCAGGACTGTTTCAGTGGAATATGAACGGCGATAAGCAATCATCACACCCAAAACAAACACTCCAAAAGCCGTTAGAACCAACCCCGATATGGGAATCTGGTTTTTCTTAAAGAAAATGTAAATCTTATTAACTATATTTTTCCATCTTGTATCCAATGCCCCACACCACCTTTACATATCTTGGTTTCTTTGAATCAATTTCCACCTTCTCTCGGATATGGCGGATATGCACCATAACCGTATTCTCCACCGCATAATCTGCCTGCTCCTTCCACACCATCTCATAAATCTGCTCAGCCGGAAAGATCTGTCCCGGATGCTCCATGAGAAGCTCTAATATCTTGTATTCTGTGGCAGTCAGGCGAACCTCCTCCCCCTCCACAATCACTACCCGCTGCTTCTTATCCAGCACCAGCCCTCCGTTGACAATCCGGTCTTCATCCGCCTTGGGCTTTTCTTCCCCCCAGGCATGATACCGCCGCAGATGGGCCTTGATTCTCGCCGTCAGCTCAGCCGGCTGATAAGGCTTCTCCACATAATCATCCGCCCCCAGAACAAGCCCTGACACCTTGTCGCTCTCCTCGGTCTTAGCTGACAGAATAATCACCGGTATTCTGCTTTTCTCCCGCAGCTTCATCAATGCAGACAGCCCGTTAAGCCTTGGCATCATCACATCCAGAAGGATTAAATCAATCTTCTCCCTCTCAAGCGCCTCCAATGCCTCCATGCCGTCATAAGCCTTGACTACCTGATAGCCCTCATATTTTAACAGTTCACTAATCGAGTACACAATCTCTCTATTATCATCCACAACCAATATGGTTTCCGTATCCATGAGCATCCCTCCATCCCTGATCTATCTGCTGTCAAATATCTGTTATCTGGCTTACATCTTATCTGATGTATCTCACATGGTTACTATAATATAGCCGCCTTAAAAGAAACTCAACATAAATCTTAAAAATTTCTTAACAAAAAAAGCTGTTGGGAAATGATATAAACACATGCATTTTCCCACAGCCTTTATCAAAATTTTATTACCCCTCTCTCCTTCGGCAATGCTCAAGAAAGCACCCCTCCTCATGGGAATAGATCACCCCAATCGCCTGCAAATAGGCATAGATAATCGTAGTCCCCACAAACTTCATGCCCCGCTTTTTCAGGTCTTTTGATATTGCATCCGATAGAGCAGAATGAGCCAAGCCCTTCTCATAAACCACCTTCCCATCCGTAAATCCCCAGATATAATCCGAGAAACTCCCGAACTCCTCCTGAATACTGCGAAATACTCTTGCATTTGTCACAGCGCTTTCAATCTTCCGCTTATTGCGGATAATGCCAGGATTCCCCCGCAGTTCCTCCATTTTCTCCTGGTCATATGCACATACCTTTTCTAAATCAAAGCCGTCGAACGCCTCTCTAAAGCTCTCCTGCTTATTCAGCACACACTCCCAGCTAAGCCCTGCCTGAAATGACTCTAAGACCAGCATTTCAAACAGTTTATGGTCGTCATACACAGGAACGCCCCACTCCTCATCGTGATACCTGATATACCTCTCGTTCTTAGGATTCGCCCATTGACACCTTGTCTTTCCGTCAGCCCATTCCATATCGATAATTCCTTTCCTCTAATTAAAGTATACCTTGCTGGACGAAGTCCACCACCCCGAAGGACATGTATTACGGTGTGCCCTTCGGTATAATTATTTTAGCCCCTCTGCTCTCCATTTCCTCAATATACTGCTGCGCCGCCGGAATGATACACAGACGCAGACTCTCCCCAATGGAAAAATAAGGATACAAAGCCACATTTCCCCGACAATACACAGCATAGGGTACAGACTCTGACGTATAGTTTACCGAAGTAAGATGCTCGTACGCCAAATCATTCAGAGTCGCATATAACGTCACAATCTCCTCATCCTCCATGTCGTAAAGCAGGGTCTTCAAGGTGTAGAAGCACATGTCCTCATACGCCTTAAACAACGGCTCTGTGTAACTATGGTCATCAAAATTCAGCGTAATCTCATGTACATTGTCGCTGCCCGCCGGCGTATACACAGAGATGGTGGGAAAGGGCAGAATCGACTCGTCCTTACTGTAATTATAATAACTGCACCCATAGTCCGAATGGATTGCCCTGTCATAATTGTAGGCCCGCCACTCCCAGGAGGGGGCAAGATAGGTATTCCCTCTGTCTGCCTGGTAAATGCTGTTGTACCTGCCAATAAAATCATCAATGGAAAATGTAAACACGAATTCACCTTCCCGATTCTCCACAATCCCAATCTCCAGCTTTTTTTCTGCCGCCTCTTTCACAATCTCCTTAAGCTTTCCATCAAGCAGACTCATAGTCTCTGCCACAGCCTTCACAGAATTGTACATACCCTTCGGGCTGGTGGACTTCGTCCAGTAAGGTATCATAATATATTTTCCGGCAAATGTAAATCTTACGGCACACAAACCGCAAAAAAACAATACTGCCGCTGCAATCACCAATCCTTTTCTGTGTATCTTCAAATAATTTCCTCCCTTGTTCACTCTGCACCTTCAAACTCTCTCCTCGCCCGATACGCCGGAATACAGTATGAGCGTTCCCTGTCCACCCGATTTCCCACATAGACATACCGGCCGTCCTCCCTCCTGCCAAGCGTCACCTCATGGGCGTAATAACAGTCCATCCCCTCCTCAATGGATACCGCCTCCACATAGGCCGTTACCGTCCCGTCCTCATTCTCTGTACATCGGACCACCTCCGGAAAGGAAGGCTGCAGCTGCTGCACTCTGTTCCTAATCCCAATCGCATGAAAGGGATAACTTCCCTTTGCGCTGTCATATCTGCCATATTGTTCTATATCGTCAACCGAGATATCAAAATACTGCCCAATTACAGACTCAAACTCCTGTTTGGGAATCCCGTCCCCATAAGCCTCATTTTCCAGACGTTTTCCGTATTCCTCTGCGTATAGAAACTCAAACAAATCATTGAATTCAAGCTTCTCCAAGCTCGACATATCCCAATCTGTCAGAAACAGGTTATTACAGAAATAGCTGACAGGAACGACATACTCCTGTGTAATCCTCCTGCATTGCTCATCAAGGGGCAGAATCCGACAGAAAATATGCATGTCCATCTCTTGATTTCTGGACAGCGCCTTTTCCCAGATTAGCCACCCCTTAGGCGTGTACTCCCATTGGTACGCCAAAATCTTCTCCAACTGCGAAAGAGCAGGCTTCATTTCCTCTGTGAACACGGCGCTGGCAGACGTTACAAAAAGCTCATTTTTCTTATTAAAAGCAAGATGGTAATACCGAAATACTCCTACCGTATTTACCTGGTAAATCTCCGCCTCTGCCTCCTTACCTGACAGGGCATCCCTCAAAGCAGCGTCCACCTGCTCATAGTTAGACAAGTTATAGTCTCGGTTTCCGCAAGCTACGGAAAGACCCTTCTTTGCCCCAACCTCAATCATTCCATGGAGGGCGTCTTCATCCGTATTGCCCTCCTTAATGGTGCTTTCGTAAATATTTTTGCAGCTCTCCATAAATGAAAATAGCTTCTTAAGGGTTTCTTCCTTTTCCTGCTCGTCCATTTCTATTATTTTAAGCTCATAAGCCTCTTTTTCCGTCTGGTTTTCTGAAGCTTCCCCATCAGCAATGCTTTCAATACTACCGCCGTCACCATCAGAATTATTTCTTTCATTGTCATGCGCCGACTTCAGACTCCACGCCAACATCCCTGCTATCAGAAGGAATACTCCTGCGGCTATAATACTTGTTCTTTTCTTCATTCTATTCTCCTGCTGTCTGAATCCCCTTTAGGCCATTAATTTGCCTGCGTTTTATATCTTACATATGTAATACTTGTATTATGCACTCTCCTGTTCTTCTTGTCAACCCTCTTTCTGCTGTGTGCTACAGTGAGAAAAAAATATGCTTAAAGGACAAAACTTTCGACTTACACACATTTCACATGCTACTTATAATCTGCATACTTCTAGTCATCATTCTTGTATACTAGTTGCAGCAAAACTCACCTGGCTTGTTTATCAAATGGAAAATGCCCCTAAACCGCCCTCTGATATAAAAGAATACCTTGAAAATCTTTTTGGGAAAATGGTACCTAATTCAACTCTGTGCGTCATTTGTCGTTTGCCATTAGACTATAAATTATTTTCAATGGCTGCCAGAGGTAAAGTAGCCATTGAGAAATGCCACAAAAACCCACGCCTGCACAATCCAGAAAATATCGGTTTTGGCCATCGAGAATGTAATATTGCACAAGGCGCCAAAACTCTTGATGAATTCTATCAATGGATAAGTGAAATATTGGTACGCGCAGAATATAAAAATACTTTATAATTCAAATGAATTCTCATCTTTCTTTAATAAAAAAAGACATTTTGCACGCATTTCAATACTATTTTGAAATGTGTGTATTTTTTCTTCCCACTCACATGTCCTATTGGGAATTCTTACTGCAATTTCTTGAATTCTATTTCCTAAAGTGCCAAGTGTAGATTGAATGAAGATAAAGCTTCTGACCTGTTGTTGTACTTCATCTGTATTTAAACAATATAAAAACTCATATGGAGTAAACGGCGCGCTCTTTGTTAGGGAAAGGATTTCAATATGGCTCTGAATTAAACTCTTTATATTGTATTCTGTAATAATTGCTGTTTTTCCAATTCTATATCGGCCATCCGCAATAAAAAGTATATCACCAACTGATAAATCTTGCTGTGCTGCATATTGTTGATAAATTTCCTCACTTACAGCTTTTGTAGGATCACTTGAAATCTCAAAATTAATAATATCGGATGTTCTTACAAATGGAATTATCCCTGTTCCATAAGCCTCGCTGCCGACTTCCTTTCCATGCTTCCTCTTTAAATAACCTTCTTGAATCATTTGACCAATCGTAATATATTCTTCAGAATTATAATATGTTGATTTACTCTCTAAATATCTTGGCACAAAATAGTTACCTGCTAATTTAACTTGTTTCCATATTCCATGTTCCGAATCATTCTGATATGCTCTGGAAATTCTCTCAAAATCATTGGGTAATGGCTGATTTTCAGAATTTGTAACACGTCCACGTTTATCATGCCCACATCTTTTTGCTACAGCAACGTATATGTCATCAGAAATCCTACTTCCCTTCTCATATATAAGGACATCCGTTTTAGTGTCAGTAGACGGCTGAAACGTATTTCGTGGGCAATCTATCATCGCTAATACCCTTCCGTGTTTTTTTAGATATGCCCATATATATCCCAAAGATTTGTTTCCAAAAATGCCTTCCGGAAGAACAATCGCCATTTTTCCACCTAGTTTTAATAATCGGACACATAACTCTAAAAACAACACTTGGGGTGCTTGACTTTTGACCAAAGTATTTAATTTATACCATGTTTTTTCCTTTTCAGAATATGACCAATTATATCCAAATTCATACATCCTCAGTAGAGAATCATCTGTAATACCAATTTTCGTACCAAAAGGCGGATTAGTAAGAATTATATCAGCACATTCAAGTAGGTTATTCAAATCACTTTTAGTTGAAAGTATTTCTAACGAATTTCTATTAAATACCACAGAATTCCCTTGACTGATTATTTCTGTTGTTGCCAAAGCCATATCCGCCATATCCCTATCCTTGTCAATACCAATCAATCGAATACTGTTTTCATCAATATATTCTGATTCTTTTGCATATTTATAAGCCTCTGTCAAAAACCCCCTGTCCCGCAAGCCGGATCAATAATTACACTATTACTTGTAATCTTCATAATCCGCACCATGCATTCAACCAATTCTTTAGGAGTAAAAAATTGGCCTTTATCTCCCCTTATCCTCGAACCAATAATCGCTTGAAATGCATCTCCAATAATATGAGATGGCGCATTGCTCAAAGAAATATTATTTAGAGAACTAAAAACAGCTTCTATATCATGATTACTTAATGAAAAATCCTCAAATTGCTCACAGCTTTGGGGATATTTCTGTTTAAGTATACTAAGCCATTGATCCCCTGAATAATCTTTAATGTTTTTAATACCTTCCTGCTCAGCAATTAGTTTACATAAAAGAATTTTAGTAATATCCGATACAATTCTTTCTGCACGGCTAGTATTGCTGTTTGAGTACAACTGATAATATATACTTTTGAAACATGCATTATAATCAAAAGACAACTGTACATCATTCTTCATAATTTCACCTCCGAATAATAACATGGCTATTATAGTCATCACTTCACAATGTGTCAACTCATTCTATTATACATATTATAAATGCTATTGCAATTTTTCACAACTTTGTCTATTATAAAACTAAATCCAACTATCGCAGAAGGGAGTGACACGCATGTCCGGCAGACAGGTGAAGCTAGAGCACGCCGAGAAGGGCAGTATCCTATACCACTATACCAAAAGCAACGGCATCAACGGCATTATTAACTATAACTGTTTCTGGGCGACTAAGAGTGATTTTTTAAACGACCCCAATGAATTTTCCCATATTCAGGGAATTATAGAGGATGTATGTCGTGAGAATATCAAAAATCCGGCCTTAAGAGAACAATTTTTGAAAGATTCCATATATGCGGTAAGAGAAAAGAACAGAGAATATTTTGTCCTTTCATTTTCAAAATGCAGGGACAGCATTACCATGTGGTCCGAATTCGGCAATAAGACCGGCTACAATATCGGCTTCCGAAGCAACGAGATTATTGCGCGAATCGAAGAAGCTGCCGAGATTGCGTATCACGGACTAGTGGTTTACGATACAAGGCAGCAGAAGCAGTTGATTCGCAGGATTATCTGCGCTTCCCTTCCCCATCTGCTGCACATGCCGCTGGACGCGATTCTGGATGCCGGAAGCCGCGACCCCAGGGATGGCAATTACTTAAAAGCCTGCCGAAAATTCCAGAAAACAGCAGAGGTTTATGCCATGTTCTTTAAGCATGAGGGCTTTGCGCAAGAACAGGAGTATCGGTTTATTTTCAAAAAGCAGAAGGATACCACCGTGTATTTCCGCCCCAAAGACGGTTTCATGCTTCCCTATATTGAAATCCCCTTAAGCGAAGGAAATCTTCCCATACAGGAGATCATGGTTGCACCGCAGAATCATATTGATCTTGCAAAAAGCGGAATGGAATATATGCTCCACACAAAAGGCTATTCGGCAGACGTAACTCTCTCTAACATAAAGCTTCGCTACTAAGTCGAAACAATCCTGCCCGGTAAAATTAGCTTTCATTTTTATAAAGGGCATAGAAATCAGATTCCAGATTGTCCATCATTTGGCTATACCACCTTTTTGCGTCGTCAAGAGCCTTATTATAAATAACCGGAGCCAGCTTCTGTTCAAATAAGTCCAGAAGCTGCATCTGTTCAATTATACCAATCTCTTCTCCCCGCTCGTCCAGATAAAATGCTTTTATTTCCTCATTCAGCTTTTTCTGAAAAAAAAAAAAATTGGTAGTCTTTAAAGCCATTTACCCAGGGAACAGAAAAGGTGGGAAGGAAAGTAGATCAT
>OFGA01002111.1_pt1 | contig 12676 bp, 11 predicted proteins | sample 1521471 | NCBI WGS metagenome assembly OFGA01 (sample SAMEA3504086, study PRJEB24116) | mouse gut metagenome | biome: mouse gut; feature: mouse-associated habitat; material: faeces | place: Denmark | collected 2011
CCAAAACAGCTCCTGATGCTACATCTTCAGCAAATACATTGCCAGGAACTATCGTTGTTCCCAACAAAATCGCTGCCAGAATGCCTGCTACTTTTCCCCTTATTCTCTTTCTCATGGTTTGCTCCTCCTTGAATATATCATCTTCTGGAAACAAGTTCTCACCGACATCTTTCATTATATATCATAGCAGTTATGATTTCAAGTCTCAAAAAATGTCATTCCAAAGCGATCCCCCATAAATAAGGAAGACTTAACGTCATAGGATAAATATATCGGAGCAACGCAAGCGGGCCTGCAAAAACAGTTAAATAAAGAGCCATCGGTATAAATAGTGCAATTAATACTTTATAATCTTTTCTATAACAAGTAAAACAAATTAAAAGAAGATATAAGTATAGTGTAGATGCCATTGAAAACAACCAACTTAATCCTTTTATTTTGCCCAGAGAATATTCTTCTCCTATCTTGTAATATTTTTCTGCTAATCCTTTTAAAATAGGATACCGTTCAGTATGAATTCCTACCTCATACTGTGAATTTGTATATTCTATATATCTATCCGAATTTTCGCCGGATATTTCGTGGAATAAATACCAATACCCTCTTGTATTGTTAAGCGCAGCTTCAATGTAACTTATTGGATGTTTAATGCCTAGTTGTACCCAAATCTTTATAAAATGCCCCAACCCCATTTCACTGATACGATTAGATTTTAACAAAGGCCGAATCATATCCGAATTCTCTGGTTTATACATCAGCATGTACTCGGATATCTCCTCCGTTGGAAAAACAGAAACTATAATGTCTTTTTCTTCTTTCGTAAACTCATCCCCATATTTAATATAAGTATTTACTATCTGCTGCGAAGGAATAGCCAACATTTCATTGAGTTTATTTCCTGATGCCAAATCATAATATGAATAAATTGGTCCTGTAACCAAATAATATACGCCAATTGTAACTGCGAAAATCACAAGTAACCGTTTGCGCGCATATTTATAATATATAAGTGCAACTGGCACAAACAAAATCAATGCATAAATACTATTATTTCTATAGAATAAAAAAAGAAATAAAGCTATTGTTAAAAAAATACAAATTTCATTCTTTCGGAAATATTTCCCTTGCTCTCTAAGTCCTTCTCCAAAAAAGAGAATTACCCAAACGGTAAAGTAAGCATATGCAACATCTTTCGCACAATTCACCACAAACAAATGATTCATTGGATGAAGCGCAAAAAAGGCCAATGCAATCCCATAAATCACCTTACTATTCGTCTTTCTGTATAGTAATTTAAGAATATAACTAAAAGTAACCGCAGCGAAAATCATCTGCAAAACGACGTATATCCCAACCGCTCCCTCCCAATTTCCAAATATCTTTTTACCAATAAGCATAGTATGATATATAATTGCAGAACTAACAACCGGCTGATTGTTCTTTATATTGCCAGTTACAAACTGCCAAACCTGGTGGGGCGCATCATATGAAAACACCCCTGGAAATGCCGCAAAATACGGAGGTATATAACATATCATAATAATGATGAACGATATCAAAAATGTATGATGCACCAGAAACTGTGTAAATATTGAAGAATCACTTCTAATCTTGTTTTTGTCTGAAAAGCGGCTAAGAGATTTAAGGACACCCATAATTCCGATAGTCATAATAGCAACTCCTGTTAAAAAGAGCAGAATATCTTTCATTCCAAAACAAGATAAATATTGGTTTTTTTGTAATACCTGACCAACCACAAAAAAACCTGCAAATGGAACTGCTAATATAGCGGAATATAAAATTAATCTTTTTTCTTTTATAAACAAATTTTTTAAGTTATTCATCGTTCCTATTTAATTGATTTAACAAAAGTTCATAAAGTTGTCTATGTTTTTTCACTGTAACATGTAATATCAAACCACAAATCCACAAAAGTATTCCTATTGTTAATAATACTCCTGATACAATTAAGGTTGGAAAACGTAACACCAAACCTGTTGAAAAATATTCCAACAAAACAGGCACAAATAAAACAATCGAACATGCAATACATAATATTGAACTTATAGAAAAAAATAGCAATGGCTTATAATCTCTAAATAAAGTAACAATTGTTTTTAGCACTTTTACTCCGTCACTCACAGTATTGAGTTTAGATTCGCTACCTTCTGGTCTATCTCTATAAGAAATTGGAACTTCTTCAAGCAAGAAATTCTTATCTAATGCATGTATAGTCATTTCCGTCTCTATTTCAAACCCTTTTGATAGAACCGGGAAGCTTTTGACAAACAGTCTGCTAAATGCTCTATACCCTGTCATGATATCTTTTATATTGCTCTTAAATAATTTATTAATTGCCCATCTTACAACTCTGTTTCCCAAATTATGGAAAGGTCTTTTGTTTTCCGTAAAATAGGTAGATGACAACCTATCTCCAATTACCATATCAACACCTTTATTTAAAACCAGATCAATCATTTTTTGCGCATCCTCAGCCGGATATGTGTCGTCACCATCTATCATCAAATAACATTCTGCTTCAATATCACGAAACATACTTCTTATAACATTACCTTTCCCTTGTCTATACTCATATTTAACAACCGCACCCGCCTCATGGGCTATTTCATCCGTACCATCATTTGAGTTGTTGTCATAAACATATATTGTTGCATCTGGTAATGCTCTTTTATAATCTTCTACTACTTTTTTTATTGTAATGCTTTCATTGTAGCATGGAATCAATACTGCTATTTTATCCATATTTTTATCCTCCTCCCACTAACACTTATTGAACCTCATAAATAAAATAATTACCAGCTCTATCTACTCTTGTAAATTTCACCTTATTAGATTCATATTTATCCAGGCTATCTTTAACTGACACAAAATACTTTACGTTTAGTGCTTTCATATCTTCACCTGTTATAGACACCTTAAACGCATCTGTAGCGCTTAATTGAAATTCAGCTTCCCCCTCTTCTTTTAGTTCTACTGAAATATGAGCATATCTATTATATACTTTCTTGTTCTTATTCTTTTTATCCAAAGTTTCCCATCTATTCAAATGCGGATATACATTCGTTGAATTAATTGTAGGTGCCCCAACCATGATCCCCATGTTATTAATAGGCAACCCTACTTCAATCGCCCACAATGCCTCCACATCTTGTCCATGCACATTTCCTATAGACTGAATCACTTCATTTTTATATATATCATCCACTCCTCGTCTTACAGGATTAACTAAAGCTCCTGAATATACCATCATTACTGTACATAAAATACAAAAAATAACCTTATATTTATAATTTCTAAATCGAATCAACAAATAAAAGAAAAGTACCCATATAATAACCGTATAGACATAGTATCTATTTTCTGGGAAAAACTCACTATTGATAGAATTACCAATTCTTACAGTTACATATCCTCCCACTATAGCAAGAATTCCTCCCATTAACTTTGAACATCTCCACTCAAATAGTGAAAGTCCGCGTATCAATAATAAAACATTAACGACACCTAAGATAGCAAAAGCCCTCGATGTAGAAGAATAACTCATAAAAGTAACTTTTGACAAAAAGGTTGGAAAGCCAAATAAGCACCAAACAGCAAAAAATATTACTATACAAGATAAAATTGCTATAAGTTTATCTTTTTTCTTAACTAATACATACATTGGAATAATATAGCATAGTGGGAAAAAATCAATAAACTGAGCACTCTCACACGGATTACTAACTGTCCCTTCACCAAAAAGTGCATACCATATATTTGTTACATAATTGAAAAATCGTATCGAAATTCCACCGCCTGTTTCCTGTCGTTGTCCTGGATAATCTGTATTCATGACCAATTCTATAGTCTCTTTAGAGTTAATCCAAACATGAAACATTATTCCAATAAATATTACCAAAATTACAATAAGCCACAAAATATCTTTTCTATTAATTTTACAGTTTTTATAATTGTCCGCAATAACCCATATTCCCAAGCCGAGTATCACATATGCCATAGGAATTTGCCACGCCGGATATAAAGTCAAAATAAATCCGCCTGCACATATACAGATTACAGATGCATATAACACTCTACTCCCTGTTCTGTTATCAATCATATACTTTTTAAGCATTAATACTGATAACTGTCCAAAAATTAACATCTCTACCAATCCATTGATCGCAAACCACCACTGTACTAAAGGTGCAAATGCAAATAAGCTTGAACCAGTGAACGATAATAATTTATCATTTTTTGTAATAAACATAAACATTTCAAAGGAAACCAAAAACAAAGCGATCCATCTGCCATACCAAAAAAATGCCAACCCCTTTCCGGCAGATAAAAACAAATATCCCCAATAAAAAGGTTTAAAAATCATCGCTATATCCATTACCGGTTGTCCATAAACCATGAACATATCTGTTGATGCTCCCCTTACCGTGTCACTAAAATAAGGGAATTTTCCGCTTGCATTATAATATTGAGACAACATCATAGGAGTCGATACTGCCCATTCATCAGAACGAATTCCTCTTGGCACACCAAGAATATTCCCTGTATCATCTCCTCCTAAATATTCCATCCACATTCCTATCGACGAACCGTTTAGTTCAAAAATCAAACAAAACAGAAATATAGCCAATCCAATAACAAATCGATAGGAATAAAATGATTCAAAAAGCTTAATACCAAAGCGATCATATCCTACAAATATAGAAAATAAAAGAATTGCTAATAAATAAACTTTTTTTGCAAATATTGCTCTGTAAAAATAAAATAACAAATTATCGATTCTTTGTACATCTCCAAAACTTTCAAGACGAAAAAGATATGCTCCTGAAATCAAAGCCAGAACTAATGCACTTATCGCAAAAAATAACAACTTACAAATTCCAATCTTTTTTTCAAATATCTCTTTCATTATAAATATTCTCCTGTCAAAAACAAAATCAATATTATATTTTTCGTTAACCTGTAACACCTATCGTTTCTGCTACCATATATTGTTCTCCTGCACCATCAACTACATACGCATGTATGTGATATTCGCCTAATTTATAATTAAAAATCGAAGTATTTATACCAATATAATAACTACTATCTTCTTGTATCTCCAACTTTAACCATTGTATATCACTTTGATCTTCTTCTGTCCATACAGCTATAATAACATCTGCTACTCCATTTGAAATGTTTTCAAAATTTGTTACTCTGACTGGCAAAATACCTGATTCACTTTTGTATTCTTCCACCTCTATATTAGCCTTTGGTATTTTCCCTTGTCGTATTAACAATTCTGGTTTATCTTCATCTAAATCCGCAAGTTTTTCTAACAATTTAGACCTTCGTTCAATCTCATTCCGTACACTCTCTATCCCAAATCTTTCTGTTAATGTTTGCTTAGTAGAAAAAAGGGTTGTTCCAAGCCCAAGTCTCTCTCCTTCAATTTCAACTCCTAATGCAGCCAAAGTTGTGGGAAAAAAATCAAAAGTTGTAAAATTGCGCTCTTTATTTACCTCTACCTCAACACTAGAATTAATATATGAAGTATATACCTTTCGGACATAATCACTATCTACATCCTCACAAAAATCCGAATCCATTGTCAAGTGATCCCCCACTAAGACTATCGTTGTATTCTCATAAAAACTTTGCTGTTGTATCCAACTCACAAATTCGCTTACCTGACGACTGGAGCACGCCATTACATTGGCATACTGATTCTTCCTATAAAAGTCCCAGCAACACTCACATACATAGCCATCTTCAAAATGTGTATCTGCTGTCAGCAGCATCAAACAAAACGGTTCCCCACTCTCATCTACTTCTACCAATCTCTTTTTCGCAAATTCTAATAGCTTTTGATCCTCATATCCCCACCATACTTTATAATTTTCTGGAATCATCGACGTATCAATTGCATAATTGTAATCTACAATATCATAATCCCCATGCTCTGTAAAATATAACCTTCTTCCGCCAAAAGTCGCATCTGAACCAATCATCAACGTCTGCGAATATCCAGCATTTTCTAATATATCTCCTAATGCTATAACACCAGAAAAAAACGAGTCTTGTGTATCCATACTATTCTGATCAATATTAATACTCAACGGAAGCCCCGATGTCTGTCCAAACATCGCCCCCATCGTCCATGTTGCTCCTGGCATACAGTATCCACCATTTAACTTAGTATCTTCTCCTGAAAAGTCTTCATTCTCCTGTGCAATTCTCGTCAATTCAGGAATAACATTCTTCTTAAACCCTCCTCCATTTTTCTCATCAGCATAAGTAATCTCCATTGATTCCAAAAATATGTAAATCAAGTTTCTTTTCTTCTCAGGGAACTGCAAAGCAACCTCCGTTGGATCTACATAATTATCATCAATAAAAGTTGAATATGTACCTTGAGACTCTACATATCCTCCTGCATCTAATTCATTCCACGCCCCATAGATCACCTTCGTTGACAGCACTAAAGAAACTAGTACTCCGCCTCCCATTAATACAAAATATCTCCTCTTATTGTGCCAAGCAAGGAATAGAATCACAGTTACTATCAAAACTAACACCGCTGGTGCAACACACATGCTCAGATACTCTCTTATCATCCCTTCATTCGTCCCATCTAATGGTGCCGCCAGATGAAACATTAGTTCATCCATAGTCAAATTACTCCAAGTATCAAACATCCACTTAACACTGAAACATATAATTGTTGACAATACCATTACAACTATTGATAAAATGGTTCCTAATATTATCGTAACTTTCTTTGCAATTTGAATGCCCCGTCTCATGTTTCTTCAAAAACTCCTTATCTTCTATATATCTGTACAACTCTCATGCCAAACATATCTATTACACTATAAGCCTTTCATAATGTCTAACATTGAATAATCCAAATACCCCATAAACTTTTCTCTTCTGATTCCTTATCTTTGCCATTCTAACATACACTCCTTTACGAAATTATACCCTCTCATTCTTTATCCGTACAAGATACCCTTTCTTATAAAACGAAATCCCATAGCATAAAACCCGTGAATAATCATCCTGAAATTCCTCTGCATACATCCTATCATTTATCTGTGTAATGGCATCTTCTCAATCCTTTGGTAAATCTTCCAATGATTTTGAATATTTTACCTCAAAAACCGCCGCACGCTCCCCTCCGTAATCCTGCACCGTAATATTGCTTCTTCCTTCCCCATGCTCTTTATTCGATTCAACCACACAACCAGCCCCTGCAAAAATTCCTGCAAATCTTCTTCATTCCCCTTTCTCCAAAATCAACTTCCTGGTAACGAAATTATAAACCATCACCACTCCCGTCACCCCAATCTTGGAAATCATATAATGCACATGAAGCTTATCCACGCACACCCACATCAACGCCTGGTTAATCCCAAGCCCAATGACGCTGAGAACAATAAAAATCAAAAATTCTACAATCTTATTATTATCTTTCCCCGTGTCAAACACAAACTTAAGGCTTAGAATATAATTGACGATCACTGACACGGAAAATGAAATTCCGGAGGACACCAAATAACTGAGCCTGCAGGCTTCTGTCAAAAATATCATTAACCCATAGTCAATCCCAAAACAGAGAAATCCCACGACCCCAAACTTCATAATCTGTTCTATCAGCTTCTTCATCTTTCTTCAAACAACCTTTTTGGGTAGACTCCTTTCACTACCAGTTTTTGTATCGCCTCCACAACCGCTGCCTTGTCCTCCTGGTAGGTAACTCCGAACCACTGGTCATGTGACCTTAAAACCTTAACCTTCGCTTTTCCTTCTTTCAATAGCTGTCCAATAATACCTGGCAGCAAATATTCTGCCTTAACATCTTCCTTGTTCACATTCCTTAGAAATTCTGCAAATCCATCCTCCAGAACCTCAAAAAACTCAGGCTGTAATCCCCACATATTCATAGAAACCGGTGAATCCAGCTCTAAACGAATCTCCTCGCCGTTCTTCACCGCCACGGCGTAGCCGTCCCTTCCCCCGATCTCGTAAGTTTCTTCGATTTCCCGAAGCATCTGGCTGTCATCTACCTTGCATACCCCCCTGGTCACAGTTCCGTTCTGACTCAAAGTATTTCCAAGACGGAATCCCACCATGCTGATATCTGTGCTCTCGTGTGGCTTCACTAACTCGACATAGGCTTCTCTGTATGCCTCTTTCCCGTAATAATCGTCTGCATTAATCACCAGGAACGGTTCATGGACTACATCCTTACAACAAAGAATCGCCTGCCCTGTCCCCCATGGCTTGGTCCTTCCTTCTAATTTATCCTGAAATTCTTCCGGAATATCCTCCAACTCCTGGTAAGCGTATCCCACTTCCACCACCTTCTCAATCCGGTTTCCGATAATCTCTTTAAAATCCTTCTCCAGATTCCTTCTGATTACGAAAACCACCTTGTTGAAGCCTGCCTCCATGGCGTCATAGATTGAGTAATCCATGATAATCTCACCGCTTGGCCCCACAGGCGCCAACTGCTTGATTCCCTGGCCAAACCTGCTTCCAATTCCTGCCGCCATGATAACTAATGTAACTTTCTCCATATCCATTCTCCATTTTTATCCATATTTTTACTAAATTTTAAGATAATCAGCCATAACCTGCAAGGGGTTCATAACCTATTATTAGCATATTTTTTAATTATACTATACTCAGGGAGGTTTGTCTAACATTAGAGCCCACTCTTTTCCAAAAAATACAAGAGCAACAAATTGTAGGTTTAATTCAAATTCATCCTACAATTTATTGCTCTTACATAAAAAGCAGCAATATATCAATTTACCTCTCTTATTTACAGAAAAATCCCCCTCAAGTTCTCTTAGGCCATAACCAGAGCTAGTGAGCTGACCACATTAGCTTTTCGCAAATAGTATTCGACATTTTAATCAAACCAGGAAGTCCCTTAACCTACACGATGCTATTTTTCTGTTTAGTAATCCAATCATAAGCAGACGGAATTAGAGAAATAAATGATGCAACCGTCCCAATAACGCCAAAAACATCAATTGAATTTCCTGCTAATATAAATCCAAAGGAACCTATGATGATTAAGAATGTAAAACCAAAAAAAAATGTTCTTTTTTTACTAACACTTTTTTTCTCTGTTAAATATAATATTGTTCTATCCTTTAATATTTTATCATATTTCATTTCACTTTGCTGTATGTTATGCAATAAATCAAATTGATTATATTTCCATAAAGTTTGTCTTTCAAAATAATAGATGTCATGCATTATATTATTCTCTATAAATACAGGAATAAGATTGGTAAGCATATCTTTTTTTAATCCTGTTATATCAAATAGAAAATCGGTACTATTTTTTATCTTTTTAATTATGTAAAAAAACTCATTTAAAGTAACATTATTTTCATTAACATGCTTAGCAAAAACATCATATGATTTTTTATAAAAATTATAGATATCATCATTATAGCCTTCCAGTTCCTCAACTGTGTAAGTTCCTGTAACATTATTATATAAATTATATTTTCCTTCTAATATAAGTTCAAATTGCTTTAAAATCTTTGAGGACATACTGAGCTTATTTTCACTCTCATTATCTTCATCTAAAATATGTATTAATTCTACTTCTTTAACCTTAAATTGTCTTACACTTGATACAATAATATTTATATATATATCAGGATTTAAAGAATCCGATAGTATAAATAATTTATTTTTTATTTGCATTTCTCTGCCTCTATTACTTTATTATTTGGTTATTATACAGAAAATGATTCTTTCCCATTAATTTAGCTTTCCTTAGGTTCTCCATTGCAAGATTGATTGTATTTCCACAGCCACAGCTAATATAATGACCACAACGATTAAAATAATTATTTCGAGCTGCATTTATAATCTCCATATCTTTTTCAAAATCATCATAGTATATTAGCAAATCATCCCCCCCAAATAAAATTATTTCTATATTAGGCATCAGCTTCATTTCCATTTTTAGTTGGTATATCGCATCATTTAATTTACTGCTTAACTCTTTTGCTTCCTGTATTTTACCATTAAGAAGAAGTAATTCAATAGAATCCCCAATACTGTCACCATCAAAATATGCATACATATTCTCTCCTCCTACTCAGCTTCCTTCTAAATAATTTTTAATTAAAAAAGGCAAGAACCAAAGAGAGTCTCCTCTCTTTTATCCTTACCTTGATCAACCAATATCAGTTTAGCATAAAATACGACATTTTTCTACCTTTTTTTCTTAAATATACACCCCTCTATCTTCTCCTTCTGCACCGAAGCCACACCCCCGCGCCAATCAGCACCACAGCTCCAAAAGCCAGCACTCCCTTCTCTTTAAAACTTCCAAGCATCATCGAAAAGGGATAAAACATCTTAAGCAGCTTCTGCCCGCTTCCAATCGCCGCAATATAATAGACAATCGGAACCATATACCCAATCACCAGATTATCGCACAGCCCATAAAAGAAAATCCCCAGACCTCCCATGAACAGCATCTGAGCCAGAGTCCCGAAGAAATACTTAACCACAGGAAACTCACACCCCTGATACTTAAGCATCCCCACATACAGCCCCAGAAGCACAGCCAACAAAAGTACATTTCCAAACAATCGAATCAGATAGACCACAGCACCGTTCACATACTTCGTATACACCAGGTCCCGAATATCATGATCCTGTTCAGGCATGAAAATCGGCGGCAGCAGCACAATCCCAATCAGCGCCGCATACATTTCCAACACCTTCGCCGTATCCTGCGCCCCAAGGTTCGCCACCCCTATAAGAAGGGGCGAAGCCAGAAGCAGCAGGGCGCTGATTAAAATATGCAGCGGTATATTATACTTCAGATTTACTTTTTCGATTTGCAAATATCTTTCCACGAATCTGTAACCTTCCTTTCCTTTTCTGTGTATAAACCAACGCCGTCAAAACCACAAAGACCAACGCTAGAACGGTATATAAAAGCCGATTTGCCAAAAGGGCTGTAAATCCGTCCTGGTATTCCTGCCACTTCAGCGCCGAATTATGCCTGGGCACCAAATTCCAGCCGTAGTTTCCTCCGCTAAGATCACTGATACTGCTGAACACGGCCATAAACCACCATGCGCCCTGTACCAGAACCGCTGCTGCAGTATCCGTCAATTCCGTAATGAACATTCCCACAGCCGTTACCGCCATAATCGTAGGAACCTGCCAACCGAACACGTATTTGACAAACGCCAGCATATCCACGGTAATTCCTGCGGTCTGGGCAAAGCCCAAGCATTCGGACAAGGGAATCAACGACAGTATAAGCACAGGAAGGGTCAGCATCACCACCATAGACAGAAAACGGCTGGCCATAATGGTAAACGACGAACATTTCCGCGTATAGATTAATTCCTGCATCATCGCCCGTCTGTCCCGCAATCCCCGCGTCACCGCTAGGAACACCGGCAGAATCCCCAAAAAGATTACCATATAATCGGAAAATAGTCTTGCATACCCTCCGGTCAGCCGGTCGTCCTCGATTAAATGATTATATTCTTCAAGCGCCTCCTCATAGGTTTTAGGTATCCGAGCGCTCTTTTTCCTAGACTCTTTCCTGTAATCAGACCCTCCGCCTAAGATATCGTCCGCTTCATCCATGAGCTCGCCAAATCGCTGGTAAGTCAGCCCTTCTACTGGATCTGCCTGCAAAGGCTCCAGATAAATCGGCCCCATATTCCCAGTATCTCCCTCTTTGGAAGCGTTTTCAACAGAAGCCTCAGTCTCCTGTTGGGCAGCATACCATTCCTCCATCACCTTTTCTGCCGCCTCTCTGTCAGCGATTCCTGTGGCTTCCTTTAGGATCTCGCCAATCCTCTGGTCATCCTCTTGATTTAATGTCACGCTCTTATAAAAGCCAATGGGATATGTGGTATAGCTCTCCCGAACATATTCTTCCATCAGATTCCCCAACGTACTTTTCATAATCAAATCCGGATCATCGCTGGCCTTTATACCATAGTCCTCCCCTGGCTGTGGCTTAGCCTTTATCGACATATCTCCAAGCTGGGATACAAAATCGAATATCAGAATCAGAACAATGGCCCAGAAAATCAGACTCCTTGCCGTCTGCTTACATTCTTTTACAAATAGCTGTCCTAGCATCCGTGACCACCCCTCTCCATATGCATCAGATACATGTATGCATCCTCAACTCCGGCTTCACAGAGCTTTGCCGATTCAAAGGGCTTCTCATCCGCCAGAAAACGTGCCATCACATTATTTCCAAGGGTGAGCATACTGGTCACAATATAATCCTTTTTCAAAAGCTCAAGCTCTCTCTTGCTGATTTCCGCAGAGTATACCTTTCCCTCTGTCATATAAAGCAGCTCTGTCACTGTGCCCTGGTAGATGACGCTTCCCGCATCCAGCACCGCAATATCTTCGCAGGTGGCCTCGATATCCCCTACGATATGGGTGGACAAAATGACAATCCTATCTTCTGCAATCTCACACAAAAGGTTACGGAAACGCACCCGTTCCTCAGGGTCTAAGCCAGCTGTTGGTTCATCCACAATCAGCACCTTCGGATCATGGAGAAGTGCCTGGGCGATCCCCAGCCTCTGCTTCATACCGCCGGAAAAGGACCGTACCTTCCGATCCGCGGCTTCCGTCAGATTTACCATAT